>Ga0207419_1001394_pt1 | contig 18328 bp, 14 predicted proteins | sample ElkSloMetagenome_4_FD_184723 | JGI IMG/M metagenome (GOLD analysis project Ga0207419, IMG submission 184723) | Hot spring microbial communities from Elkhorn Slough, Monterey Bay, USA - MD2A (version 2) | ecosystem: Environmental > Aquatic > Marine > Intertidal zone > Estuary: Microbial mat ...
TGGGGGGCCTCGACCTCGGCCATGGCCGCCATGGCTGACCTCGCGGGTCACGAAGACGACGCGGAGCCCCGCGACGTCGCGCGTCGGGCCATCGATCGAGCCGCCGCCGCTCTGTTGCTGTGAAAAACCACCGATCTGATGGTCTTGGGTGTCGTAGACCCAGACTTGGCCGCCCGTCTTCACCGCTAGCCGCCGGGCATTGCCGAAGTAGGCGTATTGCACGTTGTTCTGGCTGCCGGTGGCGTTTGGCGCCCCTAGGTCTTGCGGCCACCAGTTGTCCGCCGGGTCCGGCACGAACAGGCTCGACTGCCCCATCATGCCGCCGGCACGCTGCGCCTGATGACTGCCGCCGCCCTGAGATTGGGACTGGAAGCTGCCGGACTGTAACAATCCAGGCTGATTGGCCAGAATGTTCGAAATCTCATTGCACAGCGCGTCCACCTGGCTCTTGAGTCCGGAGTTGAACATGTCGCCGAGCATCATCATGCCGCCGCGCATCCATTGCCCCGAACCGCCAAACTCCGGATGGCCGAACTGGGCCATGGAGCCGTTGCCGTTGAGTACGGCGAAAAACATATGAGTGATCGCGTCTTGACTGAAGCCATAGCGCTGGGATAGGTCGGCGACGATGCGCTGACCCTCGGATGTTAACTGTTGCATGCTGCACCGATTTGAGGGAAGGCCGAATTCATGGCCACGCTATCATAGCGGGCGGCAGGACCGCTGAGAATTTCTCGGCAATCGTCGGTCAGCAGGTAGGGCGGAACAAGCGCAGCGGTTCCACCTCGCACACTGACCTCAAGGTCTTTGCCGCTGCTGTAAGACCAGTGCACGCAGTTCGCTGTCGGTAATCGCCTGGCCGTCACGCAGCTTGGGAATTACAAAGTCGCAGCCGTCACGCCAACGGCTGCAGCCGAACGCCTGACGGCCTTCAATGAGCTGGCCCTGGCGGCACTTGGGGCATTGCAGCGGTTGTTCGCGCAGGCCCTGGGCGCTCGCTGGTGGCTCCGGGTCGGGGGGTTTATTGACGGCTTCAGTGGTAGCAGCCGCGCGCGTCGCTGGTTTTTGCCTTGGTGGCCGGATGGCCTGCGGCCTGTCTGCGTCCGCCTTGCCGTTGCCATCTTCCGGCCTGCGCTCGAAGTCGAAACCCACCTTGCCTGCCTTGTCCAGCCGCAGGCGGGCGCTGAAGGGCTTGCCGGCCTTGGACTGGAATCCGTCGATCGTACCGGTATGGCCCTGCTCGATCAGGCCTTTGACCTCGGCCTTGGCCAGGCGCTTTCCCGACATGGTCTTCCAGATGGTAAAGCCGCAGCCATCGCGCCAGCGGCTGCAGCCGTAGGCCTTGGCGGTCGCGACGATTTCGCCCTGCTGACAGATCGGGCAGGTGCCGAGACCGGATGGCTTTGCCGCGGCGGGCTGCCGCCCGGAACCGCGCCGGTCGCCGACACCCGCACCGCGTCGAGCGGCAGCCCCTGGGCTTGCGGCCTTGGCCGCGGCCACCTGCTCGTCGCTCATTGCCGGCCCTTGATCGACTTGCGCAATCAACTCGCTGATCAGGGTGCAGATGTCGCGGTAGAAGCTCGCGGCGTCGGCGCTGCCCTGCTCGACATCCTTGAGGCGTTGTTCCCAAGCGGCGGTGGTCTCGACGCTGCGCAGCGGCGCCGCGACCATGCCGATCAGCGCCTTGCCCTTGTCGGTGGCGCGCAGCTGCTTGCGTTGGCGCTCAATATAGCCGGTGCGCAACAATTTTTCGATGATCTCGGCGCGGGTGGCCGGGGTGCCGAGGCCAGAGGTCTTCATTGCCGCGGCCAGGGCGTCGTCGTCGATGTCGCGGCCGGCGTGCTTCATTGCGTTCAGCAGCGTCGCATCGTCGAAGGGACGCGGTGGCTGGGTCTCTTTCTCGACCACCTCCAGAGCATCGACATGGACAATTTGGCCCTTTTCTAGCGGCGGCAGCGCGGCATGCGTGTCGCCGGTATCCCGGCTGCCCGACGCGGGCCCGTCCGCAGGCGCTTGCCGCCGTGGCTCGACCCGCTTCCAACCCGCTTCCAGTTCTACGGAACCCTTGGCGACAAAGGTCTCACCGCCGATGTTCAGCGTCACGCGGGTCTCCTCGACGCGCTGATCGGGCAGGAAAACGCCAACGAAGCGCGCGACGACCAGATCGTAGACCTTGCGCAGCGGCTCCGGCAGGCCTGCCGGCGGGACTGTGCTGGTCGGTAAGATGGCGTGGTGATCGGTAAGTTTGGTCTTGTCGACATAGGCCTTGCCGAGCCGGTGGCCGCCGGCCAGCCGCGCGCTGGCCTCGCTCGCCAGCGGATGCTCCAGGTTGCGCAGGATCTCTGGTAACCGCGGCAGCATATCCTCGCCGATATGGCGGCTCTCGGTCCGCGGATAGCTAATCAACTTGTGCGTCTCATACAGGGCCTGGGCCAGTTCCAGCACCTTGGCCGCGGTGAAGCCGAAGCGTCGGTTGGCGTCGCGCTGCAGGTTGGTCAGGTCGTATAGCGGCGGCGGGCGGTTGTTGCGGACCTTCTTCTCGACCGCGGTCAGGCTGCCGGTTCGATGCGGCTCAATGGCCTGGTCAACAGTGCGTTGCAGCCGCTCGGCCTGTTTCTTATCGTCGATGCGGGTCTCGCCGCCCTTCTCGTAGCGGGCGTCGAAGCCCTCGGCCAGATGCGCCACCAACTCGTAGAAAAAGACCTTGGTGAAGTTGGCGATGATTGCGTCGCGCTCGACGATCATGGCCAGAGTCGGCGTCTGCACCCGGCCGATGGTACAGAGCACGCGATTGCGCACGCTGTAGGCGCGGGTCAGGTTCATACCCACCAGCCAATCTGCCTGCGCGCGGGCGCGGGCAGCGGCGGCGAGTGGGTCGTAGTCGCTGCTGGGGCGCAGACGCTCCAGGCCGGCGCGGATGGCCTCCTCGGTCAGGCTGGAGATCCACAGCCGCTGCAACGGCTTGCGGCAGCGGGCGTGTTCGGCGATGAGACGAAAGATCAGCTCGCCCTCGCGCCCGGCGTCCGTCGCGCAGACAACGCGCTCGGTCCGCGGGCTGGTCAGCAGCGCCTTGACGGCCTGGAACTGCTTGACCGTCTTTTTGTCGGTGCGCAGTTTCCACCGTTCGGGGATCATGGGCAGTTGGCCTATGGACCAGCGCCCGGCCCAGGCGGCATCGTAGTCGTTCGGCTCCGCGAAGTGGACCAGATGCCCCAGGGCCCAGGTGACTTGATAACCATTGCCGTGCAAAAAACCCTCGCCCCGGCCGCGCGCACCCAGCACGGCGGCGATGTCGCGGGCAACGCTAGGCTTTTCTGCAACAATCACAACTCCCATCACCCCAGTGTGCGCAAAGACGGGCATCAAGGTCAATCATCGAGGCGGTTCGCCAGCCTTTCCGGGAGGTCCGGCGTCGGGTTAAGGCGAGAACCGAGGCTAAGCGTCGCTGTAACCCGCGAGCGCGAGAGCTAGGCCCTAGACCCTCGCAACCGACAATCGTTTCTTGACGATGAAACCTGGCCCACCCGCACGCATTTGCCACCTTCGAGCAATCTAGCAGACCGGCATCGCTTGCCGACCGGGGTTCGACCCCAACCATTGGCGCTGTTGCACAGATTCGGAGGCTACGAACGATGACTCCCACAAACGACAACCAACCGGGTTTTGGCCAACGCGGGGAATACCTGGTGGCGATACAGTTTGCGCTGATGATCGGTTTTGCATTGCTGCCGGTCTGGCATCCCGGCATTGGCCCGGATGCGATGGACGCGAGTTGGACCTGGCGCACCGTCGCCGCGCTCGCGCTTGGACTTCTCAGCCTGGCCTTCGCCGCCTTGGGCTCGCACCATATCCGCGACTATTTAACGCCCTTGCCCTACCCAGTCGACCACAGCCAACTGGTGCAGCATGGGGTTTACGGTATTGTCCGCCACCCCCTGTACGCTAGTCTGCTGTTGGCGGGATTGGCCTGGACCCTGTACAACCTCAGCCTCTCGCATCTGCTGGCGCTGGTGTGTTGTTTTGCGTTTTTCGACTACAAGGCCCGCAAAGAGGAGGCCTGGCTGACGCGACGGCATCCGGAATATGCCGACTATGCGCGCAGAGTGCATCGGTTCGTGCCCTGGGTCTACTGAACCGCCGTACGGGCTTGCGGTTGCGTCCGGCTGCGTGTGTAATCACCAGCCAGTTTGCCGCCCCGGATACCGCTCTCATGGCCGCCTCTACCCAAGTCGCACCCATCAACGACCTGCGACTCAACGACTCCTATCTTCCGGTTCCCGGCAGCTTCGACGAGATGCGCGCGGCCGACGGCTCGCTGCGGCCGCATTGGCAGTATTTGATCGACACGCTGCGCAAGCTTGGGCCTGGCGGCATCGACAATCGCTGGCGCGAGGCGCGCCGGCTGGTGCGCGACAACGGCGTCACTTATAACCTCTACAGCGACCCGCTGGGTATGTCGCGGCCCTGGGAGTTGGACCCGCTGCCGCTGCTGATCCGTGGCGAGGAATGGGCCGTTCTCGAACGCGGCCTGATCCAGCGTGCCGAATTGCTCAACGCCGTTCTGCGAGACCTGTACGGTCCGCGGACGCTGATCGACAAGGGGCTGCTGCCAGCGGAACTGATCGACGGCTTCAGCGGCTATCTGCTGCCCTGCCAGGGCATCGACGTCGTCGGCCAGCGGCCACTGGTGCACTACGGCGCCGATCTCACCCGCGGTGCCGACGGACGCTGGCGCGTCATCGGCGACCGCACCCAGACCCCGTCCGGCTCCGGCTACGCGCTGGAAAACCGCGTGGTGCTCTCGCGCGTCCTGCCGAGCCTGTTCCGCGATTCACACGTGCATCGGCTGGCGGGCTTCTACCGCTCGGTGCGCCGCGCCATGACCCGGCTGTCGCCGCGAGACGATGCTCAGGCCCGAGTCGCGCTGTTGACGCCCGGCCCGAGCAATGCGGCCTTTTTCGAGCATTCCTATCTGGCCAACTACCTTGGTTTCACGCTGGTGCAGGGCGCTGACCTGTCGGTGCGGGACGGCGCCCTCTGGCTGCGCACCCTGGGGCGACTGGAGCGTATCGACGCCCTGCTGCGACGCGTCGACGACTGCTGGTGCGACCCGCTGGAACTGCGCGAGGACTCGCTGCTCGGCGTGCCCGGCCTGGTCCAATCGGTACGCGCCGGCAATGTCACCATCACCAATGCGCTCGGCAGCGGCGTGCTGGAGCACCCGGGCCTGATGACCTTCCTGCCGCGGCTCTGTCAACACTTGCTCGGCGAGGAGCTTCAGGTGCCGCACCTGCGCACCTGGTGGTGCGGTCGCCGCAAGGACCGCGACTTCGTCATCGCCAATCTCGACAGCCTGGTCATCAAACCCGCGAACACGCGCACCGGGGCGGTCGCCGGGCCGAGAGTGCTGTTTGGACGCAAGCTCAGCGGCGAGGAGCGCGACCGGCTGTTAGCAGCGATTCGCGCGGCACCCTTCGGCTACGTTGCTCAGGAGGAGGTCACGCCATCCACGGCGCCTGTCTACATGGACGGCCATATCGCGCCTCGGCCATTCGTGCTGCGCAGTTTTTTGGTGGCGGAAGAGGAAGGCTATGCCGTCATGCCAGGCGGCCTCAGCAGGGTCGCGTTAAACCAAGAGACGCCGATGGTCTCCAACCAGCTCGGAGGGCTGGGCAAGGACACCTGGGTGCTGGCCAGCGAGCCCGAGCGTCAGGAGACGCTGTTGGTATCGGGTGATCAACTCGCCCCGGCCGTCGTGCACGAGAGCGATGTCTCCTCGCGCGTCGCCGACAATCTGTTCTGGATCGGCCGCTACGCGGAGCGTGCCGAAGGACTGGTGCGACTGCTGCGCGTGGTCGTGATCAAGCTCACCGAACGCGCCAGCTTCGTCGCCACCGATACCGCTGGCGGCTGCACGCAGTCTTTGCTGGAGGCGCTGACCCACCAGAGCCAGACCTACCCCGGCTTTGTTGGCGAAGATGCAACAGCGATGTTGACCAAGCCGACCCCGGAGATGCTGTCGCTGATCACCGACATCGAGCGCGTTGGTGGCCTGCCGCAAACCTTGCAGGCCTTAGGCCAGGCGGCCTGGTCGGTGCGTGATCGGCTGTCCAACGATACCTGGCGCATTGTCAATGACATCGACCGACACCTGAATGCGTTGACGCGCAATCCGCCACAGGCGCTGGGCGGCGCGCTGGACGTGCTCGATCCCTTGGTCACCTCGCTGGTGGCGTTTTCGGCGCTGACGCACGAGAATATGACCCACAACGAGGGCTGGCATTTCCTGGAGGCGGGGCGGCGCTTGGAGCGCGGCATCAACATCGCCACGCTGTTACGCTCGACCCTTGTATCCGCCGGAGTGAGAGACGACGAAGGCATGACCGTCGAGGCCGTGCTTGGGGTCACCGACAGCCTGATCACCTATAGGCGCCGCTATCAGGCGGGTACCCGCGTGGGCGCGCTGCTCGATCTGGTGTTCCAGGATGAACTCAACCCCCGCTCTCTGGCCTATCAGATCGTACAGCTAGAGAACCTGATCGATGACATGCCCCGCGATGCAATGGCACCAACACGCAGCGGCGCGCAGAAGCGCGTACTGCGCCTGCTGACCGATCTACGCCTGGCCGAACTCGACCAGCTCGCTCGGATTGACCCCGAAACCCGCACACGCGCCGCGTTGGCGGATCTACTGACATCGCTGGAGGCATGCATGGCAGCACTGTCCGACGCACTGACCGCGCAGTATTTTCGTCACGAAGAGCAGCCGCATCATATGATTGAACATCGCCTGTCGGCGCGGCGTCGAGGCGAGTGACCAGGTCATGCGCTACCGCATCAGCCACGTCACGCGTTACGCCTACAGCGACCCGGTCTCGCTGTGTCACAGCATCACGCATCTCAAACCCCGCGAGACGCCGTTTCAACGCTGCTGCCGCAGTCAGGTGCGGGTGATGCCCTGGCCGTCGGTCTCGCGTGAGCACCGCGACAGCTTTGGCAACCGGGTCAACTACTTCTCCATCCAGCAATCGCATTTGGAGCTGGAAGTCAGCGCCGTCAGCGAGGTCGATGTCAGCGTGCCGTTCGTGCCGGCACTGGCGGAGAGCCCGGCTTGGGAGCAGGTACGCGATAGGCTGATAGAGGATCGCAACCCGAGCACCCTGGCCGCCCGCATCTTCGCGCTGCCATCACCGGCCATCCCGGGCGACACCGACGCGCTGGCCTATGCGCAGGTCTCGTTTACACCCGGACGCCCGGTCCTTGAGGCGGCACAGGACCTGATGAGCCGCATCTTCGCCGAGTTCGAATACGACCCCAGCTTCACCACCGTCGCGACGCCGCTGGCCGAGGCATTAGCGCATAAGCGCGGCGTCTGCCAAGACTTTGCCCACGTCGGCATCGCCTGCCTGCGCATGCTCGGCCTGCCAGCGCGCTATGTCAGCGGCTATCTGGAAACAGTGCCGCCACCAGGACAACCCAAACTGCGCGGCGCCGATGCCTCGCACGCCTGGTTCTCGGTGTTCGTGCCCGGCCTAACGCGGAGCAATTGCTGGGTCGATTTCGACCCCACCAACGACTGCCTGATTCATGAGCAACACATCACCACCGCCATCGGTCGCGACTATCAGGACGTCACCCCAGTGCGCGGCGTCTTCTACGGCGGCGGCAAGCACCAGCTGAGCGTCGCGGTGGACGTCGACCGAATGCCTTGAGGCAGGGATGGCGCCAATGGCGCAACCAAGACGTCCAGGCAACGCGTCGATTGAGGTCGCGGACTTCCTGACCCAGCAAGCTTTAAACCTAGAAAGAGCAGTTGACCGCTTCGTGCCACTCCCAAACGACTGAGTTGGCATCAATTTGGGTGCTCGTGGCGATTCACCGGCCGCCCGACCGGCAGCCGTTGGCTCCAGGCAGGTAGGGTGGAACAAGCGCAGCGGTTCCACCTCTTGCGCTACGGAGGGCCGGAAACCGGAAAATGGGATGGCCGAGTTGTGGGAAGATTTCGACAGCCGAGGCCGAGGCCCTGCTGGCGCAGGACCCCCAGCACCGCGACTGCCTGTTCCCGTACCTCAACGGCGAAGACCTGAACAGCCGCCCGGACCAGTCCCCGAGCCGGTGGGTCATCAACTTTCACGACTGGCCGCTGGATCGATCGGCGGAGGAGTGCTGGGCGGATGCCGACGATGCTCGGCGCAAGGAATGGCTCAAGGCCGGGCATGTGCCCGCCGACTATCCGGGCTCGGTTGCCGCGGACTATCCGTTGCTGCTGGCGATTGTCGAGGAACGGGTCAAGCCGCAACGAGCGGAAAGCAAAGGTGCGAACTATCGAGATCGGTGGTGGCGCTTTGCCGAGCGCTGTCCAGGACTTTGCGCATCGATCGAGGGAATGAAAAGGGGTTTTGGCGCATCCGCTCACTGCCAAGCACAACAATACGGGTTTCTACGGTCCAGGCATTGTATTGAGCGATATGACGGTTGTGCTTGCTGTTCACGACCGGGGTACATGCTCGGTGGTCCCGAGTGAAATCCATTGGTGGTGGATCCTGAGCTACGGCAACAAGCTGGAAACGCGCCCTCAGTACACGCCGACCGACTGCTTCAAAACCTTCCCCTTCCCCAACACCCTCACCGACCTCGAACCCATCGGCGAACGCTACTACAGCCACCGCCAACAGATCATGCAGGCCCGCCAGCAGGGCCTGACCAAGACCTATAACCGCTTCCACGACCCGGCCGAGACCGACGCCGACATTGCCGAGCTGCGCGCCCTGCACGTGGAGATGGACCAGGCCGTCGCCGCCGCCTACGGTTGGGACCGCGCCCCCGGTGTCTTCGACCTCGGCCACGGCTTCCACGACACCAAGTAGGGCCTGCGCTACACTCTCAGCGACTCCGCCCGCCGCGAAGTCCTCGACCGCCTGCTGCGCCTCAAGCACGCAGTGATATTGTCGATTTGCAGCGAGTGTTCGAGCGCGGGTATGCTGAGTGCGACGTCAAGGTCGCCCTGAGCCAGGCTCGTTCGATTGTTCACCTCAAGTGTTTCTACTTGATGTTCGCCAGGGTGGGGCGGCAGAAGTCGCCAAAGGTCCGCCGCTTGTTGTTCGGCTCTGCCAATGCGACCGACGCGGCCTTCAGTGGACAGCGCAACGCTGAGTTACTGGCCCGTATGGAGTTACAGGAAAACTTGCATGCCGACTTGGTGAAGCGTCTTCGGGGCAGGACAGAGTACCAAGATGTCGAAGGCTATTTTCGATAACGCACGAGGCCGCAGACATGCAAGCGTCAACAAAGCCCCCGAATTCGTCCGGAGACGCCCTGCAACTGGTCGACTTTAGAATCGACAACTTCAAGATCGACTCTATCGGCATTGGAGCAAAAGCTGCTTCGCTCGCCTACGCTCCGAAGCTTCGTCGGCTTCATGCGTCGATTGACCTCATTGGATCTGCTGTCCCCGCAATCTTTGCGCCGACGGACCGATGCGAGCGACGGCAGGCTTGGCCTGGGGGGTGAGCGATTGTCGGCCTTTCTCTATGAACTACCGGCAGCAAAGCGCCAGCGGTTACTGGAACAATTGACCGAGTGCTACCCGCGGTTGTCCCAGGTCTTTGCGCGATCCCTGCGCCGCGGCTGGAAGGAGTTGTCCATCGCCGAGCAGTTCGGCAAGCGCAAGCTCTACACCGAGGCCACCCACATCAACGACGGTATGCTGCGGTTGATGGCGATCCTGGCCGAGACGCTCACCGAGAGCAGCTTCCTGCTGTTCGACGAGATCGAGAACGGCATCAACCCTGAGCTGGTGGAGTTTCTGCTGGACAGCCTGCTGCAGGCGCCGCAGCAGGTGCTGGTCACCACCCACAGCCCGATGATCCTGAACTGGTTGGACGACGACGCCGCCCGTGCTGGCGTGCAGTACCTCTATCGCGATACTGTCGGGCGCACGCGAGCGATCCCGTTCTTCGAGATCTCGTCCTTGGCCGAGAAGCTGGAGGTCATGGGTCCGGGCGAGGCCTTCGTCGATACCGACCTGACCGCGCTTCAGGACGAGATCGACGCGATGGACGCATCCCAGCCGGACTAGCGCGATGTGGTTTTTGGCAAGCGGCGAGGGGCCGAGCGACATCGGTCGTTGCGAACAAACCGATCCCTGCTCCGGGGAGGATTTCGTCCCGGGGCCGATGGCCTGGCTCGCCGATCAGGTGATCGAGGATCGGTACGAGTTCAGCGCAATCTTCGAAGGTCGGATGTCTGTGCTGTCGAAGCAGGCATTGAAGAGGCGGGCGAAGACGCTCAGGCCGCCGCGGCTACGCGGTCGCAAGGCACCCGTTGAAACGGCCTACTATTTCCGCAATGCCCGTGCCCTGGCGCAGCACGCGCAGGCGCTGGAAGCGGAGCAAGGGCAGGACGTCGTCGCAATCCTGTTTCGTTTCGCGAGCGACTGGAACACCTATTGGATCAGGAGGAGCCCAGCGTATGACCAGGTTGACGCTCAAGCCGCGGTCGCCGACACCTTGCGCCGCGGTGCTCCGTGATGAGCTGGAGACGCTCGTCGTCAAGGACCTCCTCGGCCCCGCTGGCGGCCCGGTGGAGGAGATTGACGAGAAGTCACCGATCACCGCGCGCTACCTGGTCGGCAAGCTCTCCCGGCGCGACCAAGAGATCCCCCGCGACCCGGACGACGAGCTGGCCGTTGCGGACGAGGACAGCCCCGAGGGGGGCGGCACGGAGCCGAGTACCGCCGGTGCCGCGAGCCTGTATCCGTCGTCGTTGGGGCTCAGCTTCACGCCGGCGCCGGACGCCAAGGCGCTCGCGGTGCGCGCCGAGTGGGGTTGGTACAAGCGCGAGAAGAGCGAGGATGTGCTCACCGACAAGGGCAATCCGAAGACGGTCTGGCGCCGGTATCCGATGGAGGGCGCCGCCGAGGTCGATCTGCGCGAGGGTGCGTTGGCGCCCGAGGTACTGAACGATGAGCAGCCGGACCTGGTGCTGCGCGGGCAGATGCGCCGCGGTGCGGATCGAGTGTGGCATGTGTCGCTGTTCCTGGTGAACAACCAGATCGCCGGGCAGCAGGGGCGCAAGAAGGGGGAGCGCTGGCTGTTCCAGCCGTTGCTGTGGGTGGCATCGACGGATGGGCGGGCGGTGTTCGTTCGCCAGACGCCCGCCGGCAGCATCTCAGTGATTCGCGGCGCACCGAGGCGCAGGCCATGGACATGCTGTACCGCGACCTGGTGGAGTTCGCGGTGGGGCACGGCGTGGCGGTGAACTGGCGCCTGCCGGCGGGCGACAAGCGCCGCGCGGTGGAGCTCTACACGCAGATGATCCCGGCCTACGAGGTGGCGCAGGTCACCGGCGCCGCCGCCGACGACAACCCGGACCTGGCCGGCCTGGTGCTGGACATGAAGGCCCTGGCGGAGATGGACGCTACGGGGCCAATGGTCACGGCAAGAGCAAGATCCTTGAGGCGCTGCGCTTCGTTCGCGATCTCGTCGTCGACGGCACAAGAGCCGGCGACGGGATTGAGCGGTCGCCGTTCCGCCTCGACCCCGACCTGCTGGGCGAACCGTCCCGTTTCGAGCTGGTGATCGATCATGCCGACGCTGAGTACAGCTACGGCTTCGCGGTCGATGATGAGCGGGTTCAGGAAGAATGGCTCTTCGCGCGTCTTACGTCCCGGGAAAGCAAGCTCTTCGAGCGAGTCACGGACGAAGCGGGAGAGGTGACCGTCGAATTCGGCCCCGCACTTTCCGGCAGCACTAAGAGGGCGTGCCAGCGCATGGAGTTTGTCGCGGAGGGTACGAGGCCGAATCAGCTCTTTCTGACAGAGGCGCTGGACCCTAACGTCGAAGAACTTCGACCTCTGCTGCAATGCTTCCGACGGGTATTGGTGCCTCCAACAGCTGGTTCCCCATCAACCTCTTCGCGCTGGCGGTGCCGGTGGCCGGGTCCAGTGCGCTTGCGCAGCTGGTGGAATTCCAGGCCCAGCGGGTGCCGGGGGCCTGGTACAACCTCATGACCAAGGTCGGGCTGCTTGGGGAACAGCAGCCGAAGACCGATGTCCGCTGCATCCTGATCTTTCTGCACGAGAAGTTTGAACGATTCACTTCCCTCACCGCCGAGGAGGTCCTAGCGATGATTACCCACTTGACCCCGTTGGAAGAGACCCGCGCCTACCGAGACATCTTCAGCAAAGGCGAAGCCAAGGGCAAGATGGAGGGCAAGGCCGAGGGCAAGGCCGAGACCCTGCTGCGGCTGCTCCGTCGGCGCTTCGGTGCCGTGCCGGAATGGGCCGAGCAGCGCGTTGCCGCCGCCTCCACGGCGCAGCTCGACGCCTGGCTCGACGGCATCTTCGACGCCGACGGCGTCGCCGGGCTGCTCGGCCCGGCGGATGCGCCCGAGTAAGGCGGCAGGTGCCCATGGGGCGGCGGCTCGCCGAATCGCCCGGTCGCGCCGGGGCCTTGCGTGCCGAGGCCGGCCTGTTGCGGCAGTTGCGAGCGGCGCCGCCGCGGTCCCAAGCATGGGCGCATACAACAGACCAACCCCGAGCTTCACGCAGCGCCTCGACCGGGAGTTGGCGGGCGGGGCCGCCGTCAACCTGATCGCCGCGCCGGGGCAGGGCGCGAGCCGGCTGCTCGCGGACCTGCAGCGCCTGGCCGAGGCCGACCGGGCGCCGCGGCTCATCGCCAACCTCAAGCGCTATCGCCGCAGACAGCGCGGGCACGCAGGCGATGTGCGAGGGTTCGCGCAGCGATCACCCGACCGATTCTCATCGGCAACTGCGTGGTCGGTCGCCGATCGGGGAGCGGCGGATGCGCTGTCGCTTATCCGCCCTACAACTCCTGGTAATAGGGGACCGCTGCTCGGGAACAGGAGCATGCGGTCCGCGTCTAGGTCGCTTCCAATCGACGTGCCTTGCGCTCGGGCACGAGGGACGCACCTCGCTTTCCCGAAAACCCGCGTGCGACGGGTATTGGTGCCCCAGATGGCTCCGGCGATGGCGACGATGGTGTCGGTGTCGCCGCCGCCGGCATTGGCGGATGCCAGGATGTCGGACAGGGACCGGTGTGCGGCGCCTAGCCCGATGTAGATGGCGATCGGGCAGGATTGGGCGGCGGCGGTGCCGGCGCCGATGGCCTGCTTGGCGGCGACTGGGGAGGGGCCGGCACCGTCCGCCAGCCAGCTGCGCACCTGATCGATGGCAAGTCCCACTTCCGGCGATTTCATCCGGGGTGCGACCCGCGCGAGGTTCGCCTTGGGCTCCAGCCCATCCAGCGCGCCGGTCAGAGAAAGGGCGATGGCGAGGGCCCCGTCGATGGCCTGCCGGTTCGGGTGGGTCACTTCGGCGCAGGCCGCCACCCACCGCTCCGTCTGCTCCGGGTCCGCCCGGGCATGCGGAAACACGGCCAGTGGCGCGATGCGCATGGCGGCACCGTTGCCGAGATAAGGGTCAAGGGGTGCCGTCATGATCTTGCACGGAGCGGGTATCACGCAAGACCACCAGCCTGCTAGGCTTATTCTGCTAGAGTTATAAAGCAACGCTGACGCTTGTCACCCTCGGGAGCAGACCATTATGAGCCTAACCCTGATCATCATCCTCGCCGTCCTGGTTGTGCTGGCGCTCTATGCGACCGCCATCTACAACAACCTAGTCCGGCTCAAGCACAGCGTGGCCAAGGCCTGGTCGAACATCGACGTCTCACTTAAGCAGCGTCACGACGAGTTGCCCAAGCTGGTCGCGGTGTGCAAGGAGTATATGCAATTCGAGCAGGCAACCTTGGAGCGCGTCGTGCGCGCCCGCGGCGAGGTCTTCAGCGCCCAGAAACGTGGTGATCTGCGCGGGCTCGGCAATGCCGAAACCGCGCTGCGTGCCGGGCTCGGCCAATTGTTCGCGTTGGCCGAGAACTACCCGGACCTCAAGGCGAACCAGAGTTTCCAACAACTTTCAGAGCGTATCTCGCAACTCGAAGACACCATCGCCGACCGTCGCGAGCTCTACAACGAGAGCGCCAATCTCAACAACATCCGCCTGCAACAGATTCCGGACCTGTTTGTCGCACGCCTGTTCGCGTTTCAACCCGTCGATCTGCTGGAATTCAAAGACGCGCGCCAGGACATCGACATTGCCCGCTTGTTTGCCTAGTTGGGCTCAGGTTCAGTATCAGTCTTAGATGGGGGACCAGCCTTCGTGCTCCAGTTCTTCGCCCAGGCCGCGATCGACACGGACCCTGCCGCCTTCTGGATCGGCGGCCTGTTTGCCGCGGCGGCAAGCATCTACAGCATGCGTCTCGGGCTGGCTGCATTCTGGAAACTGCGCTTGGTGGTCGACACCCCAACGGCCCGTATCCGCTCGGCGCCCCAGGGCTATGTGGAGCTTCAAGGGCAGGCACATCCGCATCGCGAGCTGATCGCGGCCAGGCTCACCGGCAGGCCCTGCGTCTGGTACCGCTACCGCATCCAGGAGCGCCGCGGCTCCGGGCGCGACGAGAAATGGGTCACCATTGAGCAGGGCGACGCCGGGCAACCCTTTGTGCTCGACGACGGTAGCGACCGCTGCTTGATCGACCCCGCCAAGGCCGCCCTGAAATGCCGCGACACCAAGGTCTGGGTCGAGTCGGGAGGCGGCACGGGCACTGGTCTCGGGCGCTTGTTCAGTCAACGCCGCTACCGCAAGACCGAAGAGCGCATTGCAGAGCACGAATACGTCTACGTTCTCGGCCACTTCGAGACACCGCGCCGCGGCGTGCGCGAGCGCCAACAGCTTACCCGGCTCCTGCTGTCTCAATGGAAACGCGACCCGGAGCGCATGCGTGCCTTCGACCGCAATGGCGACGGCGAGATCGACATGCAGGAATGGGAGTCGGCCCGCACCCTGGCCGAACGGCTCGCCAAGCAGGCAGAAGATAAAATCGGCGCCGAGCCGCCGCTATCGCGGGTCGTCGACGGCGGAGACGCGCGGCAGCCGTTCGTCGTTTCTACGGAAGACGAGCTGAAACTCACCGCCCGGCTGCGCCTGCACGCCTTCGGCGGCACCGTCGGCGGCATGCTGATCGCAATCGGGCTCGCATTCGCGGTATTGGCTCGGGCGACCGCTCCTCTATCTTGAAGCCCTCCGGGCTCGGTTTCACCATTTCCGGCTACTTAGCCAATGGCATAGAGTCGTTTAAAACCTGCAACCTCCGCGAGTGGTCGGCCCCGCTTGCAACACTTGGTTTGGACCCAACTCAGGGCTTCAAGGTCTGCGAGGCTAGCTACGACATCGACAGGCCGACCGATAGTTACGGCCTTCCGGCATCAGGGTGCCCACACCGGCGAGCCTGCTGCTGATAAGCAGGGGGCTGTTTGTCATTGGCGGCCTGCGCAGGTATCCAACCCGGCAATGCGCTGGTCAGTAGCAGGGCCGCGGCTAGGTAAGATTGAATCTGCATGGGGTGATTCTCGTCGCTGTCTTGCGCAGGGTCAGGGTACTTGCTAATGGTGGAAGCCCGACGCCTCTTTGCTCGTGAGCGACTGCTGAATCGGATGCGCTTCGATATGCTCCAATGCCGCCTTCATGTGATCGATGAGCAGCATACACAAATCTTGGCTCACGCCGTTGCGGACCAAAATCCTCTGGATCGCTTGATCTTGACAATTCGACGGCAGCGTATATGCCGGAACCTGCCAACCGCGCACCCGGAGTCGGTCAGCGAGATCGAAGAGCGTGAAACCCGGATCGCTGCCCTCCTTGAGCTTCCATGAAACCGCTGGGATCCCGCGCGCCATGTCGCCGCCGAAGACGATCTCGAACGGCCCCATCTTTGAAATCGCATCGGCCAGGTACTCGGCACTGCGATAACAGGCGGTATGGACCTTCCGGTAGCCCTCCCGCCCGAGACGCAGGAAGTTGTAGTACTGGCAAACAATCTGCCCACCTGGCCGCGAGAAGTTCAGTGCGATGTCGCGCATATTGCCGCCGAGATAGTTCACCCAAAACACCATGCTCTCGGGCAGGTCCTGCTCTTCGCGCCACAGCACCCAGCCCACACCAAGCGGGGCGAGGCCGAACTTGTGGCCCGAGGCGTTGATGGAACGCACCCGCGGCAGGCGGAAGTCCCACTCCAGCTCAGGCGCGCAGAACGGGGCGAGGAAGCCGCCACTGGCGCCGTCGACGTGGATCGGAATGTCCAGACTCGTATCGGCCTGGAGTTTGTCCAAGGCAGCGCTGACCTGCTTGATCGGCTCATATGCGCCGGTGAAGGTCACGCCCAGTGTCGGCACGACGCCAATGGTGTTCTCGTCGCAGCGGCTCAGGACCTCTTCAGGCGTCATGAGGAGCCGCCCCTTGTCCATTGGGATCTCGCGGTGCTCGATATCCCAGTAGCGGGTGAATTTGTGCCAGCAGATCTGCACCGGTCCGGTGATCAGATTGGGCTTATCGGTGGGCTTGCCCTCGGCCTGGCGACGCGCCTCCCAACGGCGCTTCATGGCCAGCCCGCCCAGCATGGCGGCCTCACTGGAGCCGGTGGTGGAACAGCCAACCGCGTGGTCGCTGGCTGGCGAATGCCAGAGATCGGCAAGCATTTGCACACAGCGCGCTTCGATCTCCGCCGTCTGCGGATATTCGTCCTTATCGACCATGTTCTTGTCGATGCAGTCATCCATCAGCCGATGGATCTCGGGCTCTTCCCAGGTCTGACAAAAGGTCGCGAGATTTTGCCGCGAGTTACCGTCGAGCATCAGCTCGTCGCGGACGGCGGCATACATGCGTCGCGGATCGCGCTCGGCATCTGGGAAGGCCGACTTCGGGAGGCCCGAGGCGAACTCGCTCGAACCATAAATCGCGTCGTCGGCGTCTTCTCTCTGGCTGTACATGGTATCCCGGTCTGCTGGCTTGCTGACATCTTGCTTCGGCATGGTTGAATACTCCTGGGCGATGTAAACAGACCTGACTAGAACGCCCCGGACAGGCTGTAAAAACCGACTCGGGATTTTGCAAAGTCTGGTCGTTGTCGTATTTGACAGCTGCGCATCCCGTATTAAACGCGGTTGAGGCGCTCCTGTCATCGGCCTTCCGGCCCCTCCGGCTACTCCGGGTTGGATGAATCGCCCTCAGAGGCGTTGCTCCAGGCTTGCGGACCCGAAATCAACTCAGAGAGACAAGTCAAGTGGTTGCGCCGCTCACGCCCTGGCCGCCCTGGCCCGCGGGCTCGGTGCTCGCGTCGGCGCTTGGACGGTCCTGATACAAGGTGTAGGAGCCGGTTCGGCGCCGCTCCTACGGGAGTGGTTGGGGGTTAAGGGGGGGGAGCTGTCCGCGGCGCACAGGGCCGGCGAGCAGGCCGCGCAGAGCGCCGGTACCGGGGCGCAGGGCGCGGCGGAAGTCGCGTTTCCAGCGCGCGAAGTCGATGTCCTGGCGATTGTAGAGGGCGGAGTCGAGCTGTTGCATCAGCCTCAGCACACGCTTGCGGTCGGCGCCGGGGCGCAGGCTATTGATGCGGTCGGCCATGCGCGGCAGCGGTTCACGGGCGCTGGCTTGCAGTTTGCGGCAGGCATGGCGCTGGAATTCCAGGCACCAGGCCACGGGATCATGCGCGCCGTCGGCGGCCCTGGCGCACTGGTAGACGCGGGTGCTCTTCGGCGTCAGCGCGGCCAGCGCGCCGCGGGATCGATGCAGCAGCGGGGTCGGATTAAGCCGGCGCGCGGCGCTGCTCAACACGCGGCCACCAGCGCTGGCGGCGGCGGCCAGGGCGCCGGTCAGCCGCGGCCGCATTGGTTTCGGCTCGGCGCTGGACCTGCTGCGCAGCCAGACCCCGCCCCAGTAGCCGATCAACAGCAAGATGACAGCCGCCAGCGGCAGCCAAACCAGACGCCAGTTGCCGCCGTCGCCGCGTCCAGCGGAGGGCGTGAAACCGAACGCGCCCGGCTCGCCGGCAACGCTGAAGCTACGGATCGGCACCGTTGATGCCTCGCGGGTGGCGGTGTCGACGTTCCACCAGCCAAGGCGCAGCTCCGGCAACTGCAGGCGTCCGCCGCTTTGCGGCACCAGCGTGAATGCCTCGATGCGTTTGCCGATCAGGACCTTGCCGTTGGCCGTCAGACGAGTGTCGGTGATGGTCTGTTCGCGATAGACGCGGAAGGCATCCGAGCGCAGCGTCTGTTCCAGCGACGGCAACTGATCACCTGTGGCACCTTGCGCCTCCAGCTCCAGGGTCAGGGTCACCGGCCGACCGCGCTCCATCGCCTCGGCGCTGTCTAGCTGAGCCCTGATCTGTAAGCTCTGCAACGGCAGCCAGGGCCGCACCGCCACCATTGGTGGCCGCACCTGTAGCCGCAGTGGCTCGCGGGCCACGGCCTCGAA
>Ga0207419_1001395_pt1 | contig 18305 bp, 18 predicted proteins | sample ElkSloMetagenome_4_FD_184723 | JGI IMG/M metagenome (GOLD analysis project Ga0207419, IMG submission 184723) | Hot spring microbial communities from Elkhorn Slough, Monterey Bay, USA - MD2A (version 2) | ecosystem: Environmental > Aquatic > Marine > Intertidal zone > Estuary: Microbial mat ...
TTGCCATTTTTGTTCCCGATACATGGTATTATCGGTGATGGCTTGCAGAGCGCAGCCAATAACCCAAGTTTGAGTTTGTGAGTTTTGTGATCTTGTCTGATTCCATAGTTGAAACCACACCCCCCGTAGAGAATAGTTCCGACTCAGGCGTGCTAGATCCTGAACCGGATGCCTCGATGCAGGAGTATTATCAGCTCCAGCAGGACTTGCTAATAGTGACGGTGATTTTGACAGGCGTTATTTTTGTGACGGTCTGCTGCTTTTATCCGCTCAAGATTGCTCTAAATTATTTATTAGGAGCGGTTGTAAGTGTGGTTTACTTAAGAATGTTAGCAAAAGACGTTGAGAAACTGGGTAGACAGCAACAACGTCTGAGCAAAGCTCGGTTAGCTATATTCATTGGACCCGTCGTTGTTGCAACTCAATGGAATAGTTTGTCGATCCTTCCCATCTTTTTGGGATTTCTGACGTACAAAGCTGCGCTCATTCTGTATGTGCTGAAAACAGCACTGATGCCTGAGAGTTAGTCAGCTTCAGGCAAAGTCAGACTTGGGGCCTGTACAAGTATGGGGAAGCCTTTTGAATGCAAATGCTTGAATTTTTCAACGCTATTAACTGTTTTCCCCTCGCCAGTTTGGAAGTAGGTGAGCACTTCTACTGGGAGCTTGGCAATCTAAGAGTACACGGACAGATTTTCCTAACCTCTTGGTTTGTGATAGCGGTGCTAATGCTGGGAGCTATTTTAGCAACAACCAACATTCAGCGTATTCCCAGTGGAATGCAGAATTTCATGGAATTCGTCCTGGAATTTGTTCGCAACCTGGCTAAAGACCAAATCGGGGAAAAAGAATATCGCCCCTGGGTACCGTTTGTTGGTACATTATTTTTGTTCATCTTTGTGTCGAACTGGTCAGGGGCATTAGTTCCTTGGAAGCTGATTGAGCTACCCTCAGGAGAACTTACCGCTCCGACAAGCGACATCAATACAACGATAGCCTTGGCACTGTTGACATCCGGCGCGTATTTTTACGCAGGTATGAGTAAAAAAGGCGTTGTCGGCTACTTTGCAGATTATGCAAAGCCCGTCCCCTTTCTTGCCCCGTTCCGGGTGATCGAAGATTTCACCAAGCCTCTTTCTCTGAGCTTCCGTCTGTTCGGTAACGTGTTGGCGGATGAATTAGTAGTAGCGGTATTGGTATTTCTGGTTCCTCTATTTGTTCCCCTGCCGTTGATGGTACTGGGTTTATTCCTGGGTTCCATTCAGGCTCTCATTTTTGCCACTCTAGCAGCCAACTATATTGGAGAAGCTCTAGAAGGGCATGGTGAAGAACATCACTAAGCTCGAAAACTGAGTTGACCTCAAATTCTCAGCCGGGATAAATACTGCTGAGAGTTAAAAACGAGGATGTAGATTTGTAGTCTTGAATTGTCAATTTCGTCGTTTAGATAAGGAAATCATTATGGATCCGTTAATTGCTGCTGCTTCCGTGATTGCTGCTGCTCTAGCTGTAGGTTTAGGTGCAATTGGACCTGGTATTGGTCAAGGAAATGCAGCGGGTCAAGCTGTAGAAGGGATTGCTCGTCAACCCGAAGCTGAAGGTAAAATTCGCGGAACTTTGCTATTGAGCTTGGCATTTATGGAAGCTCTGACCATTTATGGTCTTGTCGTTTCTCTAGTGTTGCTTTTTGCTAACCCCTTCGCGTAAAAAGTTTGGAGTTTAGGTTTTAGATAGCCGGGATATTCCTCACCCGAAAAGTCTAAAATCTAAACTCTAAAACCAGACAGCATGGGAACCCTAGACACAATAACTAATGATGCACTGGACAATTCTATTCGCAGTTGAAGAAACTGCCAAAGAGGGAGGACTGTTTGATCTAAATGCGACCTTGCCTCTGATGGCTGTACAATTTTTGCTCCTTGCAGTCATTTTAAACGCGATTTTTTACAAGCCACTCGGAAAAGCAATTGATGAGCGTGCCGAGTATATTCGAGAAAATAGACTGCAAGCTCAAGAACGGTTAGACAAAGCGGAAAAGTTAGCTCAACAATACGAGCAAGAACTGGCAGAAACCCGCAAACAATCTCAAAACGTGATTGTCACCGCTCAAGCTGATGCTCGCAAAATTGCATCAGAAAAAATGGCTGAAGCTCTACAAGAAGCCCAAAAGCTAAGAGAGAAAGCTGTTCAGGAAATAGAGACCGAAAAGCAGCAAGCTTTACAAACTTTAGAGCAACAGGTTGAACCACTCAGTCGGCAAATTCTAGAAAAGCTATTAGGGCCTGAATTGGTGAGATAATCCCCAATAATTTTAGGTCAAACTGTTAGCAGCGCAGTTAAGAGAAGAACATCATGGAGACGGTAGTATTACTAGCTACAGAGGCAGCCTCTGAAGGCGAGTTTGGATTCAACTTCGATATTTTAGACAGCAACCTGATTAACCTTGCCATTTTGATTGGAGTTCTAATCTACTTTGGACGAGGTTTTTTAGGCAAAATCCTGAGTGAAAGACGAGCGAGTATCGAGCAGGCGATCACAGATGCAGAGCAACGTCAAAAGCAAGCGGCAGAGACTCTCGCCCAGCAACAACAAAAGTTGACTCAAGCTCAAGCTGAAGCTGAACGCATTCGAGCCGAAGCCCAAGAACGAGCCAAAGCAGTCACAGCTCAAATCGAAGCTCAGGCGATTCAAGATGTTGAACGCATGAAAGCGGCCGCTAGTCAAGAAATGGATGGAGAACGAGAACGGGCGATCGCGAGTTTGCGAGCTCAAGCCGTAGCAATGGCTCTAGAGCGCTCAGAAGTCCGACTCAAAGAACAACTTGACCATTCTGCTCAAGAACAATTAATTGATCGCAGTTTGGCGTTATTGTGAGGTAGTTAATGAGTGCAATTGTTGGAGAAATTGTAGAGCCTTACGCACAGGCTTTAATGTCAGTCGCCAAGTCGAATAACCTCACCAACGAAATCGGAGACAATATCCGCAGTTTGTTGGAATTGATGGAAAATTCAGAACAATTAAGAAAATTCTTGGCAAATCCTGTCATCAAACAGGATGATAAAAAAGCAGTAATTGGACAAATTTTCCGTGAGGAAATGAATCCTTACCTGCGAAACTTTACTCTATTACTGGTTGATCGAGGACGGATTTCCTTTCTCGAACCCATCGTCAAGCAGTATCTCGCTTTACTGCGTCAACTCAATAAAACGGTGTTGGCTGAAGTGACTTCGACAGTGGAGTTGAATGAAGGTCAAAGACACCACCTTTCTGAGAAAGTCAAAGGGATGACTGGCGCAGATCATGTCGAAATCACCACCAAAATCGACCCCGCATTGATCGGCGGTGTGATTATCAAAGTGGGTTCTCAGGTGATTGATGCCAGTCTACGTGGGCAATTGCGTCGGATTGGTATTCGCCTGAGCGCTTAAAACATCAGTCCGGTGAGTTGGGATCTCAGGCAAACTTGAGACAGACTCAACTCCCAACAGTCAGAACACGGTAATTCTAAGCTTGAACGCATCAGGTTGAGATTTTTGAATGTCCGTGCTTCTACCCATCAACAACAGAAATCTTGCAGATCGGTTGATTTAAGGAGTAAACCGTTAATGCGACAAATCAGATTGATCAATTTAAGGATTATCAGTGTTGTCAAACATTAACTCAAGAGACCCTAAACTCACCCCTCTGTTTACCCAATCAGTGATCACTTAAAATAACGAGAACTATGGTATCAATCAGACCCGACGAAATTAGCAGCATCATTCAACAGCAGATTCAACAGTACGACCAAGATGTAAAAGTCTCCAACGTCGGTACAGTTCTGCAAGTTGGTGATGGTATTGCTCGCATCTATGGCTTGGATAAAGCCATGTCTTCAGAACTGCTAGAGTTCCAAGATGGTACAATCGGCATCGCCCTCAACCTCGAAGAAGACAACGTGGGTGCAGTATTGATGGGAGATGGCCATAAAATTGAGGAAGGCTCCTCCGTAACCGCAACCGGAAGAATTGCTCAAATTCCGGTCGGTGAGGGAATGCTTGGCCGGATTGTGGATGCGTTAGGTCGTCCCATTGATGGTAAAGGTGAAATCCAATCCTCAGAAGATCGTCTACTGGAATCTCCCGCTCCTGGAATTATTGACCGTCGCTCCGTGTGCGAACCGATGCAAACCGGAATTACCGCGATTGATGCGATGATTCCGATTGGTAGAGGTCAGCGAGAACTGATTATTGGTGACCGACAAACCGGTAAAACTGCGATCGCGATTGATACGATCATCAATCAAAAGAGCGAAGATGTGATTTGCGTCTACGTGGCTGTGGGTCAAAAAGCCTCTACAGTCGCCCAGGTCGCCGGAACCCTGGCAGAGAAGGGCGCAATGGACTACACCGTAATCGTAGCTGCCAACGCTAGTGAACCTGCTACATTACAATACCTCGCTCCTTATGCGGGAGCTTCCATCGCCGAATACTTCATGTATAAGGGTAAGGCAACTCTCGTCATCTATGATGACTTGTCCAAGCAAGCCCAAGCCTACCGTCAAATGTCGCTACTGCTGCGTCGTCCTCCCGGTCGGGAAGCTTATCCTGGAGATGTTTTCTATCTTCACTCTCGTCTGTTAGAACGAGCCGCGAAGTTGAATGATGAACTCGGTGGCGGGAGTATGACGGCTTTACCGATTATTGAAACCCAAGCCAGTGACGTTTCGGCTTACATCCCCACAAACGTTATTTCGATTACGGATGGTCAGATCTTCCTGTCGGCTGACTTGTTCAACTCCGGTTTGCGTCCGGCGGTAAACGCGGGGATTTCTGTATCCCGTGTGGGTTCTGCGGCTCAAACCAAAGCCATTAAAAAGGTTGCAGGTAAGGTGAAGCTAGAGTTGGCTCAGTATGCTGAGTTGGCTGCCTTTTCTCAGTTTGCTTCTGACTTGGATGAAGCAACCCGTAAACAGTTGTCTCGGGGTGAACGCCTACGCGAACTCCTAAAACAACCCCAAAACTCGCCTCTGCAATTGTTTGAACAGGTGGCGATTATTTACACGGGAATTAACGGTTATCTTGATGAAATTCCGGTGGACAAAGTGGTTGCTTTTGCTGCGGGATTACGGGATTACCTGAAAAATAGCAAGCCCAAGTATGGCGAAATCATCCAAACCGAAAAAGTCCTAACTGAAGAAGCAGAAAATCTCCTCAAAGAAGGAATTAACGAATTTAAGCAAACCTTCCTCGTTTCTGCCTAGTCAGGTTTTGTGGCCAGTGAAAAATCGGGCATTTAGCTTTGATCAAATCTCACTGGTCACTGTTAACAAATAACTGATAACTGACCCCACTATGTCAAACTTAAAAGCGATTCGCGATCGCATTGCTTCAGTCAAAAATACAAAAAAAATTACCGAGGCGATGCGTTTAGTTGCCTCTGCTAAAGTTCGTCGCGCTCAAGAACAAGTCTTAGCAACCCGTCCTTTTGCCGATAAATTAGCCGGGATTCTTTATGCCCTACAATCCCGTCTAAAATTTGAAAATATTGATTCTCCCCTACTCGAACAACGGGAAGTCAAAAAAGTCGGATTACTGGTGATTTCCGGTAATCGGGGTTTGTGCGGTACTTACAACGGTAATATTATCAAACGGGCGGAAAGTCGCGCTAAAGAATTGACCGCAGAAGGGGTTGATTATACTTATATCCTGGTTGGACGAAAAGCGATTCAGTATTTTCAACGCCGGAATGTCCCGATTCAAAGAACGGCTGAAAACCCCGAAAAAACACCTCCTGGCGAGAAAGTTGCCGATGCGGCAGAAGAAGTTCTCTCCTTATTTTTATCGGGAGAAGTGGATCGGGTAGAATTAATTTACACGAAGTTTGTTTCGTTGATTAGTTCTAAACCTGTCGTTCAAACCCTTCTTCCCCTCAATTTTCAAGGTTTGGAAGTTAAAGACGATGAAGTCTTCCGACTGACAACAAGCGGGGGTCAACTTGATGTTACTCGTGAAAAAGTAGCAGTAACCCCAACAATCATCCCCCGTGATATGATTTTTGAACAAGATCCAGTACAGATTCTGGATGCTTTGTTACCGCTTTATTTAACCAACCAACTGTTACGGGCGTGGCAAGAATCAACAGCGAGTGAGTTAGCTGCCCGGATGACGGCGATGAGTAATGCTAGTGAGAACGCCGGAGAGTTGATGAAAAGCTTGACGTTATCCTACAACAAAGCTCGACAAGCCGCAATTACTCAAGAAATTTTGGAAGTTGTTGGGGGCGCGGAAGCACTTCAGGGTTAAACGACATCGCCCACAATTGGCGATACACCATCAGGGTTGTGAAGTTCACAGCCCTTTTTTCATTGAATAATTTGTCCGACTGCGAGTAAATCCTTACCCGAGATTTTCTAAAGATCCAGAAGATAGAATTTTAGTGGCGATCGCAAGGGGATATGATACTAAATCCGGTTCTCATACTCCTCTTAATAAACCGGATTTGGTATTCTATCAATCAATGATATAATCAACTTAAAAAAATTATGCGATTTAAACCAATATTTTATGCTAATTTTCTTTATTCATGGCGTTGCAGAACGAAATGCTCAATATGCGAATAACTTACAAAATTTACTACAAAAACAATTTCGTCAACGTCAAGAAAAACTTCCTCTATTTTACTCTAGCTTTTGGGGAAATGTTTATCGAGAATTAGAAAATATCTGGAATAAGATTGATAATGCACAAGATCCCCTCAAACATCAAGACTTTAGAAAAGGATATTTTTCTCAATTTGTTGGCGATGCTTTCACCTATTTAAGTTCGGAACGAGGTGCAAAAATCAGAACAATTATTGCCAATGAATTAATCGATTTTATTCAGAAAAACCCCCAAGAAACAGAGTTACACATCATTACTCACTCTTTGGGAACGGTTATTTTATGGGATATCTTATTTTCGGATAAATTTGAAAGCAATGATTCCGCTTTGGAAATTCGAGCAGTTTTGAATACAAATTCGGAAGTTGTACCGAATAAAAAAATCAATCTCAAAAGTATTACAACGATGGGTTCTCCCATTTCTCTATTTAATATTATGTTAGAGGTTAAACCGCAGCAGGTGAACGGGTTGGCGAAACAATATTCTAGTCAAAAACTCAAATGGTTAAATATAATTCATGCGTCTGATATTATCGCTTATCCTATTCATCCCGTTTTAGATGCTAACAGTTTATCAAGTCTGTCTCTCACCGAAGAATATCTTCAAGAAGACGCCAACCCGTTTGAAGCGACACTTCGTCAGTTTTCTGAATTTATCAACAGTAAACCCGCTAATAATCAGAATAATATACTAAGCTATGCACAAGTAGCAGCCGGATCAATTAATGCCCATACTGACTATTGGAATAACGAAAAAGTTGCAACTTTAATTGTTAATTCAATCTTGGAATCACCCAACAATCAACCCTCTAATCAAACTAATTTTAGACAACAAGCTATTCAGCGATTAAAACAAGTTCGGGGTTTTACAGAAGATACAATGATGATCAGTTATAGATTAAATTTTGATAAAACGATTGGAAAAAGTTACTTTAAAGATGAAAGTGGATATCTTCTATTGACCAAAAATCCGGTAGGAGTTCCCAATGTTTATATTTTTGATGATCGTCAAGAGATTTCTTGTTTCGCCGGATATGTGGGGTTAATTCATGTCAGAGGTTTGAAACAAGAAGTTGAATCGATTAAAAGAGAGTTATGTGATTAGAGGTATATTTTAACTTGAACTGTTGTTAATTGAAAGAGATGCACCCCAAGTCACTGTTTGAGAAAATAAACAGCAGGGTGAATATTTGACACATCTTCCAATCAAAACTCATTATTTCCTAGACAAATCTGGGCTTGATCATCTGTTGAATAGGAGGAAGAAAAGTCACATTTGTCTAAGATGCTCACTTCAGACTCAAGCTTGATTTCACTTCTATGCAATAGCTGATAAACCGGATCAGAAGATTCTTGAAAACTAAGGATGATAATCACGAGTGTAATCGCCGCCGCCGTTAACACTCTTTGAAAAAAGTTCATTTTAAACTCCCTTGAGTTAAACCATAAGCCTTATTTCCAAACTAATCAACAGCGAGCAAAATTTCAAGATAATTATGTAAAGTGTTAATAGAATAGCTGTAAAGCTTTGATTAAATGATGAATGCTTAGGTGAATTTACAGAGGTTGGATTAAATTATGATACATCTTCTGTTTATCATTCCCATTGGTGACACTGACCATTTCTCGTCCAGGAAAAAATTCTTTTTGCATTGAAGGATAATCAACGGGGAATGGTGATTGGTTCAACGACATTTAGTAAAGCGGTTGCACAGAGAATCTATTCCTTGAAAATACGGTTTAAATTTTATCTAACTCTACTCAGCTCTGAGAGATTCCACAACGTATTTAATTATTAATTAATGATTGATAGCGAGATCGGGAGATTTTGATCTCACAACTTCTGCATAAACCCCTTCAAGTTCAAGCCATTATAGCACGTAGCACTATATTATTCGCTGTCACTGTCTCTAAAAACTCATAAATTAAAGGGGTGAAGGCTATCAATAAAACCCTCACCCCAAATACTATTAACTCACTAGAATCTTAATGCGGTTAAAACCTTCTAACCTTAACAATTAGTAGGTTTCAACGTGCCAACGGTGTTCTTTCTTCAGTTGCTTCTGGAATTCACTCCAGTCAACACCAAACTTACCTGAGGCGGCAGACATTCCTTCGTCAATCCCGCCTTCCATACCTTTCAAACCACAAATGTAGGTGTGGGTGTTGGATTTTTGATTCAACTGCCACAGCTCATCAGCATTTTCTTGAATCCGGTGCTGAATATACATTTTGCCACCGTCTTTATTCTTTTGTTCACGACTAACGGCATAAGTTACGCGGAAATTGTCAGGAAATTGACGTTGTAACTCTTCAAGCTCTTCTTTGTAGAGAATGTTGGGAGTGTAGGCACAACCAAAGAATAGCCAAGCCAGACCTTTGAACTGATAATCAGGGTTTTGTTCTCTTTCCTTAAACATCCGCCAGATGAAAGCGCGGAAAGGAGCAATTCCTGTCCCTGTTGCCATCATAATGATTGTGGCATCTTCATCATCCGGTAACAGCATTTCCTTACCAACAGGCCCGGTAATGGTTACATCGTCTCCTTCTTTGATGTTGCAGAGGAACGAAGAGCAAACTCCATAGACCGTTTCACCCGTTTCAGGATGCTTATATTCAAGTTGGCGTACACACAAAGATACAGTTTTTTCATCAAGATTATCGCCGTGGCGAGTTGAAGCAATGGAATAAAGCCTCAGCTTATGAGGTTTGCCATTCGCATCTGTGCCTGGAGGGATAATCCCAATACTTTGACCTTCAAGGTAACGCAAATCGCCACCAGAAAGGTCAAAAGTGAGGTGACGAACAGTACCTTCTCCACCCTCTTGAACTAATTCTTTACTAGACATACATTTGCCAGTAAAGGGATTCTTAGGCTTGTAGATATTGATAGGAACGTCAGTATGAGCTTTAGCTTGCGTCATGGGCTTCTTCTGTTCTCCAGACTGTTGACTTTGTAGTCCATTTTCTGATGTAGCGCTGCTTTCTGCTGAGGGATTGCCGTTACAGGGACGAATATTAACAATCCGACCACCAGCGCGAGAAATTCGTCGCATTTCCTGATTCATCCGTTCATAAGGCACCGTAATAGATACTCTGCCACTACGACGAATTGGATAACTCAACTGATCGGAATCACCCCCTTGACGCATTCCCTCCACTTCAAACACGAAGACACGACTATTTGCCCCTGTCTTCGTTGCTACACCAGATCCACTAGGACTATACATTGATAAATTTCTCCCTTACAATACCGAGCGATTCACCCGCAGAATGTGACATATAGATCACTTTAAGCCATTCTTAAGGTGTTATTCTTTAAGCAAATATTACGTCTCTGCCTTGATGAGTGCAACTGCTCACTCAGACAAGAGTCGCTTTTTTTGTTAGGCTTCTCACTATTTTACAGTCAAAACTTAGAAGTTCACGGCTAAGGACAATTGATAAATTACCCCGACTGTTTACGGATAAACTCGTCCTCGCCATTGAGTCGGCTTGCGACTAGCCGAAATAAATAACCGCACCACTGCTAACGGATCAGCCAACGGAGACAACCAAAATATCCATTTTCCCTGAGCAACAGACAAATCGTAAGCTGAAGTGATCGCACCACATAAAGCAAACCGAACCGTTAGCCAAAATAAATTTAAACCCAGTAAGATCAACACTAAGGGATTAGATAAAGGCAAAAATCTCCAACATCCCAGACTCAACACCAAAATCGGTAAAGGTAAACCCTGAACGGCTAATAATAACCCTAAATCTCCCCACAGTTGCGCCACCGAAGAAGCATCTTTGAGATCTAGCGATCGCCCCCATCCTTCCCAGGTATCGCGGAAACCATCATACATTCTGACTTTCAGTAAATTCGCCCCATCGAGAAACCCGACCTTATACCCTCTAGCGGCGACATGACGAGCTAAAGTCACATCATCACAAAAAGAACCCTTCGCACTGGTATACCCATTCATCGCTTCAAGAACCGAACGCCGACAGAGAAAACATTGACCATTGGCCATCACTCGTTCCGGACTTGTGGGGTGAGTATCCGGTGGCCCAAAACGATAAATCAACGTGATCAACAGTGCAGGTTGTAACCACAATTCTCCGGGATATTTTAAGATAAACTGACAAGACAGAGAAATCAAATCATAGCCTTGAGCGATCGCCGTTTTTACCAGAGTTGCAGCTAAAGCCGGACTCGGTTGAGTATCGGCATCCACCCCCAACACCCACTCACTTTTCGGGGAACTGTGCAGAAAACCCGTATGTAAAGCCCAAGGCCGTCCGACCCAATCTGCTGGTAATGGATCGTCGGTGATCAGGCGAAATCGAGGATCGCGTTGAGCAGTCGTTTGCACCATTTCGCCAGTGCCATCGGTTGAATTACTATCAACAACCAAAATTTCCCGCACTTCATAGCTTTGCCGACTTAACCCTGATAAACAAGGAGAAATTCGTGCAGCTTCATTTAAAGTCGGAACAACAACACTCACCATTCCCAATAAATCAGGAGTTGGACGATGAGGTTCCAGTGGAAAATGACGGTTGAGAGCCTTAAATAGACGAGAAAGAACAATCGCGGTAGCCGGAATTTGTACAATCAAGATCAGCAAAATTAAAGCACCGATCCAGACTGGCAAGAAGTAATTGGTCATTGAAAATTGATTGCGTCCGTTAACGAGGCACAAAGATGCTTGCAAATTTAGCATAGAAGCGGTGCGACCTTGCGGATGTAACATCAGCTGATGTCGCGCCAACTCCGAGCTGGCGGTCAGAACCCCAACGGGTACTCTTCGCGCGTGGGCGCTGCTGTCGCGGTAGTCGCGTGACTTTTGGGGAACCCTTTCAGCAGGTGCCGCGTGGGGGAAAGCCGAGGGGCTGTCACCTGAATTCATAATTCATTTTAGGTGCTTGAAAGCCCCCTCCAAGACCCTACGGGTACTCTGGGCGTATGAACTTCGTCCAACGCCAGTCGCTCTCTTGTCAGAGAGAGTGAGTTGGTCACAGAGAAAGTTCGCGTTGCCCACGCGCATTCTAAAGAGGGGACAGGCTTACATCTAACGACTCGCTTTGTGTCCCGCTATATATCGATATCGGGACGATTGATTCGTTCCATGTCCCCTAAATAGAATCAACTCTAGCGGGTATAAAGGTCTATTTTGCTAAAATCTCAGCCGGAGTACGAGGAACTTCTGAACGAGGCAAATCTACAGAAGCTTGAGTGTTTTGCAAATCTTCAACCGTTGCTAATGTGGGTTTAGCGCTCCACCAGAAGACAAACACAGGAATTACCCCCAACCCTACACTCAGACTGACCGGGAACAAGAACCGTGCATCGAGGGAAACAACTGTAATTGTGGCTCCGAAAATGAAGTTCGTCAAATAGACAATCAGAGGTAAAGTCAATTGATGACGAGATAATACCACCGGTACCCGTCTCCACAAGAAAGCACCAACACTCATAAATAGCGCTGCTGTTCCCATCCATCCCAAGAGGTTACGATAAGGCATCCCAAAAAATTCACCGACTTCTTGGAACTCCCAAAATTTTACAGGAGCTTGACTCATTGCTGGATCAAGAACTAAATCCCAAGCGGTTAATAAGATAGCTGCCATTGCTAAAGCGGCCCAGTGACGGAACCAACTTGAACCAACAATCACTTTTAAACCTGCACGGGCTAACAGATAACAAGTTAGTCCCATGTAAAACCAAGACAGGGGAATGGTAAATGGAACTAAGCCGCCAATCTTGTAACCTAAACCACTGAGATATTGATAGTGACCAAAGGGAAATCCGGTGCTGGTGCCGAGTAATTCACTACCCAAGGACAAGAATACAGCCGGGATCATAAATGTTGCTGTTGCCCACCATCCGAGAGTACGGTAAGCGTAAAGAGCAACAGCAATTGCACCGAAGACGATGTAAGCGACTCCGCCTCCTGCCATACTCCACCCAAAAGCCGCCTGTCCAAAGGAGGGTAAGTTTGCAATAATTTGGGGATTGGGCAAAACGATTAACAGTCCTGCCAAGCCAAATAGAGTTGAGATCACGTGGATCGCCAGAAAAAAACGTTCAGCAATTACAAGTTGCTTCATGGAACTCCTCAAAAGACTGTAAAATTTTAATGCCGTTCTTTAATAGTTTACAAATCTTTAACAAAATTAAATTAATCCGACAATCGCCCGTTTGCTCTCTCTCCACAACAGAATTTGATGCCAACTTAAGCTTTTTGCTTGATTTTACTTGGTTTTAATCCTTTTATTCTGCCCTTTTTTTTGGAGTAAGCGGCCAACTCGATAAAATTTAATAATGAATTTATAGATTTGCTTAATTTAAAATTATTGAATGGCGCTCAATGATATAGACAAAGTGACAAACCTGTGATCAGTATCTGGATTTGAGAGGCAGGTTAACGAATCCACTAAAATAAGTGGAGTTAAATTGGGCAGGAGGAGTCATGGCAAGTTTACTGATCGTCATTGTAACGTTACTGGCAATTGTCGCCATCGGGGGATTAGCAATAGAGCTGCGATATCGTCGAATGCCTGGAAATGACCTAGAACTCACATCCGGCGAGTGGGATTTAGCCATCTCTCAACCCAATCATTACCTGCTCATTGGTCAAATGGAGTTTCGCAACCGCACTCAGGGATTTGAAATCATGGTACCTGAAATCGAAGCCGAAGTACAACTCCTGAGTGAAGCAAGTTTAGACAAGATTGAGTTAACGCCTCGGATTATTCCGATGCACCCCGATGCACCTGCAAGAGTCGATAACTATTGGTTTGCCTACATTGTCAAACGCAAACCGACTCAAATGAAAGTTTCCATCGAAATTAAAGGCGAAAATCTCGACAGCCTCCAGTCGGCTTGGGTCAAAATTCACTACATCACCTATGGCCCAGATGGACGCATTCCCAAAACTCGCCATGTGGTCATTCCTTTACAATATCCTGATCCTCAAATTCCCTCAACTCCCCGCCATACCGAATTAGCCACCGTCTATCCCATTCGCACTCATCTCCTGACCCACCTCGATGACCCCGTTGAGATCGTTAAACGATACATTCTCCCTCATGCTCAACCCGGAGATGTAGTTACAATGGGAGAAACACCCTTAGCTTTAATTCAAGGGCGATTCCGTCATCCGAGCGAAATTCAACCCGGATGGGTTGCCAAGCGGGTTTGTCAGTTCTTCCTGCCCACTTCGAGTTTAGCAACCGCCTGCGGGATGCAAACCTTAGTCGATTTAGTCGGGCCAACTCGCGTTTTATTTGCCTTTGTCGGGGGAGCGATCGCTAAAATACTGGGTAAACCCGGAATGTTCTATACCCTTGCTGGGGAACAAGCCCGTTTAATCGATGATGTCACAGGCACTTTACCACCCTATGACCAATTTATTGTCTTAGGGCCAGAAAATCCTCAACACGTCGTTGATCGCATTCAACAAGAAACCAATCTGGCCGCAGCAATTGTAGATGTCAACGATCTCAAAGCCGTTAAAATATTAGCGCATACCGCCGATCTTTCCACGAAAATTCTAGAACAAGCCTTAAGAAGTAATCCCGCCGGAAACGCTGATGAGCGAACGCCATTAGTTCTAATCCGTCCTCTCCCCCCCGGCGCGAAGTAATGTTGTCACTCAATTCTCAAGCAATTGTTGGGGCCGTTAAATCCTATTGTGGAAAGATTTAGCGTAATCAAGCGTCAGTCCGCTGTTGGATGATAAATAGCAAGACAAAATCAAACCTATGACTTTATTCCTGTCCCAAAACCAAAATCAAGTGAATATCCGTCCCTTTCAATATCGTGATCTCGATCAAATCGAACGGTTGTGTCAGCAAGCGTTATCGGATACTGTCAGCGACCCTAAAACTGACGGAGTCAGTAATTCGGCTCAAGATCTTCAAAAGCTGCGTCGTTGGTACGGATTCCTTAAATTTTTAAGCTGGTTTCCTAATCCTTGTCAACATCTGTTTAATATTCTCGTCGCTGAACAAGACGATCAAGTTCGGGGCGTGATCAAAGTCTCACCGTTTAATCTTACCCGGAGTACCTGGCGAGTCAATCAAGTTGCCGTTTCTCCAGAAGGAGATCTCAAAAGTGTGGGATCACAACTACTCCGCCATTGCTTTGAAAGTATTTGGGAAGCCCGCAATTGGCTCGTTGAAGTTGACATTAATGATAAAGCCAATATTGCCCTCTATCGTCAAAACGGATTCCAACGTCTGGCTCAAATTACCTATTGGTCAGTCGAACCCGAACTCCTACAACAATTGGCGGTTGCTCAACCTGATCTTCCCAACCTACTCCCGGTGAGTAATGCCGATGCTCAACTGTTGTATCAACTCGATACGGCATCGATGCACCCGTTTGTTCGACAGGTTTTTGATCGCCATATTAGCGATTTTAAATCCAGTGTGATTAAAGCGGTGATGGATGGATTTAAACAATGGTTCAACCATACCGAACACATTAGTGCTTATGTCTTCGAGCCGCAACGCAAAGCTGCAATTGGTTATTTCCAAGTCCAACTGTCGCGAGATGGTCGTCAACCCCATTTTGCTGAGTTAACAGTCAATCCGTCTTATACTTGGCTGTATCCCGAACTCTTGGCTCAAATTGCTCATCTGACGCAAGATTTTCCGACCCAATCTCTGCGAGTCAGTTCGGCGGACTATTTACCTGAACGAGAAGCCTATTTTGAGAAAATGGGAGCGACTCGCATTGAACACAGCCTGTTAATGTCTCGTTCAGTTTGGCATAAAGTTCGGGAGTCGAAGCTGTCATTAGAAGGGTTACAATTGTCCGATGTCCTGCAAAGTTTACAACCTGCTCGTAAGCCGATACCGAGTCGTATATCTTGGTTAGGGCCAATGAATAATCATCCTCGCTCTAAGCGAAATTCTCAGGTTTCAGACACTCTCAGCGGACAATCAAATGCGATGTCTGAGCAGCCAGAGTCGGAGAATCAAAATAAACCGATTGATCGACCGTCAGAAAATCAGCATGAAGGATAATGAGTGAAAACTCCTCACCCCAATTTGTTTCCGCCCTGGGACTCGATATTGGTCAGAAACGGATTGGGGTTGCTGGCTGCGACGGTTTGGGTTTGTTTGCGACGGGTTTAATGACTTTAAAACGCAGTGCTTTTGAGCGGGATGTTGCTCAACTGCGAGAACTGGTAGAAGATAGGCGAGTACAGGTGCTTGTTGTGGGTTTACCCTATTCGATGAATGGGACGATCGGGTTTCAAGCTAAAAAAGTCCAAAAATACGCGACAGGACTGGCGAAGGCTCTAGACTTACCCCTAGAATATATCGATGAACGCCTGACTTCGTTTCAAGCCGAACAGATGCTCCGAGATGCTCATATTTCCCCCTCGCGCAACAAAGGGTTAATTGATCGCAAAGCAGCAGCTATAATCTTACAGCAATGGTTAGATCAACGGCGAGGACAGCAGCTTTAATGGAGTAGACAACCCAGAGTCAGTTGCGAAAAATGCCTCTGAACGCGGATAACTCTCTGATTGAGCTTTTGTTTGATCCCACGCTCCCTCAAGCATGATATTGTGATCGTGCAATGGGATCGATATTCGACTCATGCAAAACACTGATTTGCCCAGACCTGGGGTACTTTTTTAGATAAGCTGATATGATGTTTTCATCTCAATCCCCGCAAGAGAATGGACGCTCCCAAGAAGATATCGTCACACTCACTGATGAGCAAGGGCGATCACTCAACTGTATGATTCAGTCCATTTTACCGCTTGAAGGTCAGGACTATCTGCTGCTTGTTCCGGTGGATGCTCCTGTCGAAATTTTACGTTGGCCGAGTGATGATGAAGACGAGGAAACCCCGATCCCCGTCGAATCTGAAGCCGAACTTGATCAAATTTTACCCCTTGCCCAAGTGGTTTTAGAAGAGCAAAATCTAACCCTTAAACGCACTGCTGTTACCTTCACGGTTGGCGGGGAATTGCCAGAGGTAGACCCAGATGATCTCGAAGACAATGACGAAGACTCAGGAGAGGGTGACTATGAAGAAATGATCGAGTTAGCCAACTTCTACTGTGAAGAACAAGAATATGGAATTTATATGCCGGTTGAACCTTTTTTTATCTTGGCGCGTCAAAATGAGCGGGGTGAACCTCAATTACTTTCAAGTGAAGAACTCCAGAGAATTGAGCCACTGTTACCTTTAATCGAAGATCAACTATTTGACGATCTCGATTAAACTCAGGCTCAATTAAACTCAGGAGAGTCAAAACAAAAAACCACAGACAACTGACGACGGATCAAATGACCTATGGGACGGATTTCAAAAATTGCATTCTACCTGGTGATCCTACCAGCAACATGGATTTTTGTAGGTTGGCAGGGTTGGTCATGGTGGAGTTGGGTGAGTTCAGCACCCATCGATAGTGATAGCCTGGGTGAATCGACAGAAAACGAGACAGCGGTTCAAATTACAATTCCATCGGGAACTTCCAGTCAGCAAATTGGACGGGACTTGGAAGCGGCGGGTTTAATTCGTTCCTCAAATGCTTGGCGGTTATGGTCCCGTTGGTTGGTTTTTGCTGATCCTGAAGGTGAGTTTAAAGCCGGGACTTACCAATTCTCTCCGACTCAATCTCTGAGTACAGTCGCAGAAAAGATCTGGAAGGGTGAGGTGATGCAGTTAAGCTTCACGATTCCAGAAGGATGGTCTATTAAACAAATGGCAGAATATTTTGAGGAGCAAGGTTATTTTTCTGCACAGGCTTTTATGGATGCCGCCTCAGAGATTCCTTATGCTGATTATCCCTGGCTTCCTGAAGATTTACCCATACTCGAAGGTTTCTTGTATCCCGATACTTATCAAGTGGTTGCTGAACGGATTACCCCAAAGATTATTATCCGTCAAATGCTAGACCGTTTTCAACAGGTGGCTTTGCCTGTCTATCAAGAAAATCGCAATTCAACTAATCTTTCACTCAATGAGTGGGTGGCGCTGGCGAGTATTGTTGAAAAAGAAGCTGTTGTTGCCAGTGAACGAGGGATTATTTCGGGGGTGTTTCATAATCGTCTCGAACAAGGGATACGGTTAGCGGCTGATCCGACGGTTGAGTATGCTTTGGGCATTCGCCAAACGGTTGATCAACCTCTGACTTTTCGGCAAGTGGAAACCCCTTCTCCCTACAATACTTATATGAATATGGGTTTACCTCCGACAGCGATCGCTAGTCCAGGTGTTGCCAGTTTAGAAGCCACTCTCAATCCGGAACCGACAGAATATCTCTATTTTATGGCTCGCTACGATGGAACGCATATTTTTAGCCGTACAGCAGCCGAACATCAAGCTGCTATTGCTGAAGTTGAACGTCAACTCTCGACTCAGTAGTTCAGGTGTTCAGGAGATGGCGAGTTAGGGAGATCTTGCCTTTTGCCTTACGACTTCTGTACAGAGTAATCACGCCTGATTTAAATGCGGGGGCTTTACGCTTCGCTACCGTAAAATTTGCTCAGGAGGTTAACCTCCTCAGAAATCGGATCTCTATACATCTTCATTTCTGAGTGTCTCTGTGAACTACTCACACTGACCGCCGCGGTACAGTGTAAGCTTCTGATTTCTCAGCCCGATGCCCTTTCACCGTCGCGGTTATCTGGTCTTAAACAGGCTC
>Ga0207419_1001396_pt1 | contig 18292 bp, 17 predicted proteins | sample ElkSloMetagenome_4_FD_184723 | JGI IMG/M metagenome (GOLD analysis project Ga0207419, IMG submission 184723) | Hot spring microbial communities from Elkhorn Slough, Monterey Bay, USA - MD2A (version 2) | ecosystem: Environmental > Aquatic > Marine > Intertidal zone > Estuary: Microbial mat ...
AAAATACTTTATTTTTCTGTTTCTCTCGTGTAAGAAGATATGTTCCAATAACGACAATTGCAACTGCGAAAGCTCCAAAGGCAATGACTCCGAGCATTCCACCGGTTGTAAATATCTCGAAAAACATCCCTCTTCCGTATTGAAATCGAAAATCAGCAAAGCGAGATTGGAGAAATGAGTCTGGCGCATAAAGTGAAAAAGCATGCTCATACATTCCTGGACCTGCGCCAAAGAAAATTTCTTCTTTCATTGTATTTTTTGCCACATCCCAAGATAATGCTGTACTTGGATAGATTTCATTTGGGAGAGAAACTCGAGAAAACTCATTTGAGCCCACCATAAGAATGACAAGCACTCCTACGAAAGCCACCATCGGAACCCAAACAAAATTTTCATTTGGTCGTATAAATTGAGAAAGAATAAAAAGAAGAAATGATCCCAATCCTATAAGTAAAGCTATCCAAGGAACATAGTTATAAATGATAAGCATAACAAGAAGGTCCAGAAGCAATGCGCCAAGTAAAATCCCATTCATAACTTTTTTTCCAAGCAGGCTTTTTTCTACAGGAGGAAGAAATACTCCTGTTATAAACAAAGGTATGAGCAAAGCAAAAAAGATACCAAGTGCCGTAATTGAACCCATAACACTCACAGGAAACCATCCTGGTAAAATTCCAATATTAAGCAAAGAAAAAAATGAAATTATGATAGTCACTATTCCCGACCAAAGAAGAGAAGAAAACATAAGTTTCGCTCGCTTCTCATTAATAACGCTCAGAACAAAGAAATAAAAAAGAGTAAATGCTGTCGTTGCAAGAAATCCTCTGGAAGGATCAATAAATCCTCCTACAAAACTCCTCCAAATATCAGGAGAAAAAAAGAAGGAGAAAAGACTTGCTCCCCACAAAGCCAAAATAAAGATGTCGAATGGTGTTCGACGAATACGCAAGGCCCCTCCTGTAACACCTTGCACTGTCCATGCAATAAGTCCTATAAGAAGCCAAAAATAAAAATACATCTGCTTCTCAAAGAGGACCCCTTGGAATGTAACATTAAGAAAGAAAAGGGGTGTACCAAAAAAAAGAGCAAGGAGACTTGTTGATATTACGATATCAAAAAATTTTTTGGGAACCCTTCTTTTCTCAGAAACTCTATCTTTTTTTTCTTTTGTCATATTCGTAGGAGCGAATGACATTCCAAGTGATGAAGGTGATCGTTTTTTTTGTCCAAACATACAAATCCAATAAAGTTAATGAATGTATAAATCTATCATACCATGCCTTTTAAAGAAGTCGCAAAAACACTTTTCATCTCTTCTTAAAAAAAACAAAAAATATTTTATGAAAAAATTCTACACATCAAGGTTTTTTACTGTTTTGGCATGTGTTTGAATGAAATTCTTTCTTGGTGCAACCTCTTTTCCCATAAGAATCTCAAACATCCTATCTGCCTCTTGCGCATCCTCAATGCTCACACGAAACATAAGTCGTGTTTCTGGATCCATTGTTGTGTGCCACAAAAGATCAGGATTCATCTCTCCCAAACCTTTATATCGCTGAATATTCACACCGCCCGCACTTTCTTTTGCTTCAGCTCCTTCGCTCTTTTGTTCCATTTCTTCTAATTGCTCCTCTTTCAAACCAAACTTTTTCAAAGCTTTTATTTTTTCATCTTCCGTATATACGAATTGTGTCTTTTTTCCTTTTTGTAGACGATAGAGGGGTGGCTGAGCAATATAAACATATCCTCCTGTTATAAGATCTTCGTAGTAACGATAAAAAAACGTCAAAAGAAGTGTTCGTATATGTGCTCCATCGACATCAGCATCGGCCATAATGACTATCTTATGATAACGAAGCTTAGCAATATCAAATGTTTCTCCAATACCTGTTCCAAGTGCAATAATAATCGGCTTGAGAGTATCTGATTTCACTACCTTATCAATAGTCGTTTTTTCTACATTTACTAATTTTCCACGAAGAGGAAGGATGGCTTGATAACGTCGATTCCTTCCTTGTTTAGCACTTCCACCAGCCGAATCTCCCTCTACAATAAATATTTCAGAATCTTGTGCTTTTCTCGTCGAACAATCAGCAAGCTTTCCAGGAAGTGTCATTCCTTCAAGAGCTCCTTTACGAAGCACTGCGTCTTTGGCAGCTCGAGCAGCAATTCTCGCCCGAACAGTAAGAAGACATTTTTCAATAATCGATTTTGCCTCTGTTGGATGACTTTCTAAGTAATCCTTTAATCCTTCCGCTACTGCAGCCGAAACAACTCCTCGTATCTCACTATTTCCCAATTTTGCCTTTGTTTGTCCTTCAAATTGAGGATCCGTAAGCTTAACGCTAATAACTGCCGTAAGTCCTTCTCGGAGATCTTCCGAAGTAAAAACACCCTCTTTTTCCTTTAAAAGATTATTTTTCTTCGCATAGTCATTGATAACTCGAGTAAGCGCTGTCTTAAATCCCGTAACATGCATTCCCCCTTCTGGATTATAAATATTATTCGCAAAAGAATAGAGATGCTCCTTATATCCCCCCGTATACTGAAGAGCCACCTCCACAACAGAATTTTCTACCTCTTTATATATATAGATAGGTTGTTTGTGCCTTGTTTCTTGGGAACGATTAAGGAAATCAACAAAAGATACAATACCAGCGTCAAAAGAGAATCCATATCGACGCACCCCCTCTTCAGGAGTTCTTTCATCAAAAACAGAAATACTCACTCCTTTGGTCAAATAAGCTTGCCAACGAACATAATCCAATATCTTTTTCCAATCAAATCGTATTTCGGGAAAGATTTGCGGATCGGGTCGAAAAGAGATAGTTGTTCCTGTTTTTTTGGTTGTTCCTGTTTTTTGAAGTGATTTAAGAGGTTTTCCTCTTTTATACTCCTGCACATAAATAGCTCCATCACGCATAACTTCGGCACGAGTCCATTCAGAAAGCGCGTTTACCACAGAGATTCCTACGCCATGAAGTCCTCCAGATATCTTATATCCACTTCCTCCGAATTTTCCTCCAGCGTGGAGTATAGTCATAACAGTCTCAAGTGCTGACTTTTTTGTCTGTTCATGTTTCTCTACAGGAATTCCACGACCATTATCTGATATTTCTACGGTATTATCAGGTAAAAGGCGTATAGAAACTGCATTACAATATCCAGCAATAGCCTCATCGATAGAGTTATTCACTACTTCCCATACAAGATGATGCAAGCCTTCCAATGAAGTTCCTCCGATATACATTCCGGGTCGCTTTCGAACCGGATCAAGGCCTTCGAGAACCTGAATAGATTTAGCGCCATATCCTGACTGTTTCTGTGTGTTGTTCTTTGTCATAACGTAACTATCATTATTATTTTTCATTCTTTCGATCATGCCCAAAATACCGTATAAGAAAACCCAACTCAACAAGGCACACGCCTCCTATTACCAAAAGAGCACTCCACCAAGCAAGTATTTTTTCTTGCTGTAAAGCAATAATAGCGCAAAAGAGAAAAGCAAGAAGTATGCTCTGACGAAAAACACGCATTCGATCTCTTTCATGAGAAAGTCCTTCTTTTTCTTCAAGGATAAGAGAGAAAAAAGAAAAAATAAAGAGAAAACAACTCCCATAAAATGCTACAAATGGCATACTATTTCCTCGTTGAGGATCAAGAAAAAGAACCGTTGCTATACCTCCTAAAAAAGCGAGTATTCCTACTATACTAAAAAAGATCTTCTTCATGAGCAACTATGTCATGATACAATAATTTAAAAACAAAAGCAAAGAGAATGTATCACCCTCTTTCCTTAAGCTTATCAAAAAACACCCTTTCAAGCAAACAAAAAACTGAAGTGACGTCACTTCAGTTTTTCGCTTTATAATCTACCTAAAACTAGGCTGATTGTCTTTCATCTGATCGAGCTTCGTTTACAACGAGCGTTCGACCATCGAAATCTTTCCCGTCCCACATATCGATTGCTTTCTGAGCTTCTTCTTCAGTAGACATTTCTACGAATCCAAAACCTCGTGAGCGACCGGTCATTCTGTCAAGAATGATGCGAACAGACGTTACTTCTCCCGCTTGCGCGAAAGCGTCCTTAAGGGTTTCTTCTGTCGAGCTGTAAGGAATACCGCCGACGTAAAGTCTTTTGTTCATGATGATACTTTTCACTAAAATTTACGAACGTAAGTCGACCCTTCCTCACAGATTGTCATAGTTCTTTCTTAGTCTCTCTTTCCCGACGCCGGAAATAAAGAGATAAGACGAACTCGAAACTTGAGAAACCTTACTATCCCTAGTATAGCAAAAAAAGAGATTCTGGTCAATGGCCTTCCGCTCCATCTAAATTCAAAGAATGGCAAATTCCAGTATATTCAGTATAAAAAATGGTCGGGCGGACACGTCTCGTAAGTGTATTTTCTTTTTGGAGAACGATTGCCGATCGACTCCTCTTAGTAATACACTCCGTCTGACGGCCACCCGGTAGATGCAATCACCCCAGATCATCTCTGATTCTGGCGCTAGGGAATATTTTCACATGGGTCATCCATGACGATGATTGCCAATTCATATTCCATTACATACTTACAAAAGTCAAGAAAAAGTCCCTACATTGTCCTCCGAATCTCAATTTCCCATAAAAAAGACACCCCCTTTCGGGCATACTGGCGTTACCACAAATAACCCAGTAACCAAAATAAAGAGATGTCTCATGCACAATTTACACCAGAAAATATAAATGAGATAGCTATGCACAATTCACCTTTTATTCTTTCTCAAGAACATTTCGGATTTCTTCAAATTCATTCTCAACTTCCTTAAAACGTTTTCGTGAGGATTGAATAAGCTCAGCTCCCTCACGAATCTTTTTCAGCCCTTCTTCTACATCTACCTCTTCTTGAGACTCAAACCAGTTCACAATGCTTTCGAGTTTTTGAAGTGAAAGCGTGAGATTATCTTCATTCTTTTTTGTCATATGTTTTTGCTTTGCATTGTACTTGTATTATTCCATCACAAACCGTTATTTCGAGTTTATCTCCCTCAGAAATTTCTTGTACCGATCGGACAATCGAACCTTGGAAGCGAATAAGAGCATATCCCAATTGTAACGCTCTATGCGGGTCATGTGCAAGAAGGGATCGTTGCCAAAATTCAAAACGTTTTTTCAATGATCCTATAGCTAATTGTTGTTGTTCAAAAAGCTTTTCAGGAACATGCTCTAAGAAAAGGGATTTTTGTCGAATATTTTCTCTCATCATGATGACATATGACTCAAAAATACGCTCTATTCGAGAGAATCTTTCTGTTATACGAGCACCTTCTCGCTCTATTTGAGAAGACATGGCGTCAATTTTTTTCCGCGAATGCATTATTTGTTGTGTAGAATAATATAAAAATGTATTTTGTATCTCATATAAACGCTGTTGTATTGCTTCCCATTGTGTGTTGAGTATTTGCGCTCCTGCCGTAGGCGTTGATACGGTGATGTCAGCAACCAAGGAAAGAAGGGGAATATCTTTGTGATGCCCAATAGCCGCAATAACAGGAAAAGGTGCATCAACTATTTCACGAATAAGCGCTTCATTATTAAAAGCCTGAAGACTTTCAAGGCTTCCTCCTCCACGCATAATAACAAGTGCATCAAGGTCTCGAGACTTCATATTTCTTACTGCTTGCATGAGATCTCTCACAGCCATTTGGCCCTCAACACGAGTGTCTTGAAAGAAAAATTGGAAACCGTACTTTCCAACATTATTCAAAAAGTCGTGAATAACCGCGCCATCTCGAGAAGTAATGATGCCAATGCGACGAGGAAAATCTCCTAATGCTCGTTTTCGATCATCACGCATAAGTCCCTCTTCTTCAAGAGTACTTTTAAGCTTTTCGTACGCTGCCTTAAGAGCGCCCTCACCAACCAACTCAAGAGTAGTAGAGCGAAAACTTATTTTTCCCATGGGCTTATATACATCAGGAAAGCCCGATACAATGATTTCCATACCTTCTTCAAGTTGTATCCCAGACAACATACGATCATTTTCCCACATAAAACAAGGAAGGGTAGCAGATTCTTTTCTATCTTTTATCGTAAAATATACAGCTCGCCCTCTGTGTTGTACTGAACTTACCTCACCACGAATACGCGCCTGACACGACGAGAGTGCTCTATTTACTCGATCAAGGAAAGCGCCCACTTCCGAGACGACGGATGCCTCTTCTTCCTTCGTTGAAATATTCTCTTTTGTTTCAATGATTTCTCTTTGGGTATGTTTTTCTACAAGAGCAAGAATTTCTTTTCCGTATTGAAAATATTTTCTTTCTTTGATGCCCTTTATACTCGTAAGCTCTGTTTTGGTATGGGGCATGTCTCGCGCAATATCTTCAAGGGCTCGATTAGGAAGAATACGAAAAAGATCAACACCTTCTCTAAGGGCGCGTTCTTTTCTCCACGCAACCAGTTCTTGTAAGACGCGAATATTCATACTTTCTTTCCTTTATTCATGTTTCACACTCTCACATAAAATTTTCTGTACTTTTTTCTTTGTTCTTTGGTCAATGTACTCAATAGAGGCTCTAAGGGAATGAAGATCCACAAAGAGCTCACACCACAAATCCTCTTCTTCCCAACGGAGCTTCAATATTGCGTCATTCGAAGATAAAGAAGAAAAAGTACCATCGAATGCTTCATATGTACTCCTAAACTTCATAAGATCTCTCAGATCTCGAACAATTTTTCTCTCAAAAGCCTGTTGTATTTCTTCTTCTGTATAATCATGTCGATTGATATCGCGTCCGATATTCGTTCTCTCTACTTTTTGGGCATCATTCGAACCCGCCAAAGCCCCTACATAATATACTTGAGGAATACCAGGGATAAAAAATTGTAAAGCGCGTGCGATAAGATACCCCTCATCACTTTCTCCCAAAGCACTATAATACGTAACGTTTATTTGATAAATATCTACATTATCACTTTGCGTTCCTGTTGCTCGAAGTAAAGCATTTCCTCCATGAACACGCAAAAGTTGCAACGTTTTTTTAATCAATTTTTCATCAAGAAGCCCTTCGACATCAACCACTCCTATTCCATCATGTGTATCTAACGTTGTTATGGCATTGGTCGGACGAATAGCAATCCAACGCTTTAGGGGCTTTGCATCTCCAAAAAAAAGCGTATAAAGCACAAGAAGAGGAAGATTAAAGTCATAGACATAATCCACTCCTTCTTGAGAAGCGAGCTGTATTTGAGCGTCATATTTTTGATGAACTTCAGGAAGAGACGTTATCCCCCGATTATGCAGTTGTTCTCCAAACCACGTAATGTTATCACGCGTTTCTTTGAGCATGAACGAAGAAGTTCCGCGACGTTTGATACTATAACCGACAGCATCTAATCGAACCATATCTACACCTACTCGCTCAAATTGATCCATAAAAGAAAGAAAGAGCTTGCGAACTTGAGAGTTTTCAATATTAAGATCAATCTGGTCTCGAGAAAATGTACAAAAAATATTCTTTCGCTTCCCATCTTCCAGAATAAATTCTCGAAACGGTGATTCTGGACGAGGTCGATAGAGAAGTTTCAAGTCATGCTCATTCCTCCCCATTCCTTCAAAAAAAGTTTCTTCATCAAGAAAGAAATCTTTGTAGAAAGAGAGTGATCCTCGCGAAAGATAATCTTGGAAATACGAAGATTGCTGTGAAACATGATTAATCATCATATCCACGATAAGATCAAAATCACAAGCTATTTCCCCAATATTCTCCCAATTCCCAAAACGCTCATCCACATGAAGGTGGGTAAGCGGTGAAAAACCTCTATCTGAAGAAGAGGGATAAAAAGGTAAAATATGTACCCCTCCTATACTTTCTTGGAAATACTTTTTCAAAACACGAGAGAGTGTTTTCAGGTCTCCACCAAGACTATCAGGATACACGATGAGCTGTACTGCGTTTTTCATAATACACTTTTTCTTTCTTGTTTTTAGTATACCCCCTCTTCTAAAAGGAGGCTAATCAAAAGAGGATGTGATCTTTTGCCTAAAACGAAAAAAGCTCGTATACTACCATTCATTAACCTCCCTTATTCTATGGCAAAACGAAAAAATATAAGCGATGTTCGGGTCCCTCCCCACAATAGCGATGCGGAACAAAGCGTTCTTGGCGCTCTTATGCTTGATAAGGATGCGGTTATTCGCGTTGCTGATATGGTTCGTGTGGGTGATTTCTATGATGATCGTCACAACGACATCTATGAGACCATGCTTGAGCTCTATGAAGAGCGAGAACCTATTGACCTCTTAAGCCTTTCCAATAAACTCGAAGAGAAAAATAAACTTGAAACCATAGGGGGAACAAGTTATCTTGGATCACTCGTAAGCGGTGTTCCTTCAGCATCTAATGTTGGGCATTATGCGGGTGTCGTACAAAAGAAGGCAACTCTTCGTCGCCTTATTTCCGCTGCCAATTCCATCGCTGAACTTGGTTTTGATGAATCCAAGGATGTTCAACTCACTCTCGATGAAGCTGAGCAAAAGATTTTTGCCATTTCCCAAAAACATACCAAAAAAGACTTTGCTCCCATAAAATCCATTCTTGAAGAAGCCTTTAATCGTATTGATGAACTTCACAATTCTGGTGATGATATGCGTGGTGTTCCTTCCTGCTTTCCTGATCTCGACAATATTCTTGCAGGATTCCAAAAATCTGATCTCGTCATATTGGCTGCTCGTCCTTCTATTGGAAAGACGACGTTTGCGCTTGATATTGCGAGAAATATAGGAACAAAAGCCAATGTTCCTATTGGAATATTTTCTCTGGAAATGTCCTCCGATCAGCTTGTTGATCGTATGATTGCAGCACAAGGTGGGATCGACCTCTGGAAACTTCGAACCGGAAAACTCAAAAGCGGTGAAGGATCTGATGATTTCGAACGAATTAATACTGCCATGGGAGTTTTGAGTGAAGCTCCTATTTATATTGACGACAGTTCAAGTGCCAATATCATGCAACTTCGAACCATGGCACGACGCCTTCAGGCTGAGCATAAACTCGGAATGATTATCATCGACTACCTCCAGCTTATGGAAGGGCGTTCCACAGAAAGTCGTGTGCAAGAAATATCCGAAATCTCTCGTGGACTCAAAAACCTTGCCAAAGAGCTCAATATTCCCATACTCGCTCTTTCACAGCTTTCTCGCGCCGTAGAATCTCGCCCCGATCAGATTCCCAAGCTTTCTGATCTTCGTGAATCTGGATCTATCGAGCAAGATGCCGACGTTGTTATGTTTCTCTACCGAGAAGACCGAGCAAAGCCCGATACACCCAATAAAAATATCGTCGAGGTTATTATTGCCAAACATCGTAACGGACCCTTGGGTAAAGTACAGCTCTATTTCGACGAAGCTTCCACAACCTTTCGCCCACTGGAAAGAATCCACTCAGAAAACTAAATATACAAAAAAGGTGTTATACTACCAATTGGAAACAATGCACGAGTAAGTGAATATTCTTTGAAAAAATAAGAGCTCGATAACCTTTTGGTTACCGAGCATCCTTGCTCGCTCAGCTATTCCAGATACGACAAGGGACAGGACATCCTATTCAAGCAATGCCCGTTTGATTTCTTTGGGCTTCCGAGCCCTGAAATCAGTTCGCGCTAACAGTAGCACCAGTCGTAACAATTCCCTCTTTTCGTTCCCTGGCCCCTGCCAGTCCCGAACCTTGGGGAATCCCCAAGGATTTCGTGCAATAAAGAAGGCATCCACGGACTTGACCTCACATCCTCTGGAGTCGAAATCCATATTATTTTTGCTCCAGAGACTCCCAAAAATTACCCAAGACCCGACAAGAGTACCCCTTCTCGACTTTCTTGGGGTGATGAAGACGATGGCCATACAGGCCTCCTTTGGTTGTGGGGCATGATGCCCATGAAAAGAACTCTTGCGACAAACTATTCTAGCATATACGCTACAAAAAGTCAAGCATCTAAAACCTCAGCCTCTATGTATCCAAAACCTTTTTCTGATCTTATCCGACATTTCTCTTCCCTTCCTTCAGTAGGTCCCAAGATGGCGGAACGACTCGTTCTCTATCTTTTTAAACGTTCTCCCGAAGAAATTGCTTCCTTCTCAGAAGCGCTTCTTTCCCTCACACACCTTTCTACCTGCACACAGTGTCACCATATTAGCGATCAAAACCTTTGTAGTATTTGTCGAGACACTAAGCGTGACGCATCTGTTTTGTGCGTCGTAGAAGATGCTCTTGATGCTATCGCTATTGAACGAGCTCATTTTTTTACAGGGAGATATCATATCCTCGGTGGCGTTATCGAACCAGGAAAAAATGGAACGGACAACCAATCACTTCTTACCATAACCCACCTCATGAAGCGCATCTCTCAAGAAAACATACAAGAGGTTCTTCTCGCTACGAATCCAACTTCTGAGGGAGATCTCACCGCTCTTTACCTTCGACGCCAACTCTCCCAGACACCTCACCTCAAAATAAGTCGGATCGCACGAGGACTCGCTACCGGAGGTGATATCGAATACGCCGACGAACAAACCATTCGTGGCGCCCTTCAAAATAGACAATACTACGAAGACAAAACCTCTCAATAACATCCATGACACGGATAAAGAGAAATTTCTCAAGCATTTTTATATACTCCTCCCGCTTTCATCTTTTTTAACCCTCCCCTCCGCTTCGCGGACTCGACACCTCCCCTCAACCGAGGTGAGGAGGATCCGGAGGTTGGGAAATAAAATTACGTTAAGGGGGTACTAGGCTAAGAAACAAGACTGCTTAAAAAAATTCCATGAGCAACGCTCACATTGAGCGAATGTTTTTTTCCGAGCATAGGTATTTCAGCGATATAATCACATTGATCAAGAAAAGAGGGATCCACTCCATCTATTTCATTTCCAAGAACAATAGCGATACACTCAAGATTCTTTAATCGCTCATCAACATACGAAATACTTCGCTCGTCTTGTTCAAGAGCCACCACACAACATCCCTTTTCTCGAACATACGTCAAAGCCTCTCCGAAGGTAGGGACTTGTTTCCAGGGAACATATTCATGTGCTCCAATTGCTGTTTTCTCAAGCATCTTTTGAGCTTTACTTTTATATAAATTCTCTTTATTTGCTGGAGCTGGTGAATATCCAGAGAGAAGAATTTCTGATACACCAAAACCATCGGAGGTACGGAAAAGCGCCCCAATATTGTGAGCGCTTCGTATATTATGAGCAATAATAATTATCCGTTTTTCCATGTTTTTTATAAAGATGCTTTTCTCTCACTCGTCATAGCAAGAACCTTTGTATAGTAGAGATCTACATCACTAATCCATTTTTCAACTGATCCTGGCGCATGTCCTGCGCAACTCGATCCACATTTCCATACGATCATTTCACGTGGTGTTTCTCGATCATAATCCAAGGCAAGTTCTCGAATTCTTTCTCCCACAACGTCAATAGCTTCTTGGACATCAACAAAGCATCCATATCCCAATCGTTGTGTTCCCAATGATCCCTCTGCACGATAACCCCAGTAATTGTAACAATCATTTCCATTCGCGTCCAAAGGAACGCGCTTTCCCCAGTTACTTTCTTTTTTTGCAATCCCTACCAAGAAAGCTACCACCAAAGGATCTCGATCCATCATAGCGGGTATCATAGCCTGCATAGGATATCCTTGAAGCAGTTCTTCTAACTCCAATTTCCATTCCTCTTCCTGAGCTTTTTCTTGAGCAAGAAACTCTACATACTCTTCATCAATCCACTCAATATCTTCTTCCTCAAACACGATGCGAGTAGCATCTTCTCGAAGATATTCAGAAGAATAGGTAAAAAGACCATCCTCTTCTTGAATACGTTTTTCATCTGCTCCATTGACCTGAGAAGATCCGAGGAGAAAGATAACAAGAAGAAAAGTAAAAATACTTTTCAATAGTATCGATTTTGCAAAAATCGTTATTTTTTTATATACAAAGCCACGTATTCGTCCGAAGACACGTGGCAAACGTAACAAAGGATCCCCTTCTTCCGTTTGAAAAATCATAAAGTATTGTTATGAATAAACCCCCTAAAGAACCTATTCTACTGACCAAAACAAAAAAGGTCTCTCGACCTTGTCACAGTGAAGAACATTAGCACAAAGAAGAAATGCTGTCAATGATTTTTAACCCTTTTTAGGTCTTTAATTGCAAAATTATTCCTTATTTAAAGCAAAAATAAAGAATTATCATTTTTGCTCTTTTTCTTTCTTTTTTCTAGGAATTCTCACAAGAATTCCTCTATTTGTGCTATACTAGAAAATATACAATAGGTCACTTATCTTCATGAATCAACTCCCCGCATTCAAATCTGATGGCACTACCTATACTCGATATCAAAAAAAATCTTTTTTTATAAAGCGCTTTTTTCTTGGCATCTTCTCTTTTTTTCTTCTTTTTTCCGTAGGCTATCTTTCCGTCATGATTTCTCTTGTTTTTAAAACGCACCATGCGGCCCAAAACATAACTGTCGGGGCAAAGCGATCCCCCACCGTCTTGGGAGTAGCAAAATCTCTTATCACCCAAGATGAAATTATCCCGCTTAAAAGTGATGACGCTGGAAGGATTAACATTCTTCTCCTTGGGAAAGCTAGCAAAGATTATCCAGGACAAGATCTTACGGATACAATCATCCTTGCTTCTATTGACACAAAGACCAATCGTGCTTCGCTCATTTCCCTTCCTCGAGATCTTTACGTTCCCATTGCCAATTCTTCTTCTTGGACAAAGATCAACGCTCTTTACAAAATCGGCTCATCTGACAAAGAAGATCCTTTCTCTGTAATACGAGATTCTATCAGCGATATTACTGGACTTTCCATCCCCTATTCCCTCGTAGTTGATTATGATGCCTTTGTGCAAATAATTGACGCTCTTGGAGGTATCAATGTCACGGTTGAGCGTGACATTCTCGACACTCGATTTCCAGGTCCTCATTATAGCTACGAAACGTTTGAACTCAAAAAAGGATTTCATACACTTGATGGTGCAACTGCTCTCAAATATGTACGAGAGCGCCACAGTGACCCCCGAGGTGACTTTGGAAGAGCTGAACGTCAACAACAAACCCTCAAAGCCGTAAGAAATAAAATGTTCAGCTCACAAACATTTCTTAATCCTCTCACCCTCAGCAAACTCCTCTCTGCTCTAGAAGACAACATACGAACCGATATCAGCCTTGATGAAATAGAAGGATTTCTGCAACTTGCGCAAAAAACAGATCTTCAAAACATTGAGTCTGTCGTAATCGATGCATGGAAACCAGAAAGTCTTCTTCGTGTCTCACATGTCTACCTTGAAAATGGACAAAGAATGTTTGCCCTTGCTCCTCGATCAGGATCTTTTGAAGAAATCACTGACCTTGCGAAAAATATATTTGATCTCTCCTCTCTCAAGAAACGTCATGCAAATATCCAGGAAGAAAATGCTCGTGTCACTCTCATAAGTTATGGAAATGCACGCATTGCTGAAAAAATACAAAGACTCCTTCTCGACCTTGGATTTGGAAAAGTATCTATCTTCTATGAAGATGCTTCTCGTGGAATCCCTGAGAAATCCATCCTTCTTGACGAATCAAACCGATCTAAGCCATACTCTTTAGATGAGATTATAAAAGTGATTCCAGCTGATTACAGCGTTTCCTCTCAAATCACCCCGGAACTTCCTGACTCTTTTTCTCAAGATATAATTCTTCTCTTAGGAAAAGATTCTCATGAGCGTCATGGATGGGAAGAGGTGAGCGTAGAAGAGTGGCAATCTGAGATAGAGCACTCATCTTCTTCAAAAGAATAATCCTCTAAGAATATTTTCATGAAACTCATTGTCGGCCTTGGAAATCCCGGAGAAAAGTACAAAAAAACTCGACATAATGCAGGTTACATTATGCTTGAAGCTCTCTCTCAAATGTGGGATTTTTCATCTTTTTCCGAAGATTCACGATTCCGTGCATTTCTCTCTACCGGGACACTTTCTCAAGAAAAAATTCTGCTCGCCAAGCCTACAACATTTATGAATCTTTCCGGAGAAAGCGTGTATGCCATCGCCCATTATTATGATATCCCCCATGAAAATATCTTTCTTCTCCATGACGACAAAGATTTTGCTCTTGGTGAAATCCGCGTTGCAACCCAGTCATCGAGTGCTGGTCACAATGGCGTACAAAATATCTTCGATCATCTCAAAACCAATACTATAAAGCGTGTTCGAATTGGTATTGGTCCTAAGCCAGAAGAAATTCCAACCGACGCATACGTCTTAAGTCGATTCTCTCCAGAAGAAGAGAAACAAATCCTCGAGCTCAAAGATGACGTTCTCGAATTCCTCCAAAAAGAGTTTATATAAAAGCTATTGTTCACAAAAAAACCTTCTCAAGAGAAGGTTTTTTTGATTCTTATTCTTTAAAGAAGCGTCATTTCCACAAGGCGATTGGAATATCCCCATTCATTGTCATACCATGACACCACCTTTACAAGATTTCCGCCAACAACCTTGGTCATGGAAAGGTCTACAATAGAAGACCTGCTATCTCCGATAAAGTCCGAAGAAACAAGAGGTTCATTCGTTACACCAAGGATTCCCTGATACCGATCCTCCTGTGATGCTTGTACGAGTGCTTCATTCACCTCTTCCACGCTCACATCCTTCTTAAGAAGAAAGGTTATATCAGAAAGAGAAGCAACTATAGTAGGAACGCGAATAGCAATCCCATCAAAAATACCCTCCACTTCAGGAATAACTTTGGTTGTAGCAATTGCCGCGCCTGTTGTAGTAGGAACGATATTTTGAGCAGCAGCTCGAGCTCTCCGAAGATCTTTATGAGGACCATCTTGAATATTTTGATCTGCTGTATAAGAATGAACCGTCGTCATCATCGCTTTTTCAACTCCAAAGATGCGACTCATCACTTCCACAACAGGGCCAATGCAGTTCGTAGTACATGATGCATTGGAAATAAGATCTTTCTCATCAAGAGCTGATTCATTTATGCCCCGCAAAACAGTAACCGCATCTCCAGACCCCTTTGCGGGAGCTGAAAGAATAACCTTTTTCGCACCTGCCTCTATATGCGCTCGTGCTGCGCCATCGGCTACGAATCTCCCCGTACATTCCAAAACTGTTTCTACTCCCATTTCTCCCCAAGGAAGCTTTGCTGGATTGGGTTCACTCAAAATAGGATAATCTCTTCCATCAACAACAAGGATATTTTCTCGAACCTCTATTTCTTTTTCGTACGTTCCATAGGCTGTGTCATATTGGAGAAGATGCGCCAATGTTCTTGCATCAGTAAGATCATTAATAGCCACCACTTCTACACCTTCCGTATCAAGAGCCACCTTAAATGATGCTCGACCAATTCTTCCAAAACCATTAATTGCTATTTTTTTCATATATCTTTATTCTTATTTCTTTAACTCTGAAAAATCTTTTTCTTTTATTTATTATCCCTTCGAAACATCATAATTTTCTCTCGTACGGATTGTTTCATAGCCTCTTGAGCATCCCCAAGAATCTTTCGGAGATCAAAATTTGTTCCATCAAGACTTTTAAGTGAATGTGCGAGATTTCCCACAAAGGCTACGCGTGAATTCGTGTCCACATTAAAACAAGATACTCCTCTATTCACAACCTCCCCCACACGTTCCTCATCCCAATCAGAGGCACCATGCATGACCAAAGGAATGGACACTCTTTTAGCAATTTCTGACAATCGATCATAATCAGGTTGTGAGCGTTCTTTTGTAAATCCATGAGCATTTCCAATGGCAACGGCCAAAGTGTCAATGCCTGTTTTTTCAACAAAATCCAAGGCTTGATCAGGATCAGTCATATAAGCATCCCACGCCGATTCTTCCGATACACCTTCGCTCACATAGGGAACCGATCCGAGCTCTCCTTGGACACTTACCTTTTTTGTATGAGCTTTTTCTACAATACGCTTCGTAAACTCAACATTATCAGTATATTCTTTCCGAGATCCATCATACATAACAGAAGGAACTCCCATATCAATACATTGTTCTACGATTTCTACGCTTTTCCCGTGATCAAGGTGAATTCCCAAAGAAACCTCGGGATAATACCAACGAGCGAGATTATCAATAGAATGATAGATAGCGCGACCCCCAATATAATTCATGGTACTTTCCGTGAATTGCAGCATAACCGGGGAACGGAGCTCTTGCGCAGCAGACAAAACAGCGTGAATGGTTTCGAGATTCACTACATTAAATGCGCCAAGTGCATATCCTTCTTTTCGAGCTTTTCCAAGCATTTCGTGAACAGTTTCAATCATAGATTTCTTTTATATGGATATACTTATAACTCTATCATATCGCACAAAACATTCCAAACAATGCATTGTTGGACACTCAAAGATTACATTCTGAAGTTTTTCATAATTTTTTCTTTTCCTCCTCTTACTCCGCCAAGACGATTCCCACCAGACGACGCAGTCCATAGATTTCTTCATTCCTTCCAATTCTCGATGATGTGTTTGTGCCAGATTTTTTATGTTGAGAATCCATTCTCGAATTCTTTTCAGAAAAAACTACCTAAGCCCTTTTTCCATAACCCCTCTTTCCACTCATGAACGTTCAAGGAACGTTCATGATGTATTTTCTTTTTCTTTTTCTTTTTCTTTTTCTTTTTATTCTTCATGTCGGATACTATGGAAAGAAGGACACTGCATAGACAGAACAATATTTAACTCTTTCTTTTTTCCGATGATATGCCTGTGCCAGTTTTTTTATGTTGAGAATAAATTCTATAATTCTTTTTTCTACGGGGCAAACTGTAAGACGTTCGAACTTTCTTTATCGAAAACGATGTTTGTTTTGAGGATACTTCACTACAATAAATCCCCCACACCTTCTTTCATTCTCTATTTTCCCAAATAAAAAACCAGCTTTTTCCAAAGCTGGCATGACTATCATTTCAGTCATTATTAGTGTATCCCGCGTCCTTGCGGGATTCGGTTGCACTCACGTTGGAGCGACTGTCGTCCCTATCCTTCGGTGCCCATCGACCAGATGTCGTGGCCGTTCGGGTTTCCGCCGTTAAGATTGGGATCATGGTAGATCGAGATACACGTGCCATCGGCACGGGCATCGATCACGATGTTGTACCATGCGTACACTGAGGCTTCCGTTGGCCAACCGTAATCGGGATTGGCGATAAGCGGACCGGAGAGGCCGGCACCCCAGATCTCGAGGACACTGTCGCCGGTGATATTGACCTTATTCCAGGACTCGGGGCAGAAGGTGAGCTCTGCGGCCAAGGCCGGAACGGTTGCGATGGCAAGGGCTGATGCCAGAGCCAATTTCGTCATCATCTTCATTCTTGCGTTACCTCTTTCAGTTGCCAAAGATGATCCGAAGTGTCGTTGGAGAGACGTGCTCGTAGTCGTTCGGATCGATGTCGGGATTCTCGACCGGATCAGGGTCGGTGGTCTTGAGGTTCGTGAATGTGCAGTTAGCACCTCCTGTGTCGGGGTTGGTAATTGGATGGCTTGCCGCCGGCTCATCGAACTCATAGATGGCGTCTTCGGAGTCGATGCAGCTGGCGAGCTCTACGGTCTTGCCCGGGAAGTTCGGAATCGTCCACGAAACCGTATCCGGGACACTGTCGCCTTCGTCGAGTTTGCCCGTCGTGTACTGCGGTGTGGCGATGAGAGTCCAGTTCTCATGACCGTCCACTCCCGGTATACGATACCAGAGCGGGGCTTTCACCTTGGGCACGCCCCACCGCTCGTGCTTGTCGGCATGATCGCGGAATGCGTAGCCACGAACCGTGATACTGATGCCACTCAGGGCATCATAGAACTCTTGGCTCGGGGTGAGCGTAATCCGCGCTCGCAGGTCGGGACGCTCCTTGATCTTAAACCGTTCGATCCGTGAGCAGTTGTTGGTCTTGGCCTTGTTGTCGTCGGGACTGGAAATGGAGTCGTCATCGTCCGTTTCTCCCTCTTCCCAAATCTCATCGTCGCCATCAACACATGCTGCGAAGTGGATTGTACCACCGGGAACATTGGGTACACGCCAACGAATTGTTTCCTGGATGCTGTCGCCTTCGTCGAGCTTCCCGATGGTATACTCGCCGCTTGCGATCAAGTGCCAGGAATCCCCCTCTCCCATCCGGTACCAGATCGGCCCTTCGATGGAATCGGAGTCATCGTCACGTTTGAAGTTTCCCGCGTCTTCATTGGAGACTTGCGTGGTGAGAACCAGCTTAATCTCTTGATTCGGA
>Ga0207419_1001398_pt1 | contig 18281 bp, 13 predicted proteins | sample ElkSloMetagenome_4_FD_184723 | JGI IMG/M metagenome (GOLD analysis project Ga0207419, IMG submission 184723) | Hot spring microbial communities from Elkhorn Slough, Monterey Bay, USA - MD2A (version 2) | ecosystem: Environmental > Aquatic > Marine > Intertidal zone > Estuary: Microbial mat ...
GGCTGAGCCGGCCATTAGGAATAAGGAAGCCACAGATATTTTATGTGCGGGAGGTATTCATTTGTATGCTGAGCCTATTGTTGTAAATAATAAGAGCATTGGAGCCATAAACATTGCCTATGGAACACCAGGAACAGATACGGATGACTTACAGCAGTTATCACAAAAGTTTAATGTATCCTTTGATGAATTAAAGCTGTTGGCAAATAAGCAAAAATACATACCGCCAAAAATTGAGGAAAATGTTAAGAAAAGGCTAAAATCGGTAGCTTACACCATTGGTGAGCTGGTAAGGATAAAGGAATGTGAGAAATTACTCTGCGAAAATGAAGCGCAACTCGAAGCTTTATTTGAGCAGGCGGCCGTTGGAATTGCGAAAGTAAATACCCAAAGTGGCAGATTTGAACGGATAAATGAACGCTATGCGATAATAACCGGATATACCATAGAAGAATTGACAAAAAGAGATTTTGTTTCAATCACTCATCCCGATGATGTTGATGAAGACCTGGAAAATATGCAAAAGCTTAAAGAAGGCCGTATCCGGGAATTCAGGATGCAGAAAAGATACATCCACAAAAAGGGCAGGATAATATGGGTAGAACTTAATGTTACACCCATGTGGAAAACAGGAGAAATTCCCGGTCATCATATTGCTGCTGTTTCAGATATCACGGAGCAAAAACGTGCAGAAAGTATTATCAAACAGAATATTGAACAATTAAATCGTTCCCAGTCATTGGCCAAAGTTGGCAACTATGATACCGATTTAACCACGAATACCTGGAAAGCTTCCAGGGAATTTAAAGCCATATTTGGTTTACCCGAAAAAGAAATTTACACTATTGATGAATTTATCGGTTTGATACATCCGGATGACGTAGGGGAGGTAATGACACTTTTTCACGGATGCATAGATGAGAAAAAACCTTTTAATACCATTTACCGGTGCAAAAAATATGACACGGGGCAGATTATTTATGTGCAAAGTAAAAGTGAATGTGAATATAATAAAAATGGTAAAGCTGTTCGCGTTTTTGGCGTAAAAATGGACATAACTGATCAGATTCTGGCCGAAACAGCATTAAAAAACAGTGAAAAAAAATTGGAGGAAGTTATTCAGAGCAAAGACAAGTTTTTCTCTATTATTGCCCATGACCTTAAAACTCCTTTTAATGGAATCCTTGGTTTTAGTGATTTATTGCATTATGTAGTTGAGAAGAAAGACTATGATAAGGTGAAGCAGTATGCGAAACTTATACAAACCTCAGCCACACACGCAGTAAATTTATTAAACAACCTGTTGGACTGGTCACGCTCACAACTGGGGCGTATAAAATTTCAACCGGAAAAAATTTTACTTCATCAGGTAATTCAGGATGTAGTCTCTCAGCAGCAATCACTTGCTATCCGTAAATCTGTGGAGATTAAAATCACGCATTTTCCTGAATGGCAGGTTTATGCTGACCCAAATATGCTCCGCACTATTCTTAGGAATCTAATCTCAAATGCTGTTAAATACACGCCTGCCGGAGGTAAAGTGCTTATCTCTGTAGTTAAGCTTCCGGAAGCTATTCAGATTATGGTGGAAGATACCGGTGTAGGAATACCACCTGATGCAGCAAAAAATTTATTAAAGCTCGAGAGTGATTACAGTACCAGAGATACTGATGGTCATAAAGGTACCGGCCTTGGTCTCATCATGTGCAGGGATTTTGTTGAAAAGCACGGAGGTACAATCGATTTTGAGAGCAAGGAAGGTGAAGGTTCGGTATTTTGGTTTACCCTGCCTTTGAATTAAAATCCAACCTTTTTCCCATTTTTCTCCTGTTGGATAAAACAACATTGTTTTATCCAACAGGGGCTTCTCTTTTGTTATCCTTTTTTACATCGTTAACAAGAAATGATTTCATTTTCAGCAAGCCTTCAGTAATCTGGCGCAGCTCATCACCTGATGGGGTTTTATATCCAAACCCATCAAAAGAACAAATAGATTCAAATGATGAGATCAGCCTTGTGGTGTTTATCACATGCTCAGGCAAATCTGTATAATCCCGTGCTTCTCTGTATAATCCAATAGGTGTATGGTGTGCAGGTATTTGATTATGCTTCAGAAGCAGGTACATATATAACTTCTCAATGCACATGGCAGATATTCCCATTAAAAACTGATTGTTAAATTTACTCTTACGATGAAGAGAGGCTTCTAAAATGCGCAGGTATCCTTCTGCTTCTTCCAGTATTTTCGTGGGGCTTGAGTGAAATGTATCCATAGTTACCATTTTTGTACAAGTCTTTCCAATTGATGTGCCAGATAAATTAATCTTCAGTAAAACAGCTTTATAAGCAATTTCAAGCTTGGTCTGGTACCTGTATTATCCTACAATTCTGTAGCTTTTCGGGGAATTCATACAAAAAAGTATCTTTTGTGAGTACAAAGATGCAGGCATTGTAAATTTCCTATCTACTATTTTTATTATATTTGGATCTTATAATTATAAATAATAATCTATTATGAGCATCAAAAGAAGCATACATAATTTCATAATTCTTGCGTTTACTTTTTCATTTACTTTTTGCGCTGCACCTGAGCAGCAGAATGAAGCTTTTTCAATTCTTCAGGAACAAAACTTTGATACCACCATCGATAATAAACCCGTAAAACTGTTTACCCTGGAGAATGACGAAATAACAGTATTTGTTACGAACTATGGAGCAAGAATTGTTGGAATCCTGGCTCCTGATAAACACGGAAATGTTGAAGATATTTCTCTCGGGTATGCTTCCATCAGTGATTATATTAAGGATGGAATGTTCCTGGGTACAGCGGTTGGGCCTTATGCAAACCGGATAGGAGATGCTGCCTTTACCCTGGACAGTCTCACCTATAATCTGGAAGACAATGATAATGGCAACACACTCCATAGTGGGTCTACCGGTTTTCAACAGGTGGTCTGGGATGTGGAGCAGACAGGCGACAGCCTCATTTTTTCCTATACCCACCCGCACTTGTTAGGCGGTTTCCCGGGACCTGTTCATGTAGATATGATCTACTCCCTGAATGATAATAATGAATTTATTATCGACATGAAAGCAAGCAGTGAAAGGGCCACCGTAATTAACCTAACCAACCATGCCTATTTTAATCTGAAAGGAGAGGCCGGGGGCGATATTCTCGGCCACATGCTGATGATAAATGCTGACTCCACAACTCCGGTAAATGAAGCCTTAATTCCTACAGGTGAAATCGTTACCGTTAAAAACGGGCCTTTTGATTTCACTTCTCCAAAGCGAATTGGTGATGATATTAATGCAGAACATCAGCAATTAATCTATGGACGTGGATATGATCATAACTGGGTGTTGAATGAGAAAAATACTGATGAACCAGTGCTTGCTGCACGTTTATCCGAACCCGTTTCGGGAAGAGTGCTTGAAGTCTATACAACAGAACCTGGTATTCAATTTTACAGTGGTAATTTTATGGATGGTACGGTAAAAGGTAAATACGGTAAAGCACTTAACTACAGGGAAGCCCTGGCGCTGGAGCCACAAAACTTTCCAGATTCTCCTAATATACCGTCCTTTCCCAATGCTGTTCTTAAACCAGGAGAAGAATATCACCACACCATTATTTTTAAATTCGACGTTGAGGATTAAATTTTGATTCTCAACACATATCCAGAAGATTGATATTCCTTTTATCAATGAAGGTTTCATGGGAATTATATATATAAATTATGAGGTCAGTAGTTTACTACATACGATTAAGGTATGCGAGTGTCAATACTGCCATGACCTTTGGCTATTGTCAGATCAAACCTGTCAGCCTGCGTAGCTCCTGACAGAGTTTAATACCTGCCAACCCTAACTATTAACTAAATATTTGTATGTATTTATTAAATGACCTCTATACAATTATTATTAGTCGACAAAAAAACTGATGGCTTACCTTGAAATAATTTCAATGTTTTACTCTAAGAGGAGAGAAATAGGTAAGCTAAAGGTTCTGCATGAGGCTTATATCTGAAAAATAACCATGCCGTCTTTGGCAGGCATTCGTTTTTAAACCTTATAATCGAAAGCCTATCCACTAGAAATGAATGTTTCTGGCCTGATGTCAGGTGATGTTATTCAGTGATGAAAATTAATGGTAAAGTGCACATCAGGTTACTAATCAGATGTGTTTTGAGAATACTCAACCATGAAAGGTGAGGAATATCACTCTTGTGTGTGGTGAAATATCTTGCTCGGAGTAATTCTCTTCGTTTTATTTCATGTTAAATTTGCAGTTCATTTATAAACAAAAAAAAATTAACATTATGCCCGGCATCTCAAAAATACAATACAACAGAAAAGAAATTCTATTTATAGATTATAAAGGAACAAAGAGTGATGATGAAATGATTGACATTTTAAAGCAGGCCCAGGAAATCATAATCAGGGACAACAAGGAATATTATCAGCTCATCAATGTCCAGGGTGCTTATGTTACGCCCAAATATTTGCAGGAAGCAAAAAGAATAGCAAAGGAGACCCCTAAATTAGCTAAGAAGCGGGCCATTGTCGGAATTGACAGTCCGGGTAGAAAAATTCTGCTCACAGCATATAATCTTGTAATTGGGAAAGATGCACTGAAACCATTCGATGATCTAGAAAGGGCAAAAGCCTGGCTGGTTAAACCCTGACCCACTGAGGCATTTGTTGTTCCCGGCATAAAGGTTAATCTTTTTAATGAGTTGTTTATCTTCCTAAAATAATTTCATTAAAACTCACGGTGTATAGTGATTTGTTTTGCACTTTCCCCCATCTGAGGTGTAAAAATTAAAGCAAGTGCTGTTTCATATGTGCCTCTAAACAGTAAAGTGAAATTTTCTTGGTAAATGCATGAGTTTTCTGTTTGCAGGTATAATTATCCCTGATAACATTTCTGCGCAGGTAGTTTTTCTATAAGGTACTACTACTAATTTCGTGGAAAAATCTAATTAATAACCCTGCAACTATCTAATATAATGATAATTTAGCTCTGTTTCTGAGATAAAGCACATGACTTATTATAAATTACTGATAATAAATAGAATGGGTACTATATTACTTAATCTTTCCACACAAATGGTAGTAGAACCTTCTATAAAAGGCTTATCTTCGTCCGATAAACCTTTATAATTAAATATTTATGCAAGGAATTAATACACGCATTCTGCATCAGCCTGCAGAAAAGGAAGATGTTTATCATGCCATCCGGTTTCCTGTATACGATACCGCAGCCTATGCCTTTGAAACATCAGAAGATATTGCCAATGCTTTTCAGGGAAAGGAAAAAGCACACCAGTATACCCGTGGTTCAAACCCCACCGTAGAGCATTTTGAGCGTATGCTGAAATCAGTTACCGGCGCGCATGCTGCCGTAGCGGTAGCTTCTGGTATGGCCGCCATAACCAATATCTGCATGGCAATATGCCGTACCGGCGATAACCTGGTGGTTTCCCGATTTCTATTTGGCAACAGCTATTCTCTGTTCAATTCAACCCTGCCTGCACTAGGTATTAATATCCGTTTTGCTAATATGGAATCAGAACAGGAGTTAAACAGCTTGATTGATGAAAATACCCGGGGAGTTTTTTGTGAATCTATAACCAATCCTCAGCTTCAGGTGGTGGATATTTCCAGTTTGGCAGATTTTTGTCATTCCCGTAAAATACCCCTCATTGTAGATACTACTTTAACCCCTCCTGGATTGTTTCAGGGAAAGCTTGCAGGTATTGATGTTGAGGTAATGTCTGCAACCAAGTATTTTTCAGGTGGAGGTACCGGTATCGGAGGTTGTATTCTAGATCATGGCACCTATCTTTGGTCGCAAAACCCAACCCTGGAAGGGCTGTATGAAAAAACAGGAGCAAATGCGCTATTGGCAAGGCTGAAAAAGGAAATATTTCGCAATTTCGGTGCTTGTCTCTCGCCCCATAATGCGTTTTTACTTACACTGGGAATGGAAACCCTAACTATGCGTGTGGAGAAAACCTGTAATAATGCTTTGGGTTTGGCTCAGTGGCTTCAAACGCAGAAGCTGGTAAAAGCCATAAGTTATCCGGGTCTTCCCTCACACCCCAACAGAGCTGTTGCTGAGAAACAATTTAAGGGTCTTTTTGGCGGTCTTTTAACTTTTGATCTGGAATCCAGGGAAAAATGTTTTCAAGTGATGGATGGCTTACAGATTATAAAACGGGCCACTAATCTGAATGACAACAGAAGCCTTATCATACACCCGGAATCGACAATTTATTGCGAATTCAGTGATAAACAGAAAAACGAGCAGGGCATTCGGGATACTTCTATCCGTCTCTCTGCCGGAATTGAAGATTTACCGGATCTCATCAGCGACATGGAGCAGGCGTTGAATGGTTAATGTTTCCTATTGGTATTAATAACTTCCCTCATATGCAAATCTTAATAAATTTGTCGATAAAAAGAATACTTTTGATTTCAGCCCTTTTTCTTATGGTTAGTGGCACATCACTGGCGCAGGTATTTACCCGTCTGGATTCTATTGCCGGGGGCATAAATCCCGGCCGGGATTGGTGGGATCTTGTGTATTATCATTTGATGGTGGAAGTGCAGCCTGATAAAAAAAGCATTTCAGGAACAAATGAAATTCATTTCAGGGTGCTTAAAACAGGTGAAAAGATGCAACTTGAAATGCAGGACGCGCTTAAAATCACAGCGGTTACTTTTGCTGACCAGGTACTGAATTATACGCATAAAGATAATATTATCTACCTTACTTTTCCTGAAACGTTGAAACCGGGAGAATTCTATCTTGTTCAGGTTGACTATCAAGGAAAACCTGAGAAAGCCAAAAATCCACCCTGGGAGGCTGGCTTTACCTGGACCAAAGATTCAAAAGGAAGCCCATGGATTGTTAGTACCAGCCAGGGAAGCGGAACGTCTATGTGGTGGCCGGGAAAGCATCATCCCTATGATGAGCCGGATAGTATGTTAATTAGTGTAACTGTGCCAAAACCTTTTACCGCAGTGGCCAATGGAAGGTTGAGAGAAAAGGAAGTTGAAGACGATAAACGGACCTTTCACTGGTTTGTTTCAAGTCCCATAAACAATTATGCTGTAAACCTCAATATCGGCCATTACGTTCATTTTTCAGATATTTATGCCGGTGAAGCAGGTATTATAACATGTGATTATTATGTTTTACCGGATAATCTTGACAAAGCCATCCAGCTGTTCCCACGGGAAGTTTCACGGATGTTTCGCGCTTTTGAATACTGGTTTGGCCCATACCCTTTCTATAAAGATGGCTACAAACTTGTGGAAGTGCCCTATGCCGGAATGGAGCATCAAAGCGCAGTCACTTATGGGAATAAATACGAAAACGGATATCTTGGCCGGGATTTAAGCAATACCAATTGGGGTTATGCCTTTGATTTTATTATTATTCATGAATCCGGACATGAATGGTTTGCCAACAGCATAACTAATGCCGATATAGCAGATATGTGGATACACGAAAGCTTTACCACTTATGCTGAAAATCTTTTTCTTGATTATCATTATGGTTCATTGGCTGCTTCAGAATATGTTATCGGCACGCGGGAAAATATTCGTAACGACCGGCCTGTACAGGGGCCTTATGGGGTAAACACATCCGGCTCACCTGATATGTATTATAAAGGCGCCAATGCACTACATACCCTGCGCAGCGTTGTTAATAATGACACATTATGGCGGCAGGCATTAAGGGAAATGAACCGTATATTTTATCATCAGACAGTGAATGCTGCAGATGTTGTTTCATTTTTATCCGAATATTTAAACCTTGAATTGCAATTTTTTTTTCATCAGTATTTTCAGGATACCCGAATCCCTGTATTTGAGTATAAAACCGAAGAAAGCAGGCTTCAATACCGATGGACCAACATTGTAGAAGGATTCGCCCTTCCTGTGGAAGTTTATCTGAATGGATCCGTCCAACGTCTGCAACCACAAAAAGAATGGAAAGATCATATACATCATACCGAAATAAATATTATTGAAGTTAATAAAAACTGGTATGTTGGTTCAAATGAGCTGGCTGATTAAAAGAATGCAATAGTACCCAAACTATTTCATTTTACATCTGTTCCATTAATAGATAGATAAGTAATGCTTGAGCCAAAACTCATGTGCCTGATGAGAAAAGTCCGGGTTCGAGGCTTGTGAAGTCTGAAAAAACGTAGTTTTTTTATGTAAATGCGTACTTTTCTGACAAGCATAACAGCCTGTCCCGAAAATCGGGAAAGAAATTGAGGTTTTCTTGCAGACACGAAATAAAAAAATATTATGATGGAACAGCATATTATTATTGATGATATAAAAATACCCTTATTGGGTTATGGTACCTGGGATTTAAAAGGAAATACCTGTGTGGAAGGCGTTAAAGATGCACTGAATATGGGCTACCGGCATATTGATACTGCCCGTATGTATGGAAATGAAGCAGAAGTGGGTGAGGGGATAAGCAAATCCGGTGTAAAGCGCGAAGATATATACCTGGTTACCAAAATTGCCCCGTCAGAGTTAAATCCGGAACGAATACCTTCCGTAACCGAAAATAGCCTGAAAAAGCTCGGCACCGATTTCGTTGATCTGTTGCTCATACACTGGCCTTCACCGAACATGGATCTGGAGGGTGTTTTAGGTGCAATGAAAAAGTTGCAGGAAAAGGGGAAAATACGACAACTTGGAGTCAGTAATTTTTCTCCTGAACTTGTGGAGCAATCACTTAATGTTACCCGGGTAGTGTGCAACCAGGTGGAATTCAATCCCTATAAGCTTCAGCATGAGAATTTGAAAAAAGTGAAGGAGAAAAATATGTTCCTTACCGCCTATACACCCATAGCAAAAGGAAAGGTTTTTAAGGATAAAACAATTTCTGAAATTGCCGGTACGCATAACAAAACAGAAGCGCAGGTAACCCTTCGCTGGTTGTTGCAACATGGCCGGGTATCTGTTATCCCAAAGGCAGCTGGCGCTGAACACAGAAAGAGCAACATGGAAATATTTGACTTTGAACTTTCAGAAGATGAGATGCATGCCGTTGCATCTGCTTCATAACTCATACTTAAATTATGGTATTTACAATCTCGTACCAGGAAATAGCTGATATTGGTAACTACTTTGTGAAACAAGGAGAAGAAGAAAATGACCAGCCGGATATTTCAATTTTTGCGGAAAGAAATGGCATATCCTTACTGATAAAGGATATAGATCTGGCCTTGTTTAAGATAAATAAAAAAATCCGGCTGGGTATTATGGATTTTACAAATGGTCAGGTAGTGATAAAGGTTTATTCTTCGAACTTTTTAAGCAGATTCATCAAGAGAATAATACTCCGGATCGGATATAAAATAATGATTAAAGGCATGCAGGATTCCGAGGATGATAAAATGAGCCCCGAAAACCTGATTTCTTTAGAAGGTTCTTATATTTATTTAAAAATAAACGACCTTTTAAAAGGGAGTGATGCCCCTTTAGAAATATTAAACATAAAAAATTACGGGCATAAACTTGAGGTAGAAGGCGCTGCACGGATTTCTGTACCAGATAGTTCTACTCAGGAAGAATTATCTAATTAAAACGTTCGACTATAAATTCAAAATTCCACTATGTTACTCAAAATAAGCTCTTTCGGATTTGTAATCCGAAAGCTAACAGGTATGGATTTGTAATCCATCGTTCATTCAATTTTTTCATTATTTAGCATCAATCTACCTGCTTGCTATTAAGTGTTTTTATAAATGCAAACTGTCTCCGGTTACAGTAATTCTGGACTTTCTGATTACCGGATTATAAATCCTTACGCTATTGACTTCCAGGTTTCAAATCTGGAAGAGCAGCAGACCATTTATAGGTTCTCCAGGTGTCCAAATGCAGCTATTTGCTGCCAATAAAGGATATTACGAGTAATTCACTTGCTTATTCCCTATTTCTTTTTGCGGCCACTAAGCCATATCCGGCTATTATTGCAAAACATGCGGCAGGAACAAAAAAGGCATAATGGATATTTCCGGTTAAATCAGACACCTGGCCCTGAATTGCCGTAAGAGCAGCGCCACCAAGAATGGCCATAATTAATCCTGAGCCACCTATTTTTGTGTCATCCCCGAGCCCTCTTACAGAAATACCATATATGGTTGGAAACATTAAAGACATAAATCCTGAAATGGCCACGAGTGATATTACACCAAACAATCCATTGCCAAAAACCACAAACAGTGTACTAATAATGGCCATTAAGGCTGAAAGTGTAAGCAGTATGCCGGGTTTAAAAAATTTCATCAAACCTGTAAACAGAAACCGGCTTATGGTAAAAAGTATCAGGGCAGCAAGGTAATAGGTTGATGCCTGCCCCTCGTTAACATTTAGCTCAAGCATTACATACCTTATGGTAAATGACCATACACCAATTTGTGCCCCTACATAAAAGAATTGGGCCATTACGCCTTGCCGGTAGTTCTTATTGTGAATCAGTCGCTTTAAGGTGCCGAAGAAATCCGTATTTTGTTTATCTTCATCTTTCACTTCAGGCATTTTGGTAACGGCAATGGCAACCCATACAAGAAGCAGGATAGCAGCCACTCCCACATAGGGGCCCATAACGGCATTTAGCTCTGCAGCCTGAATTTCCTGAAGTTCCCCGGCTGGCATCAGTGCTCTTTCTGCTTCAGATGCCGTATTCAGGTTTGCCAGAATGAAATATTTGCTGAGAAAAACCCCTGTAATTGATCCGATGGGATTAAAAGATTGCGCAAGGTTTAATCGTTGCGTGCCCGTTTCTTCTGATCCCATGGTAATTACATATGGATTAGAGGAAGTTTCCAGAATTGACAACCCTCCCGCAAGAACAAACAATGCAGCCAGAAAATGTCCATACACCATGGTTTGGCTGGCAGGATAAAAAAGCAAAGCACCTGCTACAAAAAGTCCCAAACCTGTCAGTACACCGGTTTTGTAGGTATATCTTTTAATTAGAAGAGCCGCTGGCAGGGCAAGGCAAAAATAAGAGCCATAAAACGCAATCTGTATCCACGAGGTCTGAAAATCACTCATGCTCATGATGCGTTTAAATGCTGCCAGTAGCGTATCCGTCATGTTATTTGCAAGCCCCCACATGAAGAAGAGCGATGTAATTAATATAAACGGAAGCAAAAGTTTTTTGCTTATTACAGGTTGCCTGGATTGCATATTTAGGATTTTTGATATTGTTTAAATCCCTGCCGGAAAACCGGCAGGGATAGATTTTATATTATTTGAACCCGTATAAGGAACCATATGCTTTGCAGGCATTAAAATCCTGTTGGTTAGCCTCACCACCGAAGGCATTCCAGGCGGCAGGACGGTAAATCTTATCTTCTTCAACATTATGCATATTCACCGGAATGCGCAACATGCTTGCCAGGGTAATCAAATCGGCACCAATATGCCCATAACTGATGGCGCCATGGTTGGCCCCCCATTTGCTCATCACCGTATACACATCAGCAAATGCACCATTTCCGGTTAATCTGGGAACAAACCAGGTGGTAGGCCACGTGGGGTTTGTGCGTTTGTCCAGTACCTGGTGAATTTCATCGGGCAACTCAACCGTCCAGCCTTCAGCTAATTGTAACACCGGACCAATGCCTTTTACAAGATTCACTCTTGCCATGGTAACAGGCATTTTGCCGGCGGTTTTAAATTGTGAGGAATAGCCGCCACCCCTGAAATACCCACGGTCAGCCTGTGGCCATAATGTGTTGTCGAGGCATTTTTGCGCTTCCTCTTCTGTAATTTCCCAGTAAGGTTTCATGGCAGATTCCCCTGCTGAATTCTTTTGTTGCGCTGTGGCATCAAGGGTAGTACTGCCAGAGTTGATGAGGTGTATGATGCCATTTTCTGCCAATCCGGCGAGCTTTTTTCCTGTAACCCGCTCTACTGCTTCCGGGCTCCAGTATGTACGTACATCGCTGAATATCTGGGCAGTATTGGTAAGCAGGTGTCCGAAAAGCATGGTTATTCCATTAAGGTAATCATTTTCGGTTGCTACCACAAATGCTTCCCTTATGCCATTCCAGTCGAAAGACGAATTGAGAATAGCCTCGGCATAATCCCCGTTTGGAAAATGGTCTGTCCATTGGCGCTGTCCCTGAAAGCCACTTGCAATGGCGTTTCTGCCAAGGGCTTCCTCACCAAAACCCAAATCCTTCAATTTTGAATTCCCGATCATCATGTCCCTGATGATCAGAGTCATTTTTACCACTGTTTCCCATTCGTATTCTTTACGGGTTTGATCAACTTTTTTAGATGCTTCATTTAAATCTTCACCTTCTTTGCAATTTTCTTTTGTCCAGGCCAGCGCTTTTTTATATTCCTCAGGATCATATATATCCTCCTCCATCCGACGAACCAGTTCACTCATATCAACAAATTCGGCACGCATACCTAAAAAATCCTGCAGGAACTCAGGATTTACCATTGATCCTGCAATACCCATTGAGGAATATCCAATGGAAAGGTAAGATTTGCCTTTCATCTGTGCTACTGCCAGGGCAGCACGGGTAAAACGGAGAATTTTTGCCCTTACATCTTCAGGTATCTCCGTATCATTAGCATCCTGCACATCATGGCCATAAATGCCGAATGCAGGCAGTCCTTTTTGTGCATATCCTGCAAGGGCTGCCGCAAGGTAAACGGCTCCCGGACGTTCCGTTCCGTTAAAACCCCAAACTGCTTTAGGCACCAGGGGGTCTGTATCCATTACTTCTGTACCATAGCACCAGCAAGGCGTAACAGTGAGTGAAACACCCACACCTTCACGGGCGAATTTGTCAGCGCATAAAGCCGCTTCTGCCACACCCCCAATGGTGGTATCGGCAATCACACATTCTACTTTTTCTCCGCCTGGAAACCGCAGGTTTTCTTCTATCAGTTTAGCGGCTGCTTTGGCCATGTTCATGGTCTGTGCTTCAAGAGATTCACGCACACCTTGTTCACGGCCATCAATTACCGGCCGGATGCCTACTTTTGGGAGTCTCCCAATTAATCTGTTGCTCATAATTTTTAACTTTATCGATTTAGCATTAAATTGAATTTCTTTGTATTATTTTGCCTTTCAGTAATATTTTTTCTATGGGTTTATCGGGATTGCTCAGCCGTTGCATCAGTAACTGCATAGCCTTATGGCAAAGTTCTTCCATGGGCTGCTGATAGCATGTAACACCGGGTTCAGATACTTCAAATGCTTCCGGATTGTCAAAACCAACAATGGCCATTTGTTCCGGAATTTGAATATGCTCCGTTCTGATTATTTTCAAGGCCTCTATTCCCAGGTGATTATTGATAAAAAATAAGGCCTCTACTTTATTTTCTAGGCAGTATTTTATAAGTTCATCTACTTTTTGCCCTGTATTTTCATATCCGGTAAAAAAAATTTGATTTTTATCTATTGGCAATCCGGCATATCTTAAAGCCTCTTTATATCCGTCAAGCCGATCGTGATTTACGGAGAGCTGATTTTCATAAGCTACAGCCCCAATGCTTTTATACCCTTTCTTTATTATCAAATTCACAAGTTCAAAACTCGCGCGTTTATTGTCGGTGACTACACAATCCGCATCCAGTGAGTTCAGGTACCTGTCTATCATTACATAAGGCACCTGGGCTTTTGAAAGCATTTTGAAGTGCTCATCGCTGTTTATAACAGGAACAATAATTATTCCGTCCACCTGACGCGAAATAAAGATCCGGATAAGATGTTCCATCTGCTTTGGATTTTCATCTGAGCTGCCAAATATAAGATTGTAGCCGTACAAGCTGAATTCATTTTCCAGTTCGCGTGCCATTTTTCCATAAAATACATTGGCAATATCTGCTACAATCAGGCCTATAATACCTGTTTTCCCGGTGCGCAAGGCTCGGGCATTCTGATTGGGACGGTAGCCCATCTCAAAGGCCTTTTCCTTAACTTTTAATATTACATTTTCACTAATCCGGTGCTGTTTCCCTTTTCCCGCTAACACCAAAGAAACCAGACTGGTGGAAACATCCAGTTGATGGGCAATATCTTTTAAAGTAACCCGGCGTTTTTTCATAGCGGGTTCAAAGATAAATAATTTCATGAAAGGCTAAAACGATTTAGTAAAATTTTATTATTCAGTTTATAAACAAAGCTTTATTTGGCGACAGTTAGATAAGTTTTCTTTATCATTTTTGATAAGATGTGTAACAATTGAAATCTTTAGTCGTTTATAAATCTATATTCGTCAAAAAAAACAGTATATTCGTCAAAAAAAGTTATCATGAAAAAAGTCATTATTTTCTCTTTTTTATTTTTCTTTTTAAATCTTTTTCATGCTGTTATTTCAGCCCAGTTGATACAAGGTTCAGATGGTATACCTGTAATTCCCGAGGGAAGATATGATGTTCCCACATCCACTGATTCTGAATATACAGGTGGAATCTTTTACATTGATCCAACTTCATCAAATAATGGTAATGGATCAGTTGATAGTCCCTTTAATTCCTGGGAGAATGTAGTTATAAAAGCCAACACTGCCTACCTGCAAAAGAGGGGTACAAAGGCAAAAGGCAACCTGGTGTTGAATACGGATGCTGAACACATTCTTATTGGGGCCTACGGTGAAGGTGCCCGTCCGGATTTGAATTTGCATCCTGATCATGAATTCAGATTTATGGGGCATTATAGTGTGCTTAGGGATGTGAAAGTTGGCAAACCTCTTCGGATGGGTAGTTACAATAACTCACGGGAAAATATGTGGGTATATAATTGTGAGTTTGATTTACAAAATGGAGAAGGTATTTGTATTGTTAACTGGAGTTCCAATAATAAAATTATTGGTAATCATATGCATCATTCACTCAGTGATGGTATTTTTTGCCAGGATGTTGATGGTGGTGGCGCCGGGAATGAGATTGCTTATAATTACATCCATGATATCAACATGAATTATATGAATGACCCTTCGGAAAAAGGTTCTCCAGGTGATGTTATTCAAATATCTTCCGGAACAAATGTTCATATTCATCATAATGTATTGGACCACAGTAGTTCAGGAAATAAATTTGGAATAATTGTAAGAGATGAAAATAAGTTTTATGGTGACATCCCAATGGAAATACTTATAGAGGAAAATATTATTTTCCTGCCCAAACCGGGCTCAAATGGATGTGCCGGCATTTATTTACAGGAGAAACAAAAAAGCATCATCAGGTATAATCAAATTATAGGAAGAGAAAAAGATGATGATAATGCGGGTATTGTGGTACGTAGCAGCGGAACAGATATTGAAATATATGGGAATTTAATGGTGAATATTGCACAAGACATTAATACCACTGAACCTGTGAAGGTATTTAACAATACCTTTGTTGACATACAGAATGGCGATATAAATTATTGGGAGCAGGTAAATAACAATATCCTCTCAAAAAAAGCTGATGGTATCAATGGCTCTAATCTTTTTATAGATGTGGAAGGGTCAGAAAACCTGTTTCAAAATGCAGCTGCAGGCGATTATTCCTTAAAAAGTAACAGCAGCGCTGTAGACGCAGGAACAGATGTTGGCCTTACGCGCGATTTATTTGGAACTGCCATACCACAGAATGGACTTCCAGACATTGGAGCCATTGAGTTTACAACAAATCCATCAGGGAATACAGAAGTTAATCAAAAGCCAATTGCAGATGCCGGAGACAATTTAACCATTAAATCCGGCGCTGTAGTTACCCTTGATGGTTCAGGATCTACCGATCCGGAGGGGCAGTCTATTTCTTATGCCTGGAGTGCCGGATCAGCGATAGTTCTTGATGACCCTTTATCTATTAACCCCTCTTTCACCACGCCTTTTGTTTTTAATGAAACTGTTTTTGAAATTACCCTTCAGGTAAATGATGGCGTTTATTCTTCTGATATCTCCAGGGTTTTTGTAACCGTACTGCCAGATAATGAAGCCATCAATAAACTGAAAAAAATCAAAGTGATGAATGTTGCGGCCAGCACCCATGATGGCAATGCTCCTGAAAATACCATCGATAGTGTATTAATGACACGGTGGTCGGCAGAAGGAGAATCGCAGTGGATAGAATATGACCTGGAAGCACAGGAAACCTTAAAATATATGCGCACAGCCTGGTACAAGGGCGATGAAAGGAAATCATATTTTGATGTTGAAGTTTCTGATGATGGTGCTACCTGGAGGAAAATTATGTATGATGCAGAAACAGATGGCAAAACTGCCGGTTTTCAGACGTTTACGCTTGATGAAGCGAATGGCAGATACATTCGGATACTGGGATATGGAAACAGTAGTAATAAATGGAATTCCCTTTGTGAGGTTGAATTCTACGGAAGCTCAGATGAAAATACGATTAGTACCAATATTACACCACAGAGGCCGGTTCAGGAATTAAAAATTTATCCCAATCCGGTAAAAACGAACCATCCTGTTCAGATAGAAATGAATGGTACACCCATTCAGGAAGCGTTAGAATTATTTGATATGAGCGGGAGAAAGATTAGAACACTACTTCCGCTTGAGGCATTGCCTAATGATTTGCCTACTGGAATATATGTTATATCATTTCGGTTTGAGAATGAACTTTACAGAGAGAAAATTATTGTGAAATAAAAAGGTTGATTAGGTTAGGTTAATAAAAAACGCATCTCAGGTTCTGGGATGCGTTTTTTTTAAGGATAAACTTAAGTTTCTTTCTTAAACTATTTTATTTTATTTTTTAAATCATCAGATTTTGAGGATTTCCTGATCACCTTACTCACTAATTTTTTAAGTTTATCCAGCAGGCTTTTCTTCTTTTTTTTATTTTCTGATTTAACAATTTTCTTTTCAACTTTTCCAATTTTTGATTTTGTCTTTTGAAGGCTTTTTTTTGTTTGCTTCAACTTCTTCTCAGTTCTTTTCTTGCTCTTTTCCTTTTCTGTCTTTGCCGCTTTTTTGGAAGAATTACTTACCCGATTTGTTTTTTGAGCCGACTTCGCAGTTTCTTTGGCTGCTGTTGTTTTTGCACGTGTACCCGCAGGGTTCTTTGTTCGGGGTTTTCTGGAAGTGGTCTTTGCGGTAGTTGTTTTATTGCCCGCAGCAGCAGTGGTTTTTCTGCGTGTTCCAGTTGTTTTACGTGCCGGTTTTTTTTCGCTCCCGGTTTTTTCTGCTTCCGTTTTTTTTCTGGGAGTGGATGGTTTGGTGGTGGAAGCAACAGGTTTAGCCTTTCCGGTGCTCCTTGCAGTGCGGGCACTAGTGGCCCTTTTTGTACCCGTTGTGGGTTTCTTAGTGGTCGGTGTCTTTCGGGTGCGTGTGGTGGTTTTTCGCCTTGCTGCAGGTTTTTTAGCTCCTCCCTGATCATTTTTATCACTGGATCCTTCAGGGGCTTTTTTATTCTCATTTGCTTCCATAAGTCTATACTTTAAGTTATTATAGGATAAAAGTAATGTTAATTAATTGTTTAGTAAAGCAATTGGGTATTAAATTTATGTTTATTGTTATTTTTTCCGTTGTAATATTTTTTTAAAGGGCATTTTACTCAAATCTGGATTTTAAATATACACCATTAAGATCAAAGATTGTTTCTGAATAAGCTGTATAAAATTCTATTCACTCAGAACTAGTACCCGATAATATTTTTGGTACTACCCTTATTTTAGTGGTTAAATATTTTTATGGACTTAAAATACTGTTTAAATATAGTTGTAAATGTGGTTTAAATATGGTTTAAATGTTGCTTTTTTTGACTGCCGCAATATAGTTGCTCATTTTTACCGATAGTTTTTTGCCTTTTTCGAAATATTTTCAAATACATCCTTCTTTAGGTATCCTCATTCAAAAGCTATCTCTGTTTGGCAAACAATTTACATAAAGAGCCATAAGATATATTAATAAAATGTATTTTCTCCTGGTAACCATTCCTGCTTGTTCCTTCTGCAACATTAGAGGCAACTGAAACTGCTGCTTTATTTATTTGCTGTACAAGATATACTTTTCGTCTGAGGGAAAAGAACTGCTTAACTTATAAATATCCTTTACCAACGCTTTTGAAAGCTGATAAATTTCCAGTTTCTGAAATCCAAAATGCAACATATAAACTACATTAAACTTTATCCTAAGTTGAGCGGTTGGAGCAAGCGAACAAGCGCTTTACTTAGGGTTAACCCCGTTTATCGGGGCAGGCTATTTACTTAAACGATTGAGCGTAATCGCTCAATTTGGGATAAAGTCATT
>Ga0207419_1001399_pt1 | contig 18277 bp, 12 predicted proteins | sample ElkSloMetagenome_4_FD_184723 | JGI IMG/M metagenome (GOLD analysis project Ga0207419, IMG submission 184723) | Hot spring microbial communities from Elkhorn Slough, Monterey Bay, USA - MD2A (version 2) | ecosystem: Environmental > Aquatic > Marine > Intertidal zone > Estuary: Microbial mat ...
ACAAAGTTTAAGTTTTCGTATATTGCATGTTCATTGCCACCAAAGGTTTGGGTATCTATTAGAATATCTTGGTTATTGAAGGCTCCTAAGTTCAGGTTGGCGATATTATCATAAGAATCACTGTATATAGCTTGTACGCTGGACGCTGGCAAAATTGGGTCTGGTGCATTTACAAATCCACCATCAACTTCCACCTGTAATGAACCCTCTGCTTGAATATCGGCAAGTTCAGCTGTAATAACTGCTGTACCATCTGCTTCAATGGTTATAAATGGCGTTCCAAATTGATTAAATTGAATATTATTGGCATCTGTCGATACCACCTCAGAATTTGAAGAACTAAAATTAAAGTAATTATGTGAAAGGTTTATCGACACATTTTGTCCTGACTCGAGATTATAAGTACTTGATAATCCATTCAACAGAATCTCTTCACCAATGAATGCAACTCTTGTTTCATCTGCACCATTAAATACTTCAGGACTAGGTTGAGCTATTGTTCCTAGCTTTTCAAATCGTATTTCGTCTAACCAAAAAGTCCAGCCTATTTCATTTCCATTAGGTATATTATCTACAACATCGACTCCACCTGCTGAAAAAAGGAACATACCTCTTTCCTGTGTGAGTTTCGAGGGGTCAGGAAAAGGTATTATGTATTTCTGCCAATCTGTTGTTAATTGGACTCCAGCTCTGCTTACTTCAAATTCATTATCAATAAAATCTGTCCCAAACCCGACCTCGGAAAGTGTACCTGTTGTTGACCCTTTCGCCCAGAAAGTCAAGGCATCATAGCCAGTCAAGTTTCTGCCTTCGCCTCTGTCTCTAAAAATTGCTCCAACAAAATTTCCATTTGGATTGTCAGGAGAGGGAACATCTACTCTAATTGAAGAAGTCCCCAAATAAGCTTCTGTATCATCTGTACTGAAAGCTTCAGGATTAGCTCCAGCTGCAGGATCAAAAGAAATGAAAAACTCATCGGTTAATCCAACCGGATTATCTGTATAAATTTCTGCAGTATTAGGAAATGTTGCCAAGACAGCATCTTCTGAAACTTCTCTTTCACAGCTTAACAATATCAACACTGATAAGCTAAGCGTGAAAAAATTGATGTATTTTACTTTATTGTTTATCATTTTAAAACTATTTTCCAATATTAAATCTTATGTATGTCATTATCTCCCACTCAGAGCCATTAGGGAATCCAACGGCACTAAGGGTTGGATCTTGATTGAATGAACCAATAGGTGTAGCATTTGGTGCATATCTAGGTGAAAATTCGTTAAGCGATCTCCAAATCCCTCTTATTCCTACCTGAGTTGTTGGTAATATGTACCATTCTGGTTTGCTAAGCGTAGTGGACAAATCCAACATCATCTGAAGCGGGAAAGTTAAGTTGAAATCCCTGTGATAGTCAAATGGTCCCCAATCGTTTACTTTAATATCGCCTTGAATCCAATAATTTTTATATCGCACATCTAAATTTGCTCCAAATCTGTCTGTAACAAGCCTGTCCGAATCACCTTGAGCCTGTCCATTACCATAGTAGAATGTTCCGACTATACCTAATTCTGGACTAATTCTGGAAACAACTCTTGCATGAGCTTCATACAGATCTTCTGCTGGAGCTGATTCTGCGAAAGCAAAGAATTCACGCGTATCTAAGAAACCTATGTGTGCATCCATTGTTGTTGGTAAACGCCTGTATACAAAGCCTGCACTCATAGCAAATTTAGCATCTTCTGCTTTATTATTATCCCAATTATACATATAAGTACCTGGTGTTGGATCGTAGGTAAATAAAATTTCACCTGCCGTCATTTCCCTGTTCCAGCGCACAGCAAAAGGATCGTCAATAAAGTTTCTCAATCTTCCGGGAGCATCTCCTCCATTTGGCATAGGATCAACAAGTGGTTGTTGCCACATAAAATTTGGCGCTATCTGCCACTTACCGATATTATAGGTAAATCCTGTTAAGAAATTTTGTTGATTTCCACTACCAGTGTCTTTTAATTTCCAACCGGTAAAAGTTAATGTAGGATCTGCACTTCCGTTGGCTACTAACCCCATAACAGCTCCTTGAGCATAAGCGTTAAATTTACCACCTGCGTATGTAATTTTGGCTTTTCCACCCCAGTTGTCATCAGATGTAATTCTGTCTACAACAACGTTCCCATTATCATCAATATCCTGATAAGTACTTCCATTAAGAGGTCTACCACCCCAAATACCTCCGACAGTTAAGCCAAATTTACCAAAATCTCTTTCCAGAGCAAGTGTAGCTCTTTCCATAGGCCATGGTGGTATAACACCAGAACGCACCTGGTTCTGGTCCAGAACACGACGACCGTTTTCATCAAATTGAATATCTGTTTCTAAATCTCTGTTATATATCGCAGCAACATCCCAATGACCTATTTTTTCTTGAAACTTAAAAAGCATGGTTGGGTTTGCGCCCCACCACAATTGTGGACCAATTGCAGCTTTTAATCCGCTTAATTTACCTTTACCATCTATTTCAATACCAGAGATAATACCACCATATATATCTAGATTCGGTCCATAATTCGCTTCCGGATATAAACCAAAGAAATCACCCTCGTAACCCCAATGGTAATGACCTGTTCTAAAAAATCCTCTTAAATCGAATGCTTCATTTTTCCATTCGAATTCTGCTTGGTAAACAGCTAAATTATTGTTGTCTGTTAAAAGAACTTCGCCATCTGGACCATCAACTCTTACTGGTCTGGCTCTATTTTCATAAAAAATTTCGTTTATTGGATTTTCGGCAACATCTCCTACGATGTTAAAATCTACGTTAAATCTTACGTTAGGCGCTGGATTACCACCAATCCCGACAAAATAAGACTGCATTTGATCAAACCCTAATTGATTTGGATAAGTAAGAGCATCGTCTGGGTTTGGATTATCTGGAGTTGTAATCAAGCTACCACCTGTGTAAAAAGTGGATAAGTGAGCAGAAAGTCGTGTAATGCCTATTTTTTCTGAACTTCCACCGCCCATTGCAGCTTTATCTCCTCTTGCTCTTAACATTGCATCAGTTAAGGAAATATTATTTTCAAAATAATTATTTATAAAATCTAAATCTACTCCTTCTTCGTAAGGATTTACGCTGTGTGCATCTTTAAGTGCATAGTATGCTGCTCTTGGATATAAGGTGTAAAGACCTCTGGCATTTGTTGGACCCTTCGCACAAATACCAAACCACTCTTCATTCATATTATTTCTTCCCTCTTCATGGTCGATATAGTATCCTCCATTAGACCAGGAAGCATTACTATCGTGAACATCTAAGTTTTTAGTCTGACCAAATTTCCACCATCCATCACTAAATTGAAACGTAAAACCACCAATTGAATTATTTGATAAACCCTGACCAGCAGCATTTTGATAAATCTCTTTCCAGTTTTCCACCATAAAATAGGCCTGCATTTTTTGGTCTTCTTGATTGCTTAATGCATTGAAAGCATCTGAGCCAAATTCTGTAAATAAAACAGGCTTGCCATAAACTTGTCTTATTTTCTCGAAAGCATCACCGAAAGACTCGCCTCGATACATATTTGTACCATAAATATCTACATCTGGACATTCCTGAGCTATAATTTCTATAAAAAGTACATCTCCATTACAGATAGCAACAGGTACGTTACCATCTATATTCTTCATTTTCTTGGAAGCATCATTCATAAGCTTGTACATTGGACGACCTCTGTTTTCTCCAATTGCACGTATTTGCTCTTCTCCTTCAGGAAAATCTTCTGTCTCTGCTCCAGCCCAAAACAACCCATAGTTGTTTTCGTTACCAAGTAAATACATTAATAATCCCTTTGTACCTTTGTACGTAGTCGCCAAATCTGTAATCTCCGACATTAGTAAATTCATAGTAGCTGGGTCATCATATTTTGTAACTGGTGTCCAAACACCATCTATTGTAAGCCCATATCTACCAAATGAGTGATTTAACATCGTGTAGATACCATAATTCTCATAAATATATGTGATCCATTTTGGTTGAATACCTGTGTAAAGTCTTACCGTATTAACACCCATGTTTTTTAACAAACCCATTTCATCATCTAAAGCTGCTTTGATAATGTCGTCAGGTTGATTCCAGAGACTATAGTTAAAGTTTGTACCGATTGGAAAATAATCCCAGTTCATACCATTGATCATTAATGGTTCTCCATCTACCAGTAAATATTGACCTTTGCCATCATTCATGACCTTTACGTTGTGCCCTTGTCCGTACATAAATAGACTGCACATAAATAAGATTAAAGGAAAAAATATGTTCTTCATAATATGGATTTAATATAATGATATCAAACTTAAACGTTTTCGTAAATAAAAGCAAAGAAATATCTTAACAAAAAATATACACAGTCCTCTTTCACAAAATAAAGGATGAATTTAGCAAAAAAATAACCTTAATAAATTGATATTTAATTACTTTTATTTTTTAGCTAAACTTTAATTAATTTTGAACTAACAAGAAATGTAGAGTTATTGTAGAGTGTATTTTGAAAAATGTAGGTGAGATTATATACCTAAAATATAATCTGTTAAGCTTTGATCTCTTTCTAGATTCATTTTTTTACGCAATCGATATCGTTTTATCTCTACACTCTTAGGAGAAATATTAAAAAGTGGAGCAATTTCCTTAGATGTCAAATTCAATCTTAAATAAGCGCATAATTTGAAATCATTATGTGTTAGGCTTGGGTGATTTTGCTTAAGTTTTTTAAAGAAATCTTTATCGGCATTATTGAAGGCTTCTTCAAAGAATTGCCAGTCGTCTTTGCTATTTATATTACTGTCTATTGACTTTATAACTTGATTTATTCTTTTATTACTTTTATTGAGCGGTTTAAGATCTGTTTTAATATGTGATAGAAATTCATTTTTCTTGATTAAACTCATGGTAGAAATCGCCAATTCTCTATTCTTGTTTTCTATATCTTCTTTTAATTTTTGGTTGTTAAGATGCATGATCTCTTTTTGGGCTTCTAAATCCTTTAATTGCAGCTTTCGCTCAGCTTCTTCCTGAATGACCAATTTTTGTTTTTTGTAGTAAGATTTATAAATTAAGTGGATGCTAACTCCTATTAAAATTAAAACAAATAAGTAAAGTAATAGCATTTGAGAGGAGAGATAGTACGGTTTAGAAATGGTAAAAGCAAACTTTTTGATATTACTTACATTATTTTCTCCAACCCTACTCCTAAAGTTAAGGACATAATCTCCATATTTTAGATTATTAAATTCAAACCTGGAATCATCTTTCCATTCACTCCATTTTTCATTATAGCCATCAAGTTTGTATTGATATTCACTTTTTTGAAATGGATCGTGGTTAAATGCACTAATATTTATAGTAAGATTATTATAATCAAAGTCAATATTTGATAATTCAAAGTTTTTAAGTTCTTTATTTTCTCTATTTAATATTGAGATGCCTGTTAGAAAAACCTCTGATTCTCTTTCTATATTTACATTAGAATCAAATTTAAAAAGCCCTAAGCTGGTGCCTAGAATATATTGTTCGTCTCCAATATAGCTAATATTTTCATAACCAGATATCTGATATCTGTACTTACTTCCGATTGGTATTTTGTCTACCTGGTATTGATTATTGATTGAACTTTCTGAAACACTTACAATGTCTGTTTTATTAAACATCCAAAGTTTTCCATCTTTGGTCTTTATCATTTTACCACTTGTAAAATTTGATGAAGAAACTATTTGAGAAATTGCGGAGTCTTTTTTAAACTCATTTTTTAATTTATCATAATAAAAGATACCATCTCTGTATCCGTAGAGGATTTTATCTTTATAAGTTATAAGTGATGAGAATAAACCTTTATCAACAGATTTTGCTTTTTCAACATTCTTTACTTTTGATAGGTCTTCGTTTACCGCAAGTCTTAAAACCCCTTTATATTCGTGATTTACTAGAATAGAATTATTATCTATAAACTCAAAGAACTGTGTCGAGATATCAAAACCTTCGATTTTTTTATCAAGCTCACAGCCATTTTTGTTTTTATAAATGTAAATACCATCATAGTTTCCTGAGTATAAAATATCGTTATCCTTAATTCTAAAAGTCCAAGTACCCTTGGTGTTATCGATCAAAGTAGATTTATTTCCATCAATAGTATAAGTTCCATTATGATGCCCACAAAAAAGGGCATTTTTAAATTGAAATAAGCTCCAAACTTGACCATTGGTGCCTTGGACCTGTTTAAAATTTTTGATTGATTCGTCATAATAGAATAAACCCTGATTAGTTCCTACATATAAAATATCATTATAAACCATACTCGCGTAAACTGCTCCTATTCTTCCATCTTTGTCATTGAAAATTGAAATATTTGACTGATCGTCAATTACATTTATACCATTATCTAAGCCTAACCAAATATTATTATCTACATCATTAAAGACACTAAGTACCGTATTGTTCGTTAAGGAGGTTTTTATGTCCAGGTGATAAGCTACTTTGTTATTAGATATTTTAAATAACCCATTAGATATTGTCCCGATAAAAATATCTCCGTTAGGTTTTTGATAGCTGCTGTAAACTGAGAGACTATCCCAGTTTTTTAAAGAAGATGCAGGCTCAAAGTACTCATTAGAGTCTATATTGATAATTCCATTAAATTGGGTCTGGGCAAAGATTTGACCATTTAGTTCATAGATATTAATCAGTGTACTGCTTTTAAAAACATCTGAATCATTTATTAGCTTTTGCTGTCCATTTATGAGTTTGAAGAGACCGATATTTTTTACGTGAAAGTAGATGACTTGATTAATAACTACCATTTTGGTGATTTCTCCATCTACCTCTAGGTTAGTGATTTTTTCAGTTGAAGTATTATAGAAATAAATAGCATCTAAAGACTGAAATACAACAAAGTCTTCTAATGATGAAATGGTCCAAAACTGTTCGTCTTCTATGAGTTGAATATCTTTTGAAAGCGAGGTATATTTGTATTTACCCAAACTATTCTCTTCCCAAACCCCAAACTCCATGTAAGCGCCAGAAAATATTTTGTTTCCAACTGCCTTTACGGACCTTAAAATAGTATTATTAGGAGAACCTAAAAATTCCCAATGTTCTCCATCGTACTTTAGAAGTCCTTTACCATTAGCAAAAAATATGAATTTGTTGGCCGTTTGCGTAATAGACCAGTTTTGATTGTCTGCTGAGTAGTCCTCTGTTTTAAAATGTTCTACAGGTGGAAGAAATTGAGCATTACAAAATATAGTAATTGATAATAAAAAAATTATATAATATCTCTTACTCATATTTTCATCCTATTTACTTTATTATGCTAATTGTCTGAAGCTGTTAGCCCTGCAATTTTTACTATCACTTCTGTGGCTTTGACCATACTTTCTAAAGGGACATATTCATATGGACCATGAAAATTATGTCCGCCAGCGAAAATATTAGGGCATGGTAAGCCCATAAAGGATAGCTGTGAACCATCTGTTCCACCACGAATAGGTTTTATAATAGGCTTAACTTCACATAATTCCATGGCTTTCTCAGCGATATCGACAATATGCATTACTGGCTCAATCTTTTCTCTCATATTATAATATTGATCCTTAACAGTAACGGTGATGGTATCCTCACCATATTCCCGATTAAATTTTTCTGCAATTCTATGAAATAGAGCTTTGCGTTCTTCAAACTTTTTCTTATCGTGATCTCTGATGATATAAGACATTGTAGATAATTCTACGCTTCCTGAAATTGATGTCAGATGAAAAAAACCTTGTTTTTTTGATGTTCTTTCAGGGATTTCGTTTTCAGGAAAAGATAAGGCGAATTTATTAGCAATATTCATGCTATTAATCATTTTTCCTTTGGCATACCCAGGATGAACGCTTTTGCCTTTAATAGTGACTTTAGCTGATGCAGCATTAAAATTTTCGTACTCTAATTCACCGATTTCACTTCCATCCATGGTATAAGCCCATTCTGCCCCAAATTTTTCAACATCAAATTTATGTGCACCTCGTCCTATTTCTTCATCTGGAGTAAAACAAATTCTGATTTTTCCATGTTTAATTTCAGGATGCTCTAAAAGATACTCCATAGCTGTTATAATTTCTGTCACTCCGGCTTTGTCATCAGCAGACAACAGAGTCGTCCCGTCCGTAGTAATAATAGTTTGTCCTTTATAATTCTTTAATTCTTCAAAATAATCCGGAGACAAAACCATTTCTTTTTCTCTATTAAGAACGATGTCTTTGCCATCATAATTTTCATGGACCTGTGGATTTATGTTTGTAGCATTGTAATCTGGTGTAGTATCAAAATGCGCAACGAATCCAATGCAAGGCACTTCTTTTTCAATGTTGGATGGTAATGTTGCCATAACATAACTATTTTCATCTATGGTAACATCGTTCATCCCAATTTGTTCTAGTTCAGCTTTGAGCAGATTCGCCATGTCCCATTGTTTTTCTGTACTTGGTGTAGTATGGCTTTCCGGATCACTTTGAGAATCTATTTTTATGTAGGTTAAAAAGCGATCTAATATTTTGTCTTTGTTCATTTTAATTTTGACTTTTGAATTCAAATTTAATGTTTTTATGCTCTTGAATCAAAATACTATCCTAATACCTTATTTTTGTTCAAAAAACACTTCATGTATAAGTCGTTTATCAGGCCTTTGTTATTTCAATTTGATCCGGAAAAGGTTCATTATTTTACAACTGGTATTTTAAATACTATATTAAAAACTCCCATCATTTCAAATCTCTACACTTCAAGTTACAAGTTAGAAAGCGAAAAATTACAAAAGCGAGTGTTTGATATCATTTTTAAAAACCCTGTCGGACTAGCCGCTGGGTTTGATAAAAATGCAGAATATTATAAAGATATGAGTCAACTAGGTTTTGGTTTTATTGAAATAGGGACAGTTACACCAAAACCACAAGATGGAAATCCTAAAAACCGACTTTTTAGACTAAAAAAAGACAAAGCTCTAATCAACAGAATGGGATTTAATAATAAGGGTATTGATGAAGTTGTAAAAAATCTAAAAAACAAAGGTGATATTATCATCGGTGGAAACATAGGAAAAAATAAAATTACCCCAAATGAAAATGCTGTAGATGATTACGAAATTTGTTTCAAAGCATTATTTGACCATGTCGACTATTTCGTGGTAAACGTAAGTTCTCCAAATACTCCTAATTTAAGAGCTCTTCAGGACAAAAAACCACTCTTAAATATTCTTCAACATCTACAAACCATAAATCTGATAAAACAAAATCCTAAGCCAATTCTACTGAAAATTGCTCCGGATTTAAGCAACTCTCAGTTAGATGACATTATAGAAATAGTAGAGGAAACCAAAATAGCTGGTCTCATCGCCACCAATACAACCATTGAAAGAAATGGTCTTCAATCGGAAAATAAAAATGAAACAGGTGGATTAAGCGGTCAACCTCTTAAGTCTAGATCAACTGATGTCATAAAGTACCTAAAAGCAAATGCTAAAACTTCTTTCCCTATTATAGGTGTTGGTGGTATTCACTCTGCTGAAGATGCTATTGAAAAAATTAATGCCGGAGCAGATTTAGTTCAACTTTATACCGGCTTTGTGTACGAAGGTCCTCAACTTGTAAAAGACATTAAAAAAGCTTACCTCAAGACCTATGGTTAATGAAATCATAGAGTTTTTAATAGCCTCTGTTCTACTCACCATTTCTCCCGGACCTGATATTATTTATGTGCTTGTCATTGGGATCAGAAAAGGGTTTAAAAAAGGGCTATTATTGACGACTGGATTAGTTTCTGGCATATTAATTCACACCAGTTTAGTTGTATTTGGGATTTCCGGTTTAATCAAAGCTTCCCCTAATCTCTTCAACTTCATTAAATTAGCTGGTGCAGTGTATTTATTATATCTGGCTTATAAAGTCTTTACTTCTCCGGCTAAAATAATTGTAGACTTAAATGAAAAAGAAGAGAGAAAAGAGAATCACTTTGTCCAGGGATTTTGGATGAATGTCCTAAATCCTAAAGTCACCCTATTTTTTATGGCGTTTCTCCCAGCATTTCTATGGGAAACCGATGAAAGTAAAATATTCCAGTTTTATACACTTGGTTTAATTTTCATAATTCAAGCCTTTATTATTTTCGGTACTGTGGCCTTTCTTGCAGGTAAGCTGTACAATTTTCTTAACAAATATCCCGTTTCAGGATTAATTTTAAAATATCTTCAGGTTTTTCTCTTTATTTTTATAGCAATTTATATTATTTGGACTAATGAGTATTGAAGAATTCAGAGATTATTGCCTTGCAAAACCAGGCACTACAGAGTCCTTTCCATTTGATGAAGATACTTTAGTATTTAAAGTCATGAGCAAAATGTATGCGTTGACTTCTTTAAAAAAATGGGAAGAAGGAGATCGAAGCATAAATCTAAAATGTGACCCTAAAAAAGCCGTAGAACTCAGAGAAAAATACCCAGACGACATTTTACCCGGATATCACATGAGCAAAAAACACTGGAATACCGTAATTGTAGAGTATGGCTCACTCCCGGATGATTTTTCTAAGCATCTGATCAATCACAGTTATGAACTGGTCGTAAGTAAACTGCCTAAAAAAGAAAAAGAAGCATTAAAAGAATTAAAATAAACTATCTCAATTCCGCCTGAAGCTGGTTTTCAAATTCTTTTTGAAGTTTATTCATAATTTTGTCTACCTGCTTGTCTGTCAATGTCTTGTATTGATCTCTAAAGGTAAAACTCACCGCATAACTTTTTTTACCTTCCGGAAGGTTTTCGCCTTGATAAACATCAAAAAGGTTTACATTTTGTAATAGCTTCTTATCAACTTTATGAGAAATCTCTTTAATCTGACTAAAGGAAATATTGTCGTTTAAAAGCAAAGCAAAATCCCTTCTCACTTCTGGATATTTCGGTATCTCCTGAGACTGAAACCTTATGCTTGAAGCAGTTTTTAAAAGCAAGTCCCAGTCTAAATCTGCATACAGTACTTCTTGACTTAAATCAAACTTTTTTAAAAGAGTGCCGGATAATCGACCGAATTTTGCTAAAACATTGTTGTTTGCTTTAAAAGCTAAACCCTCTGAAATTGTATCAGATTTAAAAGTCTCTTCTAAAAAAACAATGCCTAATTTTTTGAATATACTTTCGACTACACCTTTCAAATAAAACAAACTAACCTTAGAAGTTTGTTTAGCCCATGTTTCTGAATATTTATTTCCTGTGAGAAATAAGCTTAGTCTTTTGCTTTCTTCAATTTTATCACTTTTCTTTTGGTAGGTTTTTCCAAACTCAAAAAGCTTTAAATCTTCGTTCTTACGATTGACATTAAATCTAAGATTTTCAAGTCCAGAGAACAAAAGGCTTTGTCTCATAATCGATAAATCCTGACTCAAAGGATTTATAATGCTAATATTTTCTTCTGATTTTAATTCATTAGAAAATTCTGTGAAATCTGCAGTAAGTGAATTTGCCATGGTCTCGTAAAAACCTAAAGACACTAACATATTGGCTGTAATGTTTTGAATTTTGTAATCTTCAAATTTTGAAGAGTTTGCTACAGAGACGCTAAATTTATTATCAAGTTTTATATTGTTGTATCCATAAACTCTTAATATTTCTTCTATAACGTCTACTTCTCTTTCAACATCTACTCTGTAAGCTGGAATCGTGAGTCCTAAACCACTTTCAGATACATTGTTCACTTTAATTTCAAGTGAAGAAAGTATAGACTTAATGATACCCTTATCTATTTCTTCTCCTACTAGTTGGTTGATTTTATCAAAGGTCAGAAACACTTGACGGTCTTCAAATTTTTTAGGATAAAAATCGTCAATATCACTGCTTACTTTTCCACCACTTAATTCGCAAATAAGAATCACAGCGCGCATAAGCGCTTCTTCTGTTATGCCAGGATCTATTCCTCGTTCAAATCTAAATGAGGCATCTGTATTTATACCATGTCTTTTAGCAGTTTTCCTAACGCTGACAGGATTGAAGTATGCACTTTCAAGAAAAATACTTTTGGTGTTTTCCGTAACTCCAGAATTATTTCCTCCTAAAACTCCCGCAATACAAAGTGGTTTCGCTATATCGCAAATCATTAAATCTTCAGACGATAAACTGCGTTCAACGTCGTCTAATGTGGTGAATTTGGTCTTATCTTTTAAAGTTTTAACGATTATTTTATCTCCTTTTATCTTATCAGCATCAAAGGCATGTAGAGGTTGTCCCAATTCATGCATCACATAATTGGTGACATCTACAACATTGTTCTTGGGATTTATACCAATGGCTTTTAGTCTGCTTTGAAGCCACGAAGGTGATGGCTCTATAGTAATTCCAGAAATAGTAACACCGCAATATCTTGGAGCTAAATCAGAGTTCTCAATGTCGATCTTAATTCTTTTAGATCTGTCCTCAACGTGAAAATTACTTGTTGAAGGTGTGTTGAGTGCTAATTGTTTTCCCTTTTGTACAACTCCTGCCCTTAAGTCTCTGGCCACACCTAAATGACTCATGGCATCTGCACGATTTGGCGTTAGACCAATTTCGAAGACCTCATCATGTTCAACGTTAAAAACTTCACTTAAAGGCTGACCTGGCTTGTGTTTTCCTTTCAGAATCATAATTCCATCGTGAGACTCACCTAAGCCGATTTCATCTTCTGCGCAGATCATCCCAAAACTGACTTCTCCTCTTATTTTGCCTTTTTTGATTTTGAGAGACTCTCCTTTAGCATCATATAAAGTTGAACCCACAGTTGCGACAGGCACAAATTGATCCTTATCAACATTGGGCGCTCCACATACAATTTGTACTGGTTCTTTTTCTCCAATATCAACTTTAGTTAATTTGAGTTTATCTGCATTTGGATGTTTTTCGCATTCCAAAACTTTTCCTACAACTATACCTTTTAAACCGCCCATTACAGATTCAAACTTTGAAATACCTTCAACTTCTAAACCTAGATCTGTAAGTAATTCTTCAACCTTATCAGATGGCCAATCAATATCGACAAAATCCTTAAGCCAGTTGTATGATATTTTCATAGAAAAATTAAATTTTGAGGTTAAATATTGGTTAGTTTTTCTCTTGTATCTCTAAATAAATTAATTTGCAAATATAAGAAAACAAGGAAATGCAGTCGCTTTCATTGAAATATAATTACAATATAATAAAGCCTTTAAAATGTATAAACTGACTACAGTATTTTTTTTCCTGACTCTACTGTTGAGTTGCAACCAAAATGAAAAAAAACCATTGTCTGCTCAGGAAATTGTAGACAAGGCTATACTTAAATCCGGAAAAGAGAAACTTTCAGACGCTTATCTCTCTTTTGAATTTAGAAACAGGAATTATCAAAGCCTGGCGGCTTGCGGAGGATTTTCTCTAAAAAGAGTAACCAGAAATGAAAAAGGCAAAATTATTGATACATATAAAAGTGATGGAACCCTAGAAAGTTACGTCAATGATTCGTTGAGGACTCTTGCAGATTCAACTGCTTTTAAAATTTCTGAGTCTATAAATTCTGTGCATTATTTTGTTCAAATACCTTATCGACTGAATGATAATGCGGTTCAAAAAAAATATTTAGGTCTAGATACATTAAAAAACAAGGCTTATCATAACATTGAAATTACATTCAAAAAAGAAGGTGGCGGAACCGACTATGAGGATGTTTTTTACTATTGGTTTGATAATGAAAATTTCAATCTTGATTATCTAGCTTACAGTTTTAAAGTCAATGGTGGTGGAATAAGGTTTAGAGAAGCCATCAATGAAAGAAGAATTGAGGGAATTAGATTCGTAGATTACAATAATTACAAACCAAAATCTAAAAACATCATTTTAGATGAAGTGTCTAAAGCATTTAATACCAAAGAGCTTGAACTTCTTTCAACTATTGAAAACAAGAATATTGACGTAAAATTTTTAGATAAAAAGTGTCCTTAGCTTTAGTAGAATTATCTTCCTTTTGATTCTACTTTTTTCCCCTCTTCGATAAATTCATCTACTTGCTCTTCCTCTTCACTATTCAATTCCTCATGATTGGGTTCATGTAATTTTGATTTTTCACAGACTACAAACTCTCCATAAATTGGGAAATGGTCAGAATTTATAGGTTTTTCTGTCCTCAAATTGTTGATATAAATATCCTCACAGTGGAACACCAGATCTATAGGAAATCTAAATAATTTATACTTAGCATGAAATGTAGAAATAAATCCTCTTCCTATTCTCGGATCCAAAAACTTAGTAGCCTTCTTAAATAATTTAGATGATCTTGACCAGGCTACATTATTAAAATCGCCCACAACTAATCGAGGAATGTTAACATTTTCTAGATATTCTGCTAGCATCAATATTTCACCATCTCTTTCTTTTGAAGTTTCTTCTTCTGTAGGACTTGGAGGTGGTGGATGAATCCCAAAAAATTTAAAGTGCACTTTTTCTTTTGAAAGTAGATCAGCTTCGATACTTGGTAAATCGTTGGCAATAAAATGATTGACTTTAATATTTTTAGTTTCGAGTTTTGTATAAAAATGTAAGCCGTAGGTATTATCTTGAGGGATTTTTTCAAAACTACTATAGTCCCCTTCAATAGCTTCTAAGGCTTTTTCCCATTTTTTATCACTTTCTATGGTTAAGAGTATGTCAGGTTTTAACCTGTTAATCATCTTTATGAGTAAATTATAATCTTCATTATACTGAAAGACATTCACTGAGAGAAAACTAATATTTTTCTTATCACTTTTCAGTTTTTTACTTTCTCTTGGGTAAAGTGGAGAGTAGGGAAGAAGAATTATTAGGTTATGAATCCAGGTTGCAAGTAGTACAAGACCCACAACGAGGTCAAAATGTGATAAAGAGTCGTACATAAAAAATATTGCTAAAATCACAACGGACTGAAGAACAGTCAGCTGAATTTTGGCAAATTCCGTAAATCTAAATACCCAATGTTGAGAGGGAAAATAGTGTAAAATAGAAATCAATACGAATATTGCAAGGCAAATGCTGGTTATCATGGTTTCACTATAATGGTTTGGTACGAATGCTCTGAAATATAACCTTTATTATCAATCACTACTTTATAAATTCTTGAATTTATGGAGTCAGGAATATCTTTATATTCTTCTTGCCCGATAATTTCATTAACGAATCTGGGCGTTGTATTGCTGTGTCCAACAATTACACTTTTTTTACCATAAGTCTTTTTCCAAAACGAACTGGTAAATAAACTATCACTTGCATCATATAGCTCAATGTCGCCTTTATAGTTGTAAACAATGGGAATCAATGTCTGGAATGTACGCATATAATCTGTAGTAAAAAACAGGTCTAATTTTTTGTCATTAAAATATTCGCCCCAATATTTACTTCGCTCAAAGCCCTTTTCATTTAGTTGAGGATTTTTCTCTTTAGGATTATCCCTTAGTTTCTCAGCATGTCTTATCAAATAATAGGTGGTTTCTGCTCGAGACACATTTTCTGGTATTGGAAGTTGTCTCACTGAATCTTTTTTCTCTTTACAAGAGAAAACAGCAAAAAATATTAATAAAAAAAGAAGGTTCTTCATTTTTTAATTTTTAATCAATTCTAAAAGTAAAAATTGATTTATTTGAGTGCCAAGTATATTAAAATTGTTATCAGATACCAAAATTAGACTTTTATTTCCACTTTTTAATCTAGGACCAATCGTCATACCTTCAATATTATCTACAAATTTATTTTGTAGCTGTTTTATTATGGGTTTAGAATCAAATAGTAAATGTTTTTTTAAGTTATGGACTTTCGATTTTTTAAGCGTTGAGACGCCTAAGAGGTTAGTTTTATCTTTTATTTCTACTAGAAATATCTTTATTCTATTTCCCTTGGATTTATGACCCGCTGAAAATGTTCTTTCCAGAACTAATAAGTAATTCTCGTCTATTTGAAGGATTTCTGTTGCTCCATTTACAGCAAAGGGCAGCAATGGTAATTTTATGATTCTATCTAAGTCATAAGCCAGCTGAGAATCTGGATTGGAATCATTAAAATTATAATATGTGAGCCTTAATGGTGAATTATTATCTATAAGCATCGGTGGTTTACCATCTATTTTTAAAGGTAATTCACTGGTGATCCAAAAACCGGATTGATCTGAGTCTAAACTTAGGCTTTCAAAAACTCTATTATTTCTAGGACCTTTTTTGAAATCAGCTTGATAATATTGAGGCAGACCGTAACTTTTTATACAATTCCCTTTATTATCTACCTTAAGGATTACCGGATTGTGATTCCTTTTTACATTTCCTTCGCCAACTACCAGATAACCATCTTCTAAAATTCTGATACTTTCGGAGTCTATCGATGACACAGAGTCACAGCTTAATGTTTTTGAATCTATAAACTCCACATCTTCAATTTTTTTATTTTTGATAGAGAAATCAACCGTAAAAATTTTGGAATTTCTAGAATGATCTGTAATCAAAACAAATTTCTCCCCATCAAAATCGATTCCTGAAAGACCACCTATCACATCACCTTCAAACTGCATTTGATCTTCTAAAATATACTCATCAAGATAATCAAGTTTGTATGGTGCTGATCTATCAATTCTAGCAACAGTGCAGCTAAAGACAAACACTGCACACAAAAAAACTGCAGAAGATAAGTACAACCTTCTGCAGTTTTTTACTAAATATTTCAATTTCATTTATTTGACTTCGACGAGCTCCACATCAAAAACCAAATAGGCATTTGGTGGAATCACACCTCCAGCTCCTCTGGTTCCATAAGCTAAGTCTGGTGGTATCACCAAAATTGCTTTTTCACCAGTTTTTAGAAGTGAAATCCCTTCATCCCAACCTGGAATTACTCTTCCTTGTCCGATTGGGAATTGAATTGGCTCTCCCCTTTTATAAGAAGAATCGAATACCTCTCCGTCTAGAAGTCTACCTTCATAGTGAACGCTAACTGTATTTCCAGCTTCGGGAGCATTTCCAAAAGGATTTTCCTGAGTAATCTTATATCGTAAACCTGAATCTGTAGTTGAATAATCTCCATAATCTTCCTTAAGTCTTGCATTCATTTTAGCTTTTTTTGCTGCAATTTCCTCTTCAAACTCAGAAATACCATTTTCGAAAGCTTCAACCGCATTGTAAGCTTCAGCACCTTTACCTTTTCTTATGATTTCTATAGTTTCAATTACTATATCTTCTTCAGGCTTGTTTGCTCCAGCTGTTTTTGCGTTGGCAATAGAATCTACGATATTAAATCCTTCTTTAACTTTACCAAACACAGTGTGCTTCCCGTCTAACCATGGCGTTTCTTTGTGTGTAACAAAAAATTGGCTCCCGTTCGTGTTTGGTCCACTATTGGCCATTGACAAAATTCCTAAGGTATCGTGTTTTAATTCTGGCGTTGTTTCATCTGGAAATTTATACCCTGGATCACCCATGCCGGAAGCTAGAGGATCACCGCCCTGAATCATAAAATCTTTCATCACTCTATGAAACGTTAAAGAATCATAGAATTTTTTTCCTTTATACTTTTCCGCAACTTTTGGATTTGTACCTTCAGCTAAACTTACAAAGTTTCCAACTGTCATTGGTGCTTGGTCATAATACAATTCTGCTACAAAATCACCATAATTCGTTTGGAATTTGGCGTACAAACCATCTTCTAGATTGGGGTATTCTTCTTTACAGGACATACTTATAATAATAATTGTTAATAAAAATAATTTTGAAATTGTCTTCATTGTTCTGTTTTTAAAATCGATTTTAATTTTATAGTTGCTTTTAGAGGAACGTCTGTTCCAATTCTTTTTTTATCTCCATAAAAACCATAAGCTCTCGATGAAGGAAATAGGAAGTTAACCTCTTCTCCTTCTCTCATTAGCTTCAAGCCTTGCCTTAAACCTGTCATCAATCTTTGTTGATCTATAACATAGGTTTTTTCTCCAATTTCAGACATTTTATAGATAGTATCTTCATCAAAGGTTCTTAGGTTGTAAGTAAAAGTTACCCGATCTCCAAAACTTGGAGTAATAGAATCTACACTGTTTTTTTTGACATAGTGATACCAAAATCCGTCAGAAGAATTTAAGTAAGTGTTGAGACTATCATTTTCTATAATTTCAAAAATTGCTTTTTCTTCAGCTCTTAGCAGGGCAACGTTACGTTTGAGGGATTCGTCTAAAAATGATCCACTCTGATAGCTAACAGGTTTTCTC
>Ga0207419_1001401_pt1:2500-18241 | contig 18241 bp, 11 predicted proteins | sample ElkSloMetagenome_4_FD_184723 | JGI IMG/M metagenome (GOLD analysis project Ga0207419, IMG submission 184723) | Hot spring microbial communities from Elkhorn Slough, Monterey Bay, USA - MD2A (version 2) | ecosystem: Environmental > Aquatic > Marine > Intertidal zone > Estuary...
AAATGAGGATACCTGGTTTAGGAGGACAGGTAATCTCAAAAGCTGGTACTGCTGCGGTAACTATGGCAGGGGGCGAGCTTTATACTAATCTTGAGCGTGGAGTAATAGATGCCACCGAATGGATAGGCCCTTATCACGATTACTTGATGGGTTTTCATCAAGTTGCTGATTTTTATTATTATCCTGGATGGCACGAACCTGGCTCGTGTTTAGAATTAATGGTGAATAAAAAAGCATTTGAATCTCTACCAAGAGATTTACAAATGCTAGTTGAAAATACAGCACTAAAATATAACCTGTGGGTACTTTCTGAATTTGAGGCCAAAAACAATTTTTACTTGCAGAAAATCTTGAGCGAAAGCAATGCTCAACTCAAAAAATTTCCTGACGAAGTTCTTGCAAAACTCAAAGATTACTCAAAGGAAACCATACAAGAAATTATAGATGCCGATCCATTTGGGAAAAAAGTCTATGCAGACTTCTCTAAATTTAAGGAGGAAATCAATAATTGGAACAAATCTTCTGAACAGGCAATATTACCCTATATTTAATTTTGTGTGTGCCAAATTGACAGTTTTTATTGAAAAAACATTTTTTGACCGTTTTTTTGCTATCTATGTTACCATAAATATTTAAATTACTTTTTTTTATCGAGGCATTAAATTTTGCTCATTATAATACAAAAAATATGGACTTTAACAGTGATGAACTTGTAAAACAGCTGGGTAATCTCAACAAATTTGATAATAGTTTTTTAGAGGAAAGAAAGATTTTTTTGTGGGGGCCAGTAATGGATGATTCTGCTGAAAGAATAGTTAACAGATTATTGTATCTTGAATCTAAAGATCCTGGAAAAGAAATAAAGTTTTATATAAACAGCCCTGGAGGAGTAGTTACTTCGGGTATGGTAATACATGATACCATGAAATTGATTTCTTCTCCAGTTTCTACTATATGCATGGGGCTTGCTGCTTCTATGGGTTCTATTTTATTATCTGCTGGAGAAAAGGGGAAAAGGTATATTTTCCCGAGTGGTAGAGTGATGATTCATCAACCAAGCATAGGCGGGCTACAAGGTAGGGCTTCTGATTTAGAAATTCAGGCCAAAGAAATTATGAAAGTAAAAGACATGGGCGCTAGGATACTTGCAGAAAACTGCAATAAATCTTTTGAGCAGGTTATGAGGGACTTTGATCGCGATTTTTGGATGAACGCCGAAGAATCTTTGGAATATGGTATAGTAGATAGCGTTGTGGATAAAATTTAAATTTCAAATATTTTACTAAGGGCTCTCTATCAAACATAGAGAGCTTTTTATTTTTAAAATATCCCTAAAAACTTTTTCTTTTTACGCTTCTTAGGGCCTGTAAATTTTCTAAAATTCTTTTTGACTCTTTTCTGTCTCTTAGAAAAATTAGAATTATTGCTACGGTTATTGATCCTTAACCTATTAATACTGCCACCTATACTACCCAAACCAGTATTAGATCTGCCCCTCACATTATTAAGTATACTCTGAACCTGATCAAAGGTATAGCGCAAAGTAATTTCATCTGAAGCACCTAGTTGGCCAGAAAACTCACCAACTACCAACTCTCTAGCGTAACCAATGGTAAGGTTGTTCATTAGAGTTATAGATGCCGCAGCGTGTATAGAAGAGTTGCTTCTGTAGGTAAAGCCAAGCATAAACTGCCTGTTGTACTCATAAAATACTCCCAAATCAATCAAGTTTTTTTCATTTAGAAGCCTTCTATAATTGCCTCTTAACTCTACCAAATCTCTGCCTGAAGCTACAGGTAAAAACCCTACTGCATAAGCTGTAAAGAACTCTCTGAAAGCCAAATCCGATTGGCTAAAATCTTCTTCAGACCTTAGTAATGTCAATAGTCTGTTTGCCGATGCCCCAAACTGGAAAAAGTTACTTCTAAAATTTGCTCCAAAAGAAAAATCGAGCTTGTTTAAATTATTGAAGTTAATTAAAGCAGGGTCATTAATATCATTTACTTCTATATTATTAATATCCAAAGATGTATTGGCATACTCACCATTTAAGCCTAAAGAAACAACCATGTCATTGTCTAACAAAATATGATAGGCAAGCCCTGCCGACAAATCTACCGTTTGAAGAAAGTTTACATTCTCATAGAAAACATTGAAAGAAGCGCCCAAACTACCTTGATTGAGCGGTGTCTGCATTCCGAGGTAAGCCATCGAGTAAGGCTCGCCTATACCTGTCCACCTTTTTTGATATGAAAAATCGTAAGAACTACCATACAAACCCGAAACCGAAGGATTGTAGGCAAGACCGTCTGTATATTTTTGAATCAAAATTGGCAATTCTTGTGCTTGTGCCCCAATGCTTAGAGTTAATAAGATAATTAGCTTTAGTATTCTCATAAGTTGATATTTGCTCCACATTTGCAATCGATCTGATATTGCTATCTACTGTTGACCATCGCCCCTAGTAATAGAAACCATTCGTTTCAAAACCACTTGCGGTTCGCCCACTTTTACAATGCATACATATGCACCAAAGTCCAAAATGCTTTCGCCAACAACTGGCTGCCAATCATTCTGATATCCTCTAGTCCTAAATATTTCATTACCCCATCGATCCAATAGTATCACTTCATTATCTGGGTAATCCTCTATATTCTTTATAAAAAGTTCATCGTTGAAACCATCGTTATTGGCTGTAATCATATTCATGATGGTGAGTTCTGGATCTTCTGGATCTTGAGGTAGAATTGTAATCTTGATGTATCTAAGGTTATTCAATTCATTGGTTTCCAACACATCCTGCCTAGCATCTACAAAATAGATAATATAATACTCCCCAGGAGCAATATCGTCTGGGACCACTATCTCTGCACTTATTTGCTGAGTTGCCGCACTTGTCTGCGCTGGGATCTCAGCAGAATTTAGTACGATATCTCCTTGGTCTGGGATGGTATCCTCTGAAAGAAGCAATATAAAAATTGATTCATCTTCTGTTGGCCCACCATCTACTGCAATTGTAGCGGATACATTAATAGTACTACCTGCCTCAACTTCATTGGCACTTGTGTTAGCGTTATTAACAAGTAAGTCTACTTCTTCGATATCTTCTATCGTTATATTTACTGTGGCGCGTTCCTCTGCATAATTAAAGCCGTCTGATGCATTATATTCAAAATTGGTAGCACCAACAAAATCCTGAGTAGGCTCGAAAGTAAGATTGCCTATTTCGGTATTTTGTATTTCATCATTTATAGCTATTGGTATGTTATTGAGGAATAACTGCCCATCTTCTGGCAATGATAAAATCTGAATAACTGCCAACTGATCACTGTCTGGATCTTCAAAAGCATTGGTGAAGTCCGTTATTTGAAAGGTAACAGTCGAGTTTAACAAACCCGCTTTATCTATATCAGCTATGGTTGGCAAACTATTGGTCGTAACAAAAGCAATGTTGCTGTATGGGGAAACTTCATTGTCAACTAAAGCATTTACCCTGTAATAGTAAGTCTCTCCTGGAATGAGGCCATCCGCATCAGTAAAATTGTTCTCTGTCCAGTTATTGGTTATAACATTAAAATTCAGCGAATCACCTACAGATTTTTCTATGGTATAGCTGGTAGCAGTAAACTCATCTGAATATGTCCAACTCAAAAGCACTCTTTCGGCAGGATTGGCCGGGTCTAATTCAGCGGCAAGTACAGGTGGCGGCAGCTCGGTTTTAGGCGTTACAGTAAGTATAGTTTTTCGTGAATAAAGCGTAAGTTCTGGAGCGTCTGGATTGGTCACTTCGCAGATATACTCACCTGCATCATCTTCTTTAACATCTTCTATGGTAAATACATTGAGATTACTTTCTTCAATAAGTTCATCATCTCTGTACCATTTGTAAACATTATTAGTAATATTTGGGTCTATGCCCAAATCGAAAGTGAATGCTCCTCCTGCTTGTAAAATAACCGCACTTTGTTCACCCACACTGTCTTGGGGCGCATAAATAAATACGTCTAAGTCAAGACCTGAAAAGGGAAGTATGTCTTCAAAAGTAAACCTATTATCTGCCAAGCCCATTTCTGTAAGTAAGTCTGGGTTGGTGATAGTAGGTACATTTTCAAAATTATGACTTCTAATGAAAAATTTCTGTAGTGCTGCAAGATTACCGATTACTGGAAAATCGGTATCTATAAATGGAGTTTCATTATTATCAAAACCGAATACCTCAAGTGCCGTTAACTGATTTAACTGGTTGGGCATTGGTGGTTGTATGTTGTTTTGGAAAAGGTAGAGGTTTTTTAAACTGCTCATCCCAAAAAAACCTGCAGGTATTTGTCCAGTTAATTCGTTCTCATTTAACCAGAGTATTTCTAAAGTAGTAAGTTTTCCGAAATCAGTGGTAATTGTACCTGATATGGCATTTTTACCGAAATTGATTTCTATAATTTCAGAAAAGTCGCCAATTTCAGCAGGGATGTTTCCTGATAAATTATTGTTTTCTAATAAAATTCTTGTTACACAGCCATTATCATTGGTTTCTACCCCAAACCATTCATTTAAAGGCGCATCAGATTTCCAGTTAGTGTTATCTCCCCAAGCAACTCCGCCTAATGCATCATAAATAGCTTCTAATACAGCCATATCGTTTTCCACACAATCGTTAATAGTTGGCCTTATAGTAATCTCAAAGTTTTTTATAAATGTATCTCCAGCTTCATCTGTAGTAGTGATGCAAACTGATAATGAGGTTATATTAGCAGTAAGCGTAAAAGTAGGACTCAATAACAGTTGGTCCCCATCTATAGCAAATAAATTATTGTCGCTTGCCACTTGACATTCATTAGATAAAGTATATGTATGTGTATCATCAGGTAAGTCTTCATCTACAGTTGAAAGCGTGCCAACGGCAAAGCTTGGAAGGGCATCTACTGCATCTATAATTGTATTGCTTAGCAAAATGTCGGTAGGTGGGTTATTGTTAACATTGACCCTGATCGTAAAAAGTTCGCTATAGCTTTCTTGGGCACCATCGGTTGTGGTGATGCAAACTGTGAGTGAATTTACAGAAGCCGGTAATGTGAAATTATCTGCCAATCTTAATTCAGCGCCGTTGATAGCGAAAAGATTATTGTTGTTGGCCTCATTACATGGATCTGTAAGGGTGTACACATGCGTATCATCTGGTAAATCTGCATCCGTAGTACTTAAATTGCCTACTAAACTGCCAGCCTCAGCATCAGAATTGATTACATTATTGTCTAGCGTTATATCAGTTGGTGGGTTGTTCACTGCATTCACCCTGATAGTAAATAGTTCGCTGTAGCTTTCTTGGGCACCATCGGTTGTGGTGATGCAAACTGTAAGTGAGTTTACAGCTACGGGTAATGTGAAATTATCTGCCAATCTTAATTCAGTGCCGTTGATTGCAAACAGATTGTTATTGTTGGCCTCATTACATGCATCTGTAAGGGTGTATATATGCGTATCATCTGGTAAATCTGCATCGGTAGTGCTTAAGTTACCTACCAAACTGCCCGCCAAAGCATCAGAGTTGATTACATTATTGTCTAGTGTGATGTCTGTGGGTGGGTTATTTGCATTAACAATTATTTCAACTTTATTATTAGCTGTTATTTCTAAAATATTATCATTTACAGCAGCTGCTATAGTCGCCATTTTCTCTTCAAAAGCAGGATTGGTTACCTTAACTGTATAATTTGATGCATCCTCCACTAGAAGTGGCTCTAACGTAAGTGTTTTATTATTTGAGATTTGGTAGGCAGGCGTAGCTGAACCTTCTTTATACCAAGAATATAAATTTGGATAAGTATCATTAGGCCCGTCTTTAAAGTCCAATATAACATCTAGCCTTTGTCCTTCATCACCAATAAAAGGTGTAGATGTATCAAAGCCGGCTTGAGGGGCATATTGAATAGAAGTAAAGCTATTTAAGTTGGAATAAGAAAAAAGTGGAATTATATCTTCAAATGTAAAAGCATTATTTTCAAACCAAAAACGCAAGCCATCTTGTTGTATGGCTATATTACCAAGAGCTGTAGGCAATGGACCACTGAAATTATTATCAGATATCCAAAAGTGTTCTAAATTTGTAAAACCGGTTATATCCTCAGAGATACTTCCGCTCAATGCATTATCTGTAAGATGAAACCTTCTTAGCCTTTTCAATTGATAGATTTCATTAGGTAATTCTCCTGATAAGTTATTATCGCCTAAACTTAGTGAAGTTAGTGTATTAGCTGCATTACCGATAGAAGGTGGAATAGAACCACTAATTCCATTAGAAAACATGAGCAAATCTTGAATAGCAGGGAGACTGAATACCACTTCATGATCCACTAAATTTCCACCAAGGTTATTCTCCTGGATATGTAGTACGGCCAATTTAGTTAAATTGATAAAATCATTAGGTAATGGTCCAGTGATTAGGTTTTGCTTTAAAATCAACTCTTCTAAATCTAACAATTCAGAAAATGCAGCCGGAAATGAACCAGTTATACCTCTATTAGAAAGGTCAATTTTTACTATGCAACCATCTGCGTTTCTAAATACTGTTTCGTTCTCAATAAACAAAGATGCATCCCAACCTGGCACTTGTGCTATTTTAGCTATGGCTTCATTGTCTCTGGTACGACAACCATTAGCTACTTGATTTACGGTTACAGTAATATTTTCACTTCTGATTTTCAAAAGTTCATTTTCTAGAGTGTTGTCTCCTTCAAATTCTAAAAACTTTTCGCCTGTAACATTATCAAATGCCTGGTTGCTAACCTCACAATAATATATACCTGCGTCTCCAACTGCTATTGGATCAAAGGTTAAAGAATTTATGTTATTTGTTGTTTCATAAAAAGCAAATGTATTGCCTCCGTCTGTACTTTTATACCAATTATAGGTATTTGGTGTGTTGGTACTTTCTAAAATCTCATCTATACCTAATTCTATTGTTAGAGGATTACCCGCATTTGGGTTATACGTATTTTGGGGAACTGTAAAATCTTTTTGAGGATGGAAAAAGAATTTCTCTAATTCCGGGTATTGATTGGCATCAACAAACTCAATCAAATCTTCGAATGTGAATTTATTATTTGATAGGCCTAGTTGAGTTATTTTTGCTTTACTTGGAAAATCAGGGAGATTTTCAAACTCATGGTTTCTCAAGAAAAACCTCTCAAGATCTAGCAAATCAGGAATTGCAGGAAAATCACCAGTAAATTTATTACCGTTTTCATCAAAACTATCGATTCCTGTTACAATAAGTTTTGTTAATTTACTAATATCATTTGGGAAAGGACCTGCGTCAAAATTGTTACCAAACAGATATAAGCCATTTGAGCTCAAGTTATTAAATACATTTACTGGCACATTCCCTGTAAGATTGTTATTACTCAACCATAAATAAGCAATATTTCCAAAGTCTCCAATTGAATTGGGAATATCTCCGGTAGAAGAGGCTTCATGTAAATATAACTGATAAATACAATTACCAAATGGACTATTTGGATCTCTTTCGCTCCACGTTTCCACACCTTGCCAATTAGCATAGTTATCGATATCATTTGCTTCCCATTGTTGACCGCTAAGATTATCATTGTTCAATAAATTACCGGTTTTTGGTTGCCAACCAGCCTCTATTAAATCTAAGAGTACTTGCTTGTCTGCATCAGGATCACAACCTTGCCCAAACACTTGAAAAGCAAGTAATGTATTAATCAACAGACCTAACCCAACTACGCGAAAAAAACTCTTATAAAAACGATTTAGACCCATAAGTAAAAAATTATATCGCATGGTATTTATTAACAATATCTGCAATCGTAAGCACCCTCATAAAGGTACATCTATGAATTTACGTAATAAAACTGATGATTGGTTAGTATCAGGCTGGATTATTCGGGCTTGAAATTTTACTTGCTCCAATTTTTTAAACCCGCTCGTTTAAGTTAAATATTAAGCCTGCTGTTTAGTTGACCTGACATATTTAACCTTACGGAGTTGAAAATTAGCAGTTTTTTTTTATTATTCACATTATTATATGTTAACAATTCATAGGTTTACATCTTGTTAAGGCTTTTCACCAATTAATAGGTATTGCAATTCGTGAAAACCATTGGACATACTTACATGTCAAGCAGCTAATTTTTTTATCTAAACAAGGCTCATTTTGAAATTCTCCGAACTTAAACTAACGCACTCACTACAAGATGGTCTCAAAGCCATAGGCTTTGAAGAGACCACACCAGTACAAGAATTTGCCATTCCAGTAATCTTGCAAGGGCGTGATATAATTGCATGTGCACAAACAGGAACAGGTAAAACTGCGGCATTTGTATTACCGATATTACATAAAATATCAGTTGAGCAACCCACTGGTATAGATACCCTTATCATCTCTCCAACAAGAGAACTGGCCCAGCAAATAGACCAACAAATAGAGGGATTGGGTTATTTTACTGGGGCAAGTTCCAAAGCAATCTATGGCGGTGGCGATGGCAGCGCTTGGGAAAAAGAGCGCAAAGCGCTTTTAGAAGGTGCCGATATAATAATTGCTACTCCTGGTAAACTGCTCTCTTTTTTAAGACAAAAAACTGGGGATTTTTCCCAGCTTAAGCACTTAATATTGGATGAGGCAGACCGCATGCTAGACATGGGCTTTTACAATGATATCATTGAAATTATCAGTTTTTTGCCTAGTAACCGACAAACTTTGCTTTTCTCTGCAACCATGCCTAAAAAAATAAGAGATTTAACAAATAAAATCCTTAAAGAACCCGAAGAGGTAAGCATTGCCATCTCAAAACCTGCTGAAAAGGTAGTACAAGCGGGTTTTTCAGTATATGACGAGCAGAAAATACCACTTATAGAATGGTTGCTAAAAATGAGTGATGTAAACAGTGTTATCATTTTTGCCTCAACAAAATCTTCTGTTAGAGAGTTGGCCAAGGCACTTGCCAAAATAAGACCTCACGTAGAAGAAATACACTCCGACTTAGAGCAACAAGAAAGAGAGGCAGTTCTACGCAATTTTAAAAATAAGAAAACAGAAGTGCTAGTGGCCACAGACATTATTTCAAGGGGAATAGACATAGACTCCATAGGTATGGTCATAAATTACGATGTACCGCAAGATGCCGAAGATTACATACACCGGGTAGGCAGAACCGCTAGAGCCGCTTCTGAAGGTGAAGCAGTTACATTGATCAACCCAAAAGACCAGCAACGTTTTGCCAGGATAGAAGAACTTGTAGGCAGTGAGATCAGAAAAGCGCAATTACCTTCTTTCTTGGGAGAAGGGCCGAATTATACTCCAAATAAAAATTCTAGGCGTAAAAACTATAGAAAAAGAAGCAGCAAAAGAAAATAGTGTTCTATAAAAACTAGCTTTTAAAAAAGGCCTATGATCAACTCGCCCAACTTGTAGCTTATGTAAACCGCTCCAATAACAAAAATGATTATACAGCTTATCACCATTAAAAATATACCTTTGACGTTAGGAGTTTCAAAATCACTTACTTGATTATTTTTATGGTGCCTTTTCAATAGGTCGAGATTTCTTTGGTTTGCCTTAAAGCCCACATCAAATAAATCTCCCAACAACGGCACAGTACCTACAACATAGTCTATGGCTATATTGCCCAGCATTTGTGCTGCAATTTTAGTTGTGATCCCCTTTCTGGCCATCATTAAGATCAGCCCCCCCGAAATTAACATAGAAGTGGCATCTCCAGCACCGGGAATCAGGCCAATTAAGGCATCTAAACCAAAGCGTATGTTCGTCCCAGGAATCACCACAGCAGAATCCATAAGTTTGACCAATTTGTCTAGTAGGGTGTTTTCCGTTTGTTTTGTAGCTTTCATTCAAACATTTTTTTGTAAAGATAACAGCTATGAGAAAACTCTCTATGGATGAACTCAACAGAATCTCAGTAGAGGAGTTCAAGGGTATCGATAAAAATCCAATAACCATAATTCTAGATAATGTAAGAAGCTTAAACAATGTGGGCTCGGCTTTTAGAACAGCAGATGCCTTTAAGATTAAAAAAGTTTGTCTTTGTGGCATTACCGGTACGCCACCCCACCGAGATATAAGAAAAACTGCATTAGGTGCTACCGAATCGGTAGATTGGCAATACTTCGATAATACACTAGAGGCAATTAAGGCATGTAAGGCAACAGGCCATAAGATCATAGCGATTGAACAGGCAGATAAGGCACAATCATTAGAATCGTTCCATACAAAAACCAATGAAAAATATGCTTTTGTTTTTGGTAATGAGGTATTCGGTGTGGAAGATGATGCCTTACAAAACTGTGACTTTGCTCTAGAAATACCTCAATTTGGCACAAAACACTCACTCAATATTTCTGTTAGCATAGGGGTAATTTTATGGCATTGCGTAAATCAGATGCTAAATAAATAGCCATTTTTTTTATAAAACCTAGGCTATATCTATAATTAAGCGTAAAGCTTTGTACATTTAAAGCAGATTATTTGGCATTAAAAAATGTACACAATTATCTTTACGTTTCTTAAATTTTAACTTTTTCAAATTCAAAGTACATGGATGTAACAAATCCCCTGTTATACGCACTTCCATTTTTCCTCACTTTAATCGCTTTTGAAATAGTACTGAGTGTTAAGCACGATAGGCACCTTTACTATTGGAACGACTTTTTTGCAAGCGCATCAATGGGAGCCGGAGCTACAATCTTGGCCTCTGCCACTAAATTAATTTCAATCGGCGCATTCTTCTTCTTATTTGAGGTTTTTAAACCTGTGAGAATGGCATTGTTTGGTTATGAAACCTTAGGCTGGGCTTGGTATACTTGGATCATCTGCCAATTTTTAGATGACCACAACTACTATTGGTACCACCGTTTAAGCCACACCGTTAGGGTGCTTTGGGCAGCGCATATCGTCCACCACTCTTCTGAGAACTTTAATTTAGGTTCTGGAATAAGAAATGGTTGGTTCACATTATTCTATAAGCCAATTTTCTGGCTGTGGATGCCAATTGTTGGTTTTGAGCCGATTATGATCGCTACCTGTCTGGGCATACAGGCCATTTATCAATTTCACTTACATACCAAATCGGTACCGCACATGGGCTTTTTAGAGAAGTTCATGAACACTCCAAGGCAGCACCAAGTGCACCATTCATGCAATTTTGAATACTTGGATAAAAACCACGGAGGCTTTTTAAACATCTTTGACAGATTTTATGGCAGCTTTCTACATCTAGACGATAAAATCAAACCAAAATTTGGCGTGATACATCCGCCTAATTCATTTAATCCTTTAGTGATTGCCACACATGAATATAAAAATATCTGGAAAGATGTAAAAAAATCAAAAAACTTTAAAGAAGCATTTATGTACATATTTGGCCCTCCAGGCTGGAGTCCCGACGGATCTACGCTTACCGTTAGAGAAATACAAAGGGCAATGAACGAAGAAGCCCAATTAGACAAATCTAAATTAGTATCATAAAAAAAGTCCTGCCCTTTAAAGGGCAGGACTTTTTTTTAATGCAGGCATCATTTTTTCTTATTTTTTCATTTTGTAAGTGCTTACTCTTTAAGCGATTTTTTTATTTTTATTAAACTTTTTGCCAATTCCCATTATCAAACTCAGCCAATGCTATTTAAACCCACTTGGTTATTTTTATCTATAAGTTTGTTTTTAAATCAAAACATTTTGGCCCAAACCTATAACTACCAAATATTTAAAGGCGATAAGCCAATAGGTAACATGGTCACAAAAAGAGTTCAAAATGGAAGATTTACAGAATTTAATATCGAGAGTAATGCTACTTTTAGAATAATATTTGAATTTAATACCCAATTTAAGTTTGAAACTATTTTTTCTGAGGGCAAATTATGTAAGTCTTATGCGCAAAATAAGCTCAACGATTCGGAGCGTGAGTCTACACTGATCACTTGGGAGGATGAAAAATACAAATTGCTGAAAGACAGTAAAGAAAGCAAGCTGCTTGAAATCAAGCGCCCTGATTATGCTATGGCAAACTTATATTATCAAGAGCCTAAAGAAAGAACCGAGGTGTTTTCAGAGCGATTTGGAGAATTTTTGCAAATCAAAAGTATCGGCAATGCGCAATATGAACTTACATTACCCGATGGCAGAACAAACATTTATACTTATAAAAACGGACGATGTAGCGAAGTAAAAGTAAACCATATGCTGGCTACTTTATATTTTAGGTTGATGCATTAATCTGCATAAGTAATGTAGAGATATTGGTAATAAGCCTCTTCTGCCTGTAGCACTTGCTTGATCATGAGCTTATCTAGGTAAACATCTCTCTTGTACAATCTTCGCTGTACAATACCAGCAATCCTTTCTTGTGAGATCAGGCATTTCTCGCTGTAAGTGAGCGAGTCCATGTACCTGTTCTTTTCAGACAAAATCCCAAAAATCTCTTTTATAGAAATAGATTTTCTTAAAAATGCAGGCAAGTTACGATAAGTGTTAATCGATATACCTTTGGGTGTTTCAAAAAAGCTTTCCATAACTTTAAATTTTTGATTCACCTCTAAATAAAACCAGCAGAACGTAAGGGATTTACGGACTAAGCAATAAAATCGATTTTTATTTTCAACAATGGGCAAATCTCAAAAAGTAGAAAGCAAGCATCCTAAAAGTTTGATAAACTGATTTTCAACAAAGTGGGTTGCATCTATCCTAATTCTACTTTTCTGTCGTTACGAAGGAGTAGTATTTTTTTGATAATTTATTTTTTCCAAAACCTAATATGTGTTCCGTTTCAGGATTTATTTCTCCTAATTTTTCGCGCTCCCATATTCAAAGAATGAACAGAAGCATGGCACACAGAGGGCCAGATGCTGGAGGGATTTTTTTCAATGAAGCCCAGTACGTTGCATTGGCGCACAATAGGTTGAGTATTTTAGATTTATCAGAAAATGCCAATCAGCCTTTTTATTCTTCTTGCGGAAGATATGTAATGGTTTTTAATGGGGAGATATACAATTTTGCTGACCTTCGGAACAAAATAGAAGTATTTAGTAGAGAAAAAGCCGAGCTTAATGCAAAAAGCAAAAATATAGAGGTAGTTACAGAAGATAAACTTTTTAAAACCAATAGCGACACAGAGGTGTTGGCAGAGGGCTTCGCTTTTTGGGGCATGAACATGGCAGAAAAACTCAACGGCATGTTCGCTTTTACAATTTATGATCAAGAAGAAGAAGCACTCTATCTTTTTAGAGATAGAATGGGCATTAAGCCTTTGTATTACTACCAAAGAGATGATGATTTTGCATTTGCTTCCGAAATCAAAGGCTTAAGCAGTTTATTGCTAGACAGAGAACTAGCCATTAATCAAGATGCCATACAATCTTTTTTGCATCTCGGCTACATCAATAACAACCAAACCATTTTTAAGGAAATACATGCCTTACCAGCAGGATGCGTAGGCATTTACAAAGACAAGCAGTTAAAAATCATCCCTTATTGGCAAGCAGAAGACAAAATAGCTGCAGATACACTTGGCGATGAAAAAACCGCAAAAAAATCGCTCAAAACATTGATCGAAAAATCGGTGCAAAAGCGCATGATCAGCGATGTGCCTATCGGTACTTTTTTAAGTGGAGGCACCGACTCAAGTTTGGTTACGGCCATTGCCAACAAATTTCACCCAAGCAAACTTAAAACTTTTTCTATAGGCTTTAAAGAAGCCAAGTACGATGAAAGTAAGCATGCCAAAAGTGTCGCAGAACATCTCAAAACAGAGCACCATGAGTTTATTTTATCGCACGATGAGGCCTTGGAGAAAGTAGCCGACCTTACTGCAATCTACGATCAACCATTTGCCGATTCTTCTGCGATTCCTACGCTATTGGTTTCGCATTATGCAAAAAAGCATGTAAGCGTAGCGTTGTCTGGCGATGGTGGCGACGAGCTTTTTATGGGCTATGGCATGTACAATTGGGCAAAAAGATTGCAAAATCCTTTTGTAAAAGCAGTGAGGCCTTTGCTAAAAACAGGCTTGTCGATGCATCCGAATCACAGATACAAAAGGGCTGCGCTGCTCTTTCAAAAACATTCTGAAAGTAAGAGCCATATTTTTTCTCAAGAACAATATTTGTTTAGCGAGGCCGAGTTAGGCAAGCTGCTAAAATCGGCAAAGAAGCCTACAAGGACACAAGACAGCTTTAACAAATTAAAAAGAAACTTAAGTGCAGTAGAAGCACAAGCATTTTTTGACCTAACCAACTATTTAAAAGATGATCTTTTGGTAAAAGTAGATATCGCATCTATGCAATCTGGCCTTGAGGTACGGGTACCGCTTTTGGATCATCGCATTGTTGAGTTTGCCTTGAACTTAAACCAAAAGCTCAAACTCAATAAAGACAGCAGTAAATATTTGCTCAAACAAGTGCTCTACGACTATCTGCCAAAGCAACTGATGGAACGGCCCAAGTGGGGATTCTCCATACCTTTAGATGAGTGGCTTGGCAAAGAATTAAGACCACTTATCGATCAATACCTCGAAGAAAGCCTAGTAGAAGCTGCAGGGATTGTGCACTTTTCAGAAGTTAAAAAGCTAATTACACGCTTTGATAAAGGCCACAAATACTTGTACAACCGACTTTGGACATTAATTCTCCTGCACAAATGGCTTTATGAAAATGGCCGTATCAATCATTCTTGAAAGTAAAATATAAAACCTTGCAAGCTAAAAACGTACTTTACTTATCTTATGACGGTATGACCGATCCACTCGGACAATCACAGGTAATTCCTTACCTGCACGGCTTGAGTCAAAGAGGATATTCCATACATCTTATAAGCTTCGAAAAGGGCAGTAAAGAAAATAGCGCAAATGAAATACAGCAAGCCCTGAACCACGCAGGCATTATTTGGCATCCTTTAAAATACACGCCTAAACCGCCAGTTCTTTCTACCCTGTTTGATCTTTGGGTACTTTTTAATAAGGTAAAGAAATTGCAAAAACAGCATAGTTTTGAACTAGTACATTGCAGAAGTTATATTACTGCACTTGTGGGGCGTTGGCTGCAGAAAAAACATGAGGTTAAGTTCCTTTTCGATATGCGGGGTTTTTTTGCAGATGAACGCATAGATGGTAACATTTGGAGCTTGCAAAATCCTGTTTTTAAGTTGATATACCAATTTTTTAAGAAACAAGAAAAAATATTTTTTAGCAGTGCAGACCAAACAGTTTGCCTTACCCACGAGGGCAAAAAAATTATAGAACAGCAAATTATGGCGAGAGAGAGATGCAGCCCTGTTTCGGTGATTCCTTGCTGTGCGGATACAGGCTTATTCAACCCCTCAGAGATTTCTGAAAAAAAAACCGTATACAGAGAAAGGATCAATATTAAAAAAGGACAAGAGGTAGTAGCATACCTTGGTTCTATAGGAACTTGGTACATGCTGCCAGAAATGCTAGATTTTTTTAGGATGCTCTTGATAAAATCTCCAAATACTATTTTTCTCTTTATTACCAAAGAAGACCCCGAAAGCATTATTAATGAAGCAAAATATCGCGGCATTAACGCTTCTAACCTAAGAGTAGTAAAAGCAAACAGAGAGGAAGTGCCCATTTTTCTTTCTTTGGCAAGCGTTGGCTTGTTTTTTATAAAACCTGTCTTTTCTAAAAAAGCATCTTCGCCCACCAAGCAAGGAGAATTTATGAGTATGGGAATACCCGTAATATGCAATAGTGGTGTAGG
>Ga0207419_1001402_pt1 | contig 18225 bp, 16 predicted proteins | sample ElkSloMetagenome_4_FD_184723 | JGI IMG/M metagenome (GOLD analysis project Ga0207419, IMG submission 184723) | Hot spring microbial communities from Elkhorn Slough, Monterey Bay, USA - MD2A (version 2) | ecosystem: Environmental > Aquatic > Marine > Intertidal zone > Estuary: Microbial mat ...
TTCGAGTACCACGGAATATTTTTCTCCCCAGAGCAGTTATTGTGTCCGCAGTCTTTTCTCGCTACGGGAACGTTTGTCTTAAAAGAGGGAGAAAAGTGGAATAGAGACCCGTTGCAAGTTGGTGATGTCATCTTTGCTGAGCGTATACGCGGGAAGGATGGAGAAAAGATTCCCTCAAAAAAGAATAACCTCTCTCGTGATGAATATCTCGTTCGATTACATACCGCTATCATACAAAATATTGAGCCATTACAATTTTTTCATGCGACATCTCTTTCTGGAAAGAGTTGTATATGGACACAAGAAGCGTTCTTTCGGTGTTATAGAAGCATTGCTGTAAAACGATTTGTATGAAACATAAAGAAGATATACAGGCATTTCTTGCGAGTCATGATTATATTTTTCGTGATTTTGGTGATCGCGAAACCAAATTAGACGCTATTGTGCGATATCAAGATTTTGACAAGAAATTATATCCGACGACACTGCGCTCTCATCAATACCAAGTGTCTGCTTATGTGGCAATGTTTTTGGAATTTTTTGGTGATGTAATTCCTCATTCTTTTGACAGAAAAAAGGCACTTATCATGGCATGGATCCATGATGATCTCGAGCTTTTTATGCAAAATGGTGATGTCCCCTCTTCTTCTGAAGCGCAACGTTCTGATGAAATGCAAAAGTACATAGAAAATGATGAACTCTTTGGTATTCGAGAAGCAGAAAGATATTTTCCTGAGAAAGTTGGTGGGTATGTTTATGGAGAGATCCTCCTTGATGCTGGAAAAAAGCTGACCTCCTTGGAGGCACAGATGGTAAAGTTTTGTGATAAAATGACAGGACTTGCTGAAGCTCTTCATGAAATCGAAAAAGGTAATGTAATTTTTTTGGAAAGGCCGTATAGTCAGGTAGCGAAAGAGCATGTTCCTTCTCCTAAAGAGTATTATGCAAAATATATTCAAGAACTCTCCTCTCGGTTGCCAAGATTTACAGAAACGTTTGCGAAGAAAGAGATTTTTCTATTGGAGGAATTGAAAATGGAGAAGGATTATCAAAGAAGGTATGATTTTTGGAGAAAAGCTTTGTGTATATATGCTCCTCAAAAAGAAATACAACGATTACAAATAATAGTATGAATACTTGGAATATACCACCAGTGATAAAGGTGTATGAGGCGCTGGGAGCACTAGCTGATGGGCGATTGGAGATGGTAGATCATTGCCATGCGCGGGTTGCTTCGTCTGATGGATCGAAATGCTATGATGTGGCGTGGGATCCAAATGCCAATGCTATTATGACGAATGACAATGGATCGTATTGGGTGGGGTATTTGGGATATCCAGCAATTGCCTTTCTTATGGATCGGGGTGTGCTTTCGTATGACGAAGACACAGCACAACTCCTCAAAGGCATTGCCTGGAAAGAAATCAATCAAAAATATAAAAATGACTTTGAAAAAACAATGGAGGAGATTTTTTCTTCTCTATCTACTGAAAAGCGTACTCGCATTGAAACATTTGGCGAACGGGTCTTAAGAGAGATTGCTTTACACAAAGTGGAAAAATTAGGGAAAAGAAAACGTCCCCCAAGGAAAAATGGTGTTTAGAAATAATTTTGAAAGAATTTTTACCAAACAAGCTAAAAAGGAGCAGTATTTTTTATTTCTATAGCAGGCATTTGGTCTTTTTGAATACCTTTGACAATATCTATAAGGGGAGGATTTCCTTCTAAGATACCTTGTTTTATAGAGGTGATAAGTTCTTCACTATTTACATCCTTTTCTATACTCCACACAAAACCCATGATTACGACCTTTCCTTCACTTCGTTCTATAACTTGTCCGATATCATAGAATTGGAGGTAGGTTCCGTTTTTGTGTTGGATACGATAGGATGTTTCATAAAAGTTCTTTTGGCCATCTATATGATATTTCATAGCTTCCATAGCCTTTTCGTAATCATCCGGATGAAGCAAATCAGTGAATTTCGTATAGGTATCGAAGTGACTTGATGGATATCCGAGCATTTCTGCTTTAGCAGATCCAAAAGAGACTGAGCCATTGGGGAGTTCCATTTTCCACCAGGTAGCTTTCTTTTCTAAAACGGCTTTTTTGAGTGGTTTGAGGTGTTCCATAGAGATTGATTATAGTATAGAGTATATAGTATACACGATAAAGAAATATATGAACATGCAACCTAAGAAATCACTCGGACAGAATTTTTTGCGAGATGAATTGGTAGTGGAGGGGATTCTTTCCGCTGTTTCGCCATGCTCGGGAGAGATACTTGTGGAAGTTGGTCCAGGGGAGGGCGTTCTTACGAAGAAATTGGCAGATTCAGGTGCTTGTGTCGTGGCTATAGAGTTGGATGATCGACTGATTCCTTTTTTGGAAAAGAAATTTGCATCATATGAACATGTTTATATCGTTCATGGAGATATTTTGAAGGTAAACATTCCCGGACTTTTATTTGGTGAGAAGGCCTTATTTTCAAAAAAAAGAACTCCTTCTCATCTCGAAGAAGGAGGAGAAGAGGCGAAAGAGCGTTATCGTGTGGTGGGGAATCTCCCGTATTATATTACATCCAAGATTATTCGCATGTTTTTAGAACTTGAACATTCCCCTCAGGAGATGTTTTTTATGGTGCAAAAAGAAGTCGCAGAGCGAATATGCGCGCAGAAAGGTGAGATGAGTATTTTGAGTGTGGCAGTACAGTATTATGCGGATCCAGAAATACTTTTGGATGTTCCCGCCAGAGCTTTTGATCCTGTGCCAAAAGTAGACAGTGCGTTTATCCGTATAGTGAGTAAGAGTAAAGACGAAAAACAGGTGGTACATAAAGAAGGAATCACGAACTTTTTTCGAGTAGTAAAAATTGGATTTTCGGCTCGGCGTAAAACATTGGTTAATAATCTCGCAAATGGACTTCATCGAGAGAGAGGAGAAGTAGAGGGGCTCGTAGAGTCCATTGGTCTCAAAAAAACTGTCCGTGCACAAGAATTGGAGATAGAAGATTGGAAAAAACTTGCAAGCCTTTTCAAAGAAGGATTTTCACGATAAAGTAGGGAAGTCTTTAAATTAACAAGGGGGCATGATCATGGAGTGGAACATTAATCGGGGGAATGGTTCTGAGCGTAGAATGCTCTGGCTACGGACATTAGCCTTCCTCGAGCAACACTATCCCGAGATTGCCATTGAGGCAATCAAAGAAGGAAAGAAAGCGTCTTCGGCGTTGAGAAAGGAGGGACAACAACCCCAAAGGGAGGAAAAATGATGAAGCAAAAGGCGGCCCCACAGCGATGGACCGCCTTTTTACCTTTTCATCGATTATTTAGAGTATTTGAGAGGTAAGGATAAGTCCGTAGAGAAAGACAAGAAAGAGGATGATAGCAGGAAGGTGTCTTGCTGAAAGAGGTTTTTTTTGAAAAGGGATTGAGGAAAAGGCAATGGTCCAAAAAGAAATTCCACCAAAGAAGAGTGCCCATGGAACGAGAGAATATATATTAAAAACGAGAACGCTCAAGAGAAAAGAAAAGAAAACTCCACTGGCAATAAGGAGACGAGCATTATACTCTCCAAGAAGAACGGGCAGTGTCCAAGTATCGTTTTTTTTGTCACCTTGTATATCTTTGAAATCTTTGAGCGGAAGGGAAACGGTATAAGTAAAAAGAAGGAGAGCGATAATTTCCCAAGGAAGATGCTCGAGAGATGCGGTTTTGTCGATAGCAAAATAGCCAGAGAAAAGCAGAGTAAGAGAGGCGAGAGCACTTACAAAGGTTGCAAGAAAAGGAAGACGTTTTATGCGAAGAGGGGGTGCATTGTAGATCCATGTAAGGGAAAAATAGATAAGAAAGAGAAAAAGAAGATAGGGATAGGCGATGGTGACGAGAAGAAGAGAAGAAAAAAAGAAAACGATGCCAAATATTTGATAATTTTGAAGAGTGAGAGCTTTTGTTATAAGGGGGCGATCGGTATTTGTGAGAGCATCGGTTTTTTGATCAAAGAGATCATTAACAATAACGCTCGAGAACCAAGCAAAAAGAGAGGCGATGAGAAGAATAAAAAAAGAAGATATGTTAAAAAGTGTGGGGTAAGAAACGCTTTGAGGAGAAAAAAGAAGCGCAAGAGCTCCTCCCAAACAAACGAGTCCTCCATGGTAGATTATCTGCACTGGACGGGCATTGCGAAGAAGGGCGAGCGTTGTTTTTTTGTAGTAAAAAAAAGAAAGAAGAAATATGTACAATACGAGTATGAGAATGTACATGAGGCTCATTTTTGCATTGAGAGCATTCATAATAGCCATAGGAGTGTATGACTGTGTAGAGAGGGGAGAAAGAAAGAGACCTGCAATATCAGTGTCGCGAATACTGAAAAATCCTTGTGTCCATCCAAGGAAAAAGATAGTTATCCATGAAGGGAAGGTTCCTAGGACAAAGAAAAGAACATAAGAAAGAAAGGCTGCAAAAAAGCTTCGTAAAAGATCCTTTGTTTTGAGGAGAATATAGCTAAAAAAGAGAAGAATTGAGAGAGCTACTTCTATGCGAACACCATAGGTAATGCCTATTTCTGGATTTTCCCCAAAGAAAGTAAAGAATCGTACGAGGAGTCCCTGAAGTCCATCAAATTCATAAAAACTCCAAAATCCCCCTCCACCGGAGATAATATTGTCAATAAGAGGTGGTGTGAGGATGATGAGGAATCCCCAAAGGAGAATATTTGCCGATGCTTTGATGGATGTTCGAGAAAAATAATGTAAAAGAGGGAGAAAGAGAAGATAGGAAAGGAGGAAAAAAAGAAAGGTATGTGTGAATTCATTAAAAAGAAATTGGGGATCACGATATTCGAAATTCCCAAGCCAATTTTCAATAAAGAGTCGTGTAAAAATAAGAGTAAGGAACGTTGTGATCCAAAGAGGAAAAGAAAGGGGAGATTCTTCAACGAAAGAAAGAATTTTGAAGAGTATTTTTGTGGGATGTTTCATACAGGTAGTATCCTTGAAAAAAGAAGTTTGGTCAAAATTTTACCTCCGACAATTAAGGAAAGGATTTAAGAAAAAATCTTGTCCTTTCGTTCGAGATGAGTCATACTAAGGAAACTTTCAATATCGAAAAGAGAGAGGAGGACTCCTAAAATGGGATAAATTTGTTTCCCCTCCTTTTTCTTTTAGAAGAAAAAACAGAAGAATCCTAAGAAACTCTCTTATTTTTATTATGGATATCCTCGAATCACTCAATGACAAACAAAAAGAAGCCGTAGTTCAAACGGAAGGTCCCCTTCTTATCTTGGCTGGGGCTGGATCAGGTAAGACGAAAACGCTTACACATCGTGTAGCCTATCTTATTTATGATAAAAAAGTTCCTGGAGGCTCCATTATGGCAGTAACTTTCACAAATAAAGCAGCTCAAGAGATGCGAGAGCGAATTTCGGCTCTTTTGCGTATGGATGCAAGAAATACGTTTTCTTCTGCGTTCTTTCACCCTCATATTCCGGTTATCGGAACTTTTCATAGTATTTGTTCTAAGATTTTGCGAAAGGAAATCGAGGTATTGGGGCGCGATCGAGATTTTCATATAACGGATACATCTGAACAAATCGCCATCATTAAGCGTATTGTAAAAGATATAGGACTTGATCCAAAGCAGTTTGCCCCCAAAAGCTTTCTTTCGGCTATATCTCATGCGAAAAATCATCTCATGGATGCCAAGAAATTTTCCCAACAAGCGCAAGGGTATATTGAAGAAATAACTACCAAGGTGTATGAAAGGTACGAGCAAGCACTTTTGGAAAATGAGGCTCTTGATTTTGATGACCTTCTTTTGGTAACGGTAAAGATTTTTAAAGAGTATCCCCTTGTCCTTGAAAAATACCAACGACAATTTCGATACCTTCTCGTCGATGAGTATCAAGATACCAATCAGGTTCAGTATCGTTTGATTACAATGCTGGCAAAACGCCATAGAAATATATGTGTTGTGGGAGATGATTGGCAATCAATCTATGCTTTTCGAGGTGCTGATATTCGGAATATCTTGGAATTTGAAAAAGATTATCCTGATGCAAAGATTGTTCATCTCGAGCAAAACTATCGTTCTACACAAACTATTTTGGACGCGGCTCATGGAATTATTTCTCAAAACACAAATCGAAAAGAAAAAAAACTGTGGACGCAATCACAACAAGGGGAGAAAATAGTAGTTTATGAATCTGAAGATGAAATAGGAGAAGCGAATTACGTAGCTGGAAAGATCGAGGAACTCGCCGAAAAAGGGATTTCTTACAAAGACTGTGCTGTTCTCTATCGAACGAATGCACAGTCACGTGCTTTGGAGGAGTCTTTTCTTGATAGAGAAATTCCCTATAAGATTGTTGGAGGTTTGAAGTTTTATGAACGAAAAGAGATTCGGGATATGGTGGCATATCTTCGATTTTTACGAAACCCTTCTGATCTTATGGCGCTTGATCGTATTGTCAATGAGCCAAAACGGGGCATAGGAAAAAAGACGTTAGCAACATGGATGGAGCGAGTGAGAAAAGAAGAAAAAGATCCTTTAGAGATAGGAAAAAATGCTTTGGAAGGAGTTGTTGTGCCATCGAAAAAGAAAGTTATTGAGCTGTTTTGCTCTTGGGTAGAGGGTATGCAAAAACAAAAAGAAGATTTGACGCTCTCCGATTGGGTGCAGAGTGTATATGAAAAAAGTGGGTATGAAGCGATGCTTCGCAAGGCGGTGTCTTCAGAAAATGAAGCGCGGCGCGAAAATGTAAATGAGCTTATTGGCGCCTTGAAACGTTACGATAAAATGCCCCTTGGAGAAGCGCTTGATCTTTTTCTCGAAGAAGTAGCGCTTGTGGCAGATAGTGACCAGGTGGAAACTGGTGGAAACATTGTGCATTGTATGACGATGCACAGCGCAAAAGGCTTGGAATTCGGACATATCTTTATTGTGGGAGTAGAAGAAAACATCTTGCCTCATTCTCGAAGTGCGCTTTCGCAATTGGACCTCGAAGAAGAGCGAAGGCTTATGTATGTGGGAGTGACACGAGCTAAAATACAAGCTTCTCTCGTTTATGCGAGGCATCGCATGCTCTTTGGTTCTGTTCAGGCCAATCCACCATCGCGATTTCTTGAAGAAATTCCCCAAGAACTTATTTTAAGAAGCGAACAAAAAGAAGGAAATTATCTGGAATCCGTTTTCGAAGGAAAGAATTCTTTTCTCCAGCAAAAATCACAGTTTCACGGAAAAAAGGAAATAAAAAAAGAAGGAGCTGTTTTTGGCGATGGTGATCATGTAGAGCATAGGACTTTTGGCTCTGGTATTGTCGTAAGTCAAGATGACGCTGTTTACACAATCATCTTTCAAAAAGAGGGCATAAAAAAGATTGCTAAGAGTGCTGATGTTTTTAAAAAGAAGTAAAAAACTATTGGTTTGTTTTTCGGTGGTATTTTTGATGAATTTCTTTTAGGCGCTTATTGGTTACATGCGCATATATCTGTGTCGTGGTTATAGAAGAGTGTCCAAGCATGGATTGAACGCTTCGTATATCTGCGCCATTAGTCAAGAGATCAGTAGCAAAGCTATGGCGAAGGGTGTGTGGGTGAACGTCTTTGACAATACCCACTGATTTGGCATGGTGTTTGACGATGCGTTGAATAGACCGAGGAGTAAGTCGAAGCTCTGCGTCTTCAAATTGTGCTCCTGGGTCACAACGGACAAAAAGGGCCTCATCGATATCATTGCGTTTATTAAGATAGTCCTGTAAAGCTTTTTTTGCACTATTAGAAATAAAAACAAGACGGAGCTTATTACCTTTTCCTCGAATACTCATCTCTTGACGCTTGAGATTTATATGAGTTTTATCGAGAGCAGTAAGTTCAGAAACACGGAGTCCTGCGGAGAAAAGAAGTTCTATGATAGCACGATTTCGTAATCCAGAGAGTGATTTTTTATTGGGAGCATCAAGAAGTCTCTCGAGTTCTTGTATGTCAAGAAATTCTATTTCGGGTTGTGAGAAGGATCCTATCTCAATACGCTCTGGTTGAAGTGAGGAAATTTCTCTTTTGACAAGGTATTTAAGGAAACTTCTTAGTGCGATAATATAGTATGCTTGTGTGCTTTTACTGAGGTACCTTTTGAGGGGAGTTGTTTCTTTGCTGAGGAAGATTCTGTACGATCGAACACAATCTGCTGTAATAGCTCCTGGATCTTCATTTTTAAGCCAAGAGAGAAAATGTTCGATGCGACGAGCATAGGTTTGTCGAGTGAGCTCGGATCGATTTTTTTCAATAATAAGAGAATCAAGGAAATCATCAAGAAGTTCAGAGAGTTTCATAAAAAGAGATGTTTTTATTTATATAAAAATTTGGTATACTAGAAAAAGAGAAAAAAGAATATATATGAAACAAAAAAATACATTTGTTTTTAGTATAACACTTGGCCTAGGAATTGCCTTGCTTTTTTTGGGATACACACAAGCAAGAAGCGCTAAAGCTCTTTTTGAAGATTTTGATCAGGATGGTTTGAGCAATGAAGAGGAGGTTGTATTTGGAACAGATCCTTACAAAGCAGATTCAGATGGTGATGGATATGGAGATTATACAGAGGTTAGTGGAGGATATGACCCTCTTAAACCAGCCCCGGGAGATCGTCTTGTTCAGGAAAAAGGAGGAAGCCCCAAGGAACAAAGTGGCGGAGAGTATATTGAAGAGAATGCCCTTGGAGAAAATGGGGGTATAAATGCAACGCAACGGGCAGCGGCTCAACTTGCCGGATTAGCTTCTGATGCAACGGAGCAAGGAGAGGCCGTTACCCTTGATTCTGTCGAAAGTCTTGTCAAAGATGCTCTAGAGGAAGCAAATAAGCCTATCGAACTTCCTGAGATAGATGATTCGAAGATAAAAGTTCTTGAACAAAAATATGAAGATCTCAGTGAAGAAGAAAGAAATGAGCGAGAAAAAGAAGATGCCATTACGTATCTCTCCTCTCTAGCCTATATTTTTGCTTCAAACTCACCCCAACGTATAAATCTTGATTCTCAAGATGCTCTAATGCAATTTGCGCAAGTAGAAATATCTCAAATGATTAGTAGCTACTCTCAAGGGAATTATGGTCTTGTACAAGAATGGGCAGAGAAAGGAGATGACATACTTGATTCAATGGAAGAAATTGAGGTTCCTGAGCAATTTATAGATATTCATAAGCGTGGATTGCAAATTATTGAGTACGGTCTCTCACTTGAAGAAGTTTCAGCTCCTGACACAGATGATCCTATTGGAAATATCTCAAAACTTGCTCAGGCACAGGGATTCATGGCGCTTGTTGGGGAATATCAATCAGATATATTTACGCTTTTGGAAGACTTGGGAATTGAGGAGATACCATTTGAATAATGAAAAAGCAACAAATTTTTGTACGAGAAAATATGGAATGTAAAAAACAATATAGAATAAAGAAGTGGATTTTTTTTGCTCTTTTCACAGTTTTGTTTTTGAATGGAAATACTCCAAGCGCTCGTGCTGATGTGTGGGGGGCTGCCTATGGTGCTGCTCTTGTCAAACAGCAAATGGAAGTCGTGTATACAGAAATGCAAGCAGCCATACTCGGAACATTAAAAGTGGCTGCCTATGAACTCCTTCATACACAAATGGGACAGCTTATTGGAGGTTCAAATTATAAGGAAAGTCTTATTATATCTGATTGGGAGGATTTCGTTATAAGGAGTCCTGAAAAAGAGGCTGGAGTGTATATGAATGATTTCTTCTCATCTACCTTTCAAGGAAAAAATGGATGTGATTATGTGCCACTTAATTCGTCTTCTTCGGATCCTTTTTCTAATACCGTGGTAAGTTCCTGTGCAACTGTTCAGGAGGGCGTTCAATTTGTCCAAAACTTTCCTTCCTATTTGGAAGATTATGCAAGAGCGAGTATAGGGGGGGTCGTCGCTGAAGGCATTGACACTGTTCAGGAATATACACTTGATCAATTTTGTGATGATCCTTCCCAAATGTTTTCATCAGGGAATTGGAAATGTTGGAATGCTTTTTTCTCAAATGATTACAATAATCCCTATGGATATGCTGTCATAGCACAAAAAGAATATGCTCAAGAAATTGAAAAAAATCAGAGATTAGCAGAGCTCAAAAGTGTTGCTTATCAGGGATATAAACCACAAACTACCGAAGACGGAAAGTATGTTGTAACCCCAGGATCACTCATAAAAGACATCCAATCTTCTGTATCTGACTTGGGGAATAAGATTATTGCAGCGGCAAATTCACCGGGAGAATTTCTTAGCGCTTTAGCGACTTCTTTTGTGACCTCGTATATACAACAAACCATACGAAATGGTGTGGGAGAAATTCAACAACACATTCGCTCAGAAATACGAGAAGTGGATTCTCGAATGTTATCTGAAGTGAATCGTGTTGTTGATGAACTTGGTCCTTCTGCACAAACGCTTCCCCTTTATCAATCTTCAGGTGAAGAATGGCAATTTTATTATAAAGGAGCAACGCAGACAACAGGCGCAACAGATACAAATAGTGACAATGCCACTGAATATTGCTTTACTATTCAATGCGTAGGAAGTTGTTGTCAAGATGCAGGATTAGGAAGTCCTACGCGATGTGAATCTACAAAGAGTGCTTGTCAGACACAACTTGATTTTGTTCAACAAACCATTTCCTCTTTTAATGATGCTTGTGGCGTTCCCCCTGTGTCAGATCCTTGTTAGGGGCAATTTTTTCGCCAACCTTTATTTAATTTTGAGTAAATCTTGTTAAATAAAAACAAGGAAGGCTCAATTAATATGATAGAAACATGGTCGTGCCTATAGTAATGAGAATTAAGAGATTTTAATCTATGTTTATACTATAAAATCACCTTGTTAAGGTGATTTTATTATGTTTATTTAATAGTAGTTGTTATGAAGCCATGTCTCGTATTGTACAAGGCTGATAAAGATGAGTAGGATTTTGTGAGTCCTAGTGGAATCGAACCACTGACCTCTACGATGTCAACGTAGCGCTCTAACCCCTGAGCTAAGGACTCTTTTTCATCCTATTCAAAAGACTTTTTGAATAGGATGAATATCATTGTATTTTTTTTGAAGAAGTTTCTTCCTTATCTTCTGAGATAGGGGAATCTTTTTCAGAGCCTTTTCCCGAAATAATAGCATCAAATTCTTCTTTTTCTAATGTCTCTACTTCAAGAAGTTTTAATGCAATAGCATTAAGAACATCTCGTTTTTCAGAAAGGATGGTTTTGGCTACTCCATGAGCATCGTCGAGCATAGTAGAAACTTCCTTATCTATTGCCCGCGCTGTTTCATCAGAATAATCTCTTTCTTCTGAAATATCTTTTCCTAAGAAAACATTGCTATGATTTTTTCCAAATGTTCGAGGTCCGAGAGGGCTCATTCCATATCGTGTAACCATACTTCTCGCTATATGAGTCGCTTTCTCAAGGTCATTAGAAGCTCCTGTTGTTATATCGCCAAAGACGATTTTTTCACTGGCGTAGCCACCAAGAAGAACAGCAAGTTCATCGATATAATAAGCACGTAATCGAAGGTGTTTGTCTTCGGTTGGAACGGAAAGAGTATATCCCCCAGCACTTCCGCGAGAAACAATAGATACTTTTTGAACAGGATCGGCATTGGGAAGGGTGTCAGCGACAAGAGCATGACCCGCTTCATGGTAGGCAACAGTTTTCTTTTCCTCTTCATTGATAATGCGACTTCTTTTTGCTGGTCCGAGCATGACTTTTTCAATAGATTCTGCAATCTCACTCATGCCAATAATAGTCTTATTTCTTCGAGCAGAGAGAAGTGCCGCCTCATTAATCAAATTAGCAAGATCTGCTCCGGAAAATCCAGGAGTTCTTTGTGCTATAACAGCATGATTTACATCTTTTGCAAGAGGCTTATTCTTTGCATGGAGCTTAAGGATATCTGTTCTGTCTTTGATGTCAGGAAGATCAAGAAGAACACGACGATCGAATCGCCCAGGTCTGAGAAGGGCAGGATCAAGAACATCGGGACGATTGGTGGCAGCTACTACGATAACACCTGCATCTGTTTCAAATCCATCCATTTCGACAAGGATTTGATTGAGCGTTTGTTCTCGTTCATCATGTCCTCCACCAAGTCCGGCACCACGATGGCGTCCAACAGCATCGATTTCATCGATAAAAACGATTGCTGGAGCTTGCTTTTTTGCTTGCTTGAAAAGGTCCCGTACTCGACTTGCTCCGACTCCAACAAACATTTCTACGAATTCTGATCCGCTGATATTAAAGAAAGGTACACCAGCTTCTCCAGCAACGGCTTTGGCAAGAAGAGTTTTCCCTGTTCCAGGAGGTCCCATAAGAAGAACACCTTTGGGAATTTTCGCTCCAATAGCGAGGAATTTCCGTGGCTCTTTAAGGAAATCAACAATTTCTAAAAGCTCCTCTTTAGCTTCTGTTTCTCCGGCAACATCTTTAAAGGTGGTCCGTTTCTTTTTGTCTTTTGGGTCAAGTATGCGCGCTCTACTCATTCCAAAAGAAAGTGCTTGAGAATTTCCCCTTTGCGCTTGTCGAAACATAAACCAAATAAAGAAACCTATAAGAAGAAGGGGGAGGAGAAAAGGGAGTACGGCTCCAAGCCAAAAGGCCGTTTTGGATTCTCCTTTTATGTCAATGGTGACGGCATTGAGTTTTTCTTTTTCTACTCCAAAATTATTTAAGCTTTCTGAAAGAGAGGATTCCGATTCTTTTGTTGTTATTTGTTTATCTTCATTGGTAAGGATGATATGTATGGTATTTCCTTCTACTTCTAAGGACTGTACTTTGTTATCATTGATATTTTGTGCGAGAGTGCTGAGACTTACTTCTTCAGGCTTTTCAGACGGTGCACTGTAGAGCATAAAAAGCCCTCCAATGAGGAAAAGCACAATAATGAAGGTAAAACTATTTTTAAGCATTTTTTCCATAGAGATTCTTTCTTTAATCAACTTTTTTAGTAATTTTTTTTCCTGAAAACAAATGTACTGTATCATTGGAACGCTTTAAAATCAAGTCTAAAAAGCGTATTTCTTGTGATTTTGATTTTTTATGTTCGAGAGCATTCCATATCTCTTCGATGAGAGAAAAAGAAATATTTTTGAGGAGCTTTTTTTCTGAGACGAGAGTAATGCATTGGCGTAGGGCGCGAGTTTTTAGTGCTTTAGGGAGTATGTCCCATTGAGACAAGGAAAAAGAAACGCCATCTTGAGAGAAATGTGGTTGAAATTGACGGAGAAGCTCCTCTTCCATATATTCCTCATCTTGTGCTGACAGGAGAGCTGTTCTGGTAAGAGTAGTGCGGATGTTGGGATTGTATTCTTCTAGGAAAGGAAGAATAGCGTTTCGGATTTTATTTCTGGTATAAAAGAGTTCTTTGTTCGTCTTGTCAATCCTATAAGGAATAGCATTATCTTGACAATAATCGAGGAGATCTTTTTTGGGAGTAGAAAGAAAGGGTCTAATAATGTGATTGTTTTTAGGAAGCATTCCTGAAAGACCACGTGATCCACTTCCTCGTAAAAGGCGATGAAGAATGGTTTCAACCTGGTCATCTTGATGATGAGCGAGTGCAAGAAGAGTTTCTTTTTTATTCTTATAAAGAGAGGAGAAAAATGCAAAACGAATATCGCGAAGGAAATTTTCATCTCTACGAGTACATTGAGGCCTATGAATAAAGAAAGAAAGATTATTCTCTTTACAGTACGTTCTCACTAATTGCTCATCTTGATCACTTTCTTCTCCTCGAAGAGCATAGTTTACATGAGCAACAGAAAGGGTGAGATTGTATTTCTCTCTAAGAAAAAGAAAAAAATGAAGAAGTGTCATACTATCTGGGCCTCCGGAAACACCGATAAGAATATGAGAATTTCTTTTCCAAAGTCCATATCTTTGAGAAAAAGACTGAATCTTTTTATGGAAGGCTCGTGTGTTTGCGGATAATGACTGCGATTTCTTCAATAGCATCTTGGAGCTTGTTTTCTTCATTGTAGACGGTGTAGTCATAAATATCAGTATGTTTCATCCATTCTTTTGTATAATCCATACGCTCTTTGAGATAGGATTCAGTGACGCCCTGGTGGCGACGACGAATGCGATCTTCAAGAATGGAAAGATTACTTACCGTAAGGAATATGGCAATGATATGAGGGAAAAGTTTTTTAGCAGTGACAACTCCTTTCCATTCTATTTTCCATAGGCCAATTCTTCCAGAAGAGGCAACTCGTTCAATCTCCTCTCGAGTCACTCCATAGTAATTATCATTGTATTCTTGGGCATATTCCACCATTTCTCCCAAGGCTATCTTATTTCGAAATTCTTCGTGAGAGATAAAATGATAAGGGTTTCCTTGGGATTCTCCTTCGCGAGGCTCTCGAGTTGTTGTTGTTCTTACGCGTTCTATGGGAAAAATCTTTGTTAATCCATCAATAACGCTATCCTCTCCAACGCCAGATGGTCCAGAGATAATAAAAAGATTGCTTGTATCCATAAGAGAAAATAAAAAAGATACTTTATTGTAGAAGGAAAAAGAGACTCTGTCAATTAAATCGACAGGAGGTTTGAGCCGCTTGCATGTCCCAAAGAGTGGCTTGAATAGGATCTAAAGATTGCTCTTCAATAAAAGGATTCATAAGAGCTGATGGATTTTCAATATGATTTACGCCAAGTGCATGGCCAAATTCGTGCGCAAGTGTAAGGATGAAATCTTCTTTGGAGGTGAATTGATAGAGTGTTATTCCTTCTCCATGATAAACACCCTTGTCAAAAGTTGGCATGTCTTCAAAAAGTGTATTATAGGTATCGACATTGGTGTTTATTGTGTCAGCAGTTTCATTGATAGAGGAAACAAGAGTATTTGTTTCGGAGGAAAGTTCATTGACTTGTTTGATAAGAGCATTAATAACTTCTCGTTGTTCTTCTAAGTCATCTCTCTCTTTTTCAAGTTGTTTAAATACTGCTTCAGGAGCACCACCTTTTTGATTCCACTGAGCAATTTCTTTATTATAGGCGGTAAGATCTTTTGTGTAGATGTCCGTAAGAGAGTTGTAACGATCTATGAGTTTTTGTGTTCTTTCATTGGTTATATCTAAATCATGAACAAGATCCTCGTACTGTGTTGTTGTGCTCTCTATAGAAGTTTCAAGATTTTGTGCATGAAAAGTGTTTTCTTGGCGTTTGTCAAAAGTAAACTGAATGCGAAATGTTGAGGTGGGATCATAGACAAAAAGGTCTTTTTCAAGAGGAGTCTCCCATATGGACTCCGCTTCTTGTGCATAGAGAATGGCTTGTTCTTGTGTGAGTTGAAAACGAGAATCAATAGGACTTATACTATAGTGAAGTGGTGGAAGACAGGGAGATCGTATTTCTTCATAATTGGCAAGAAAGAAAGCTATTGAGGCGCCAAGAACAATAAGAAAAGAAAAAGAGAAAAATGGTCGGACAAGAGTTTTCATAAGAGAAGTATACCACAGGGAACAGTTTCAAAGAAAAAAGAAAAACTTGCTTTTTTTGCTAGTTTTTCTATACTGGCTTATGTAGTGAAAGAAGCCGAGGTAGCTCAGTGGTAGAGCAAAGGACTGAAAATCCTTGTGTCGAGAGTTCGATTCTCTCCCTCGGCACCGTTTTGAGATAAGGATGGGACCGTAGCTCAGCGGTTAGAGCAGGGGACTCATAATCTCTTGGTCGCTGGTTCGATTCCAGCCGGTCCCACAAGGTGATTGCGAGAGTGGTTCAGTGGTAGAACGATTCCTTGCCAAGGAATAGGTCGCGGGTTCGATTCCCGTCTCTCGCTCAGGTATACAAAAAGACCTCTTTCTGAAGATCTTTTTGTATACTTTGAAATGACAAGAGGGAATCGAACGGGTAGGAGCGAGTCCGTGAGCGTCGACGAACGTGAGCGAGCGAATGTTTGTCGCTACCCGGGACAATAAACCCGAGTCCTCGAGGGAAGGTGGAATTCCCACTTGCCTTACCGAAGAATTTTGCGAAATCAGGTTTCTCGCTCAAGGTACAGAAAAGAATTCTAGAATTAATTCTAGAATAGCGAAGCCCTATCCGCCGCGCCTTTGGGGCCGTTCACTTTTGCGTGTCTGAATGGATTTTTATCCCTTTGAGATTTTTCTAAAAAATGTATATTGTGTATCGATAGTAGGACTTGATGAAGTAAAGATTCGGAAATATGCAAAGTGGCAACAAGAAAAAGAATCTCTTGGCTAAGAAATAAGAAAACATAATTAGTAAACAAACAAACCTTCCAGGCTAGGGGTTCAAACCACCGCCTTTGGAGGTGGTAGTTGATTCTATATTATACTTTGAAACCTCGTTTATGCTGTGATTGGTGGTAATGTTGTCATTACGTCATCATGTGGCTAATCATGTGCTATGTACATAATTTTCTCTGCAACCGAATGAAAATTATTTCGTGCATCAACAATTATCGCGCCCTTTTCCTTCATTTCATTCTCCCACCAATCTTTCCACCCAAGCACAATTTGGCGACTCGCCTCTGTGTTTCCCATGTCATCTGTGCCTTCTCGCGTTGAGAGTCTCGCGTGAAGTGATTTTGCATCGGTTTGCAGTACAAGAACCTTATCAAAAAGTGGTATCAAATCGTCCATATTGGAAGCATCACCACAATAAAATGCGACTTCATTTTTTTGCTGTGCCATGAGTTCTTTGAGCTTTTCTATATCGCACAACCATTCAGAGTTTTTTATTTTGTCTGGATCAAAATTGTCAAAATCAGAAAACAATTCCCTAGTTCCTTTTCGATACATCGCGAACATTCCTTCGACGTCTTCAATGCCGTATGCTTCGTTTCCAATTTTGAGAAGCTCTTTGCAGGCGGTGGATTTCCCAGAACCAGAGATTCCCGTAATGAGTATTTTTTTGTGTCGGGCGCTACTTTTTTCTGACGAATCCCTGGAATCTTCTATGAGCCGAGAGGCTTCATCCTTACCTAAAAACTTCCCAATAACTTTCTTCTTATTTGGGAGATGTGAAAAAATTTTTACACTAAAATCTCTGAAGATATCTTCAGTTTCTTCCTCAATGGCCCATGTATCTCCTTTCGGTACAGCGAGTATTTTATGATCCTCTTCACCGTCTTCAATGTCTTCAAACATGCCTATTGCTTCAACTTCAATAATTTCTCCACTTTTGAGTGGTTTATTAGTCAGAACAAAGCAGTCTACATTATCTCCATCACCGCTTGTGGTACCCAACAAAAAGCCGTATGGAAATGGGTAATGTGCCGGAACGGTATAGCTTTTTCTGTATTCAAGTGTTTTTTCGTTGAAGATATTTTTCTGGTTTGAACCCGCCTCGTTTTCGATAAAGACTTTCATAGTTCTCACTTAAAATGCGCTTTATAAAAAGGTGGCGCACCATCCCGTCCTTGTACCATCTAGCACTAACTATTCTGACTTCGCAAGAAGTCCGTATCTGTGCCCAGGGCGGGACTTGAACCCGCACGCTCAGATATGAGCCTAGGCCCTCAACCTAGTGCGTATACCAATTCCGCCACCTGGGCTTTTTCTGTATGTTGATTACGCCTTCTTAACTTCTTCTTTTGTGTCTTGAGGAGCATTCTCTTTCTCTGGAGTTTCTTCTTTAGGAGCCTCGAGCTCTACTTTCTTTGTTTCTTGAATTTCAGAAAGGGTGGTTGCGCGAAGTTTCTTGCGAAGAGCACGATCTGTTTTGTCACGAACGAAATAAAGACGAGATCGACGTGTTTTCGTTTTCTTTACGATTTCAATTTTTTCTACGATAGGAGAAAAAAGAGGAACCATAATTTCCACACCGATTCCAAAAGAACTTTTTCTCACGGTAATCATAGGTGAAGAGCTTTGTCGTCCCTGAATACGAATAACAAGCCCTTCAAATATCTGAATACGCTCTTTCTCACCTTCTTTTATTTTTCTGTGAACACGAATAACATCTCCTGTTTTAACATCAGGATGATGATTATTTCGCTGAGTAAGGTTAAATTCAATGACTTGTTTGTGCATAAACGTTCTGATAAAAAATGAGCTCAAATGGCTCAATCTGATAACTTTCTTATCCTAAAGGGAAAAAGAGAAAAAGTCAAGATACTGTACAAGATGAGTACATCGGTAACACCTTACTTACTTCCATGGGTGTCTGGTAGTTGAGTGCTTTATGAGGGCGTACAAAGTTGTATTCAATAAGCCA
>Ga0207419_1001403_pt1 | contig 18217 bp, 13 predicted proteins | sample ElkSloMetagenome_4_FD_184723 | JGI IMG/M metagenome (GOLD analysis project Ga0207419, IMG submission 184723) | Hot spring microbial communities from Elkhorn Slough, Monterey Bay, USA - MD2A (version 2) | ecosystem: Environmental > Aquatic > Marine > Intertidal zone > Estuary: Microbial mat ...
TGTATACCTAACGGTCAGTCCAATGCGAATCATGCAACCTTCGTCGGGGAGGGGTAGTTTGCCCTTTTGAGACCCTTTGGCAGTGACCCCTATTGAAGGCCATGGGGTTTATGCACGGCAGTTGGATCGATGTGCATGGGGCGGGAGCGCAACGCAGCGACCCCAAGGCGGGCGACCCATCTGCCTGGCCCACCGGCCATGGACCCCAGGGCGATGCCATCCGCATTGACAACTATGTCCGCCTGGTGCGTGATACGTCTGCGCCATCTGCGCAGTCTACGCAACATGTCTACCTGCCACTGCTTATGCATAACGGCTGAAACAACGTTTGTGTGCCGACGGAACAGATCCGGTTATGGTCCGATAATGCTATACTGACAGGAGCAGAACAAACGGATGTTCGGTAGGAAAACAGAGGAAAACAACAGCGATGTCAGAGATCGATCACCCGCTCAAGCGGTTGCTGGCATGGCGCTGTGGATCGCTTGGTCCGCGGACGAATGATGAATGACGAACGACGAATGATCCGTATCTAACCGTATACCATGAAATATGGGTGAACTACGAAGCCTTCAGGTGGTTGGATCACCGCATAATCGCCTGAAGGCTCCTTTATAGAGAACACAGAACAAAGCACGCCAGGTGCATTGCTACAAAACAAAGTGATTGTTCTTTGTCCTGTGCCTCTCAGTTTTTTTGTATGCGCCGACGCGCAGCATCACATCCCAACCAGAACCATTCTCCACCTGACCAGTTCGCCGCTCCCGATCCCTAAGAGACTGTCTGAAAAGCTGATTCGCGTCGGTCCCACGGCATGCGGGGTGCCCTGCGACACCGGACAGCGCCCCAGGAGTCCCGGCTTCAGCCGGTTCCGGCCACACCCCGGCTGAAGCCGGGATTCCCGCTCCGGGGCCGTCGCCCCATGACCAAAGCCTTTTCAGACAGTCTCTAATCGCCCGTCGCCAATCCCCAATCTCCACCACACTGTGATAAAAAACACAGCATTGCACTACCCACCTGGTTAGCCCGTGATTGAACCATTGGCTAACCCCAGACTACCCTGCAAGTGGGTGACATAGCCCCGGAAATTTACTATATTTACACCACCGTATTATTCAAACCCATAACCCACGTCCGCATTGAACCAGGCGGTACGCGTCAACCAGGGTGGGGCACGCTGTGCTCCAATACGTTGTGCTCGGTGATGAGCAGTTGAACAAGGGAGGAACAGGCAATGGATGCAGGGCAGATCTGGCAGTTTCCGATTAAGGAGTTTCACCCATTTCCGCGCGGGTTGATCGGGCCGGGAGCCTACGAGATGGTCGGCGTCGAAGCGAAGAAGCTCGGCTTCAAGCGCACGCTCCTGGTGACATCGGGTATCCGGGGGACCAACCTGATCGAGGATATCGTCGGGAAGCTCAAGTATCAGGGCGTCGATGTCGTCGTCTATGACCAGGTTGAGTCGAATCCGAAAGACTACAACTGCATGGATGCCGCCGACCTCTACATGCGTGAGAAGTGCGACAGCTTTGTCTCGGTGGGGGGCGGTAGCGTGACCGATGCGACCAAGGGCGCGCGCCTGGTCGTGGCCCACGACGGGCGCAACGTCAACGAGTTTGACGGCTTCAACCGCAGCGACCCGGATCGCCAGAAGAACCCGCCGCATATCGCCATCAATACCACCGCCGGGACCGGCTCAGAAACTAGTTGGGCCTTTGTGATCACCGATACCACCGGCCCCAATGCGCCGCGTAAGTGGCTTGGCTTTGACGACAGTTGCATTGTCACCCTGGGTATCAATGATCCGTATGTCTTCAAGACCATGCCCCAGGATCTGACCGCCTTCTGCGGCTTTGATGTTTTGGCGCACGGCTCGGAGCCCTACGTGTCGCGCCTCGATTTCCCGGCCAGCCTGGGCAGCGCGCTCAAGTGTATTGAACTGGTAGCGCAGAACCTGCGCGAGGTAGTTGCTAACCGCAACAACTTCGAAGCCTGGAGCAATCTGGTCTGGGCGCAGTATATCGGCGCACAGGCGTTCAACAGCGGTGGTCTGGGGATTATCCACTCGATCTCGCATGCCACCAGCGCCTTCTACGACAGCCACCACGGCCTGAACAACGCCATTGCCCTGCCGCGCGTCTGGGAGTTCAACCTGCCGGCGAACTATCGCCGCTACCGCGACATTGCCCGCGCCATGGGCGTGCCCGTCGAAGGACTGAGCGATGTTGCGGCGGCGGAGCGTGCGGTTGAAGCGGCCATTCAGCTCTCGAAGGATGTGGGTATTCCGCCCAACTTCCAGAGCGTCGGCGAGTACAGCAAGACCCGCATGGGCAAGGGCAAGTACGAGTCCTGGGGCGGCCCGCGCATTGTTGGTGACGAGCGGGACATTGATCGGGTCTCCAAGCATGTCCTGGGTGACGGCTCGACCCCCGGCAACCCGATGGAAGTGACCTTTGAGGCGGTACGTCCGGTTGTCGCGCATGCAATGACCGGCTCCTACTATGAGGGTGGCTTCCACGGCGCGCGGCGCGAATCGCGGCGGTAAGGTCAGGAACCGATAATCGGGCGGGCGCGCTTTGGGAGAAGGAGAACGCGCCCGTCTAATAAGGATATGCCCGTGTTTGACTCGATTGACCAGGTGATTGATCAACTTCAGGTGCAGCAGTACATCGCTGACCGGAAGCTGGCAACGGTGGTGTTCCTGGCGCTGAAGCTGCGCAAACCCATCCTGATCGAAGGCCCGGCGGGCGTCGGCAAAACTGAACTGGCGAAGGTCGCCGCTCAGTCGCTTGGGCGGCAACTGATTCGCCTGCAGTGCTACGGCGGCCTGGACGAGGCCCGGTCGCTCTACGAGTGGGAGTATGGTAAGCAACTGCTCTACACCCAGATCTTGCGCGATAAGATCAGCCGGGTGCTGGAAGGCGTTGACGATCTACATGACGCGGTTGCGCAGATCCGCCGCTATGATGATGTCTTCTTCTCGGAGCATTTTATTGTGCGCCGCCCGGTCTTGCAGGCCATCGCCTCACCCGATCCGGTGGTGCTCCTGATTGATGAGATTGACCGCGCCGAAGAGCAGTTTGAGGCGTTCCTGCTGGAGGTGTTGAGCGACTTCCAGGTCAGCATCCCGGAGATTGGCACGATTGTCGCGCAGGCTGCCCCGTTTGTGATCATCACCAGCAACGACACGCGCGAACTGAGCGATGCGCTCAAGCGGCGCTGTCTGCATCTGGCAATCGGCTATCCCGGCGAGGAGCGCGAACTGCAAATTGTCCAGTTGAAGGTGCCGGAGATTGGCGAAGCGCTGGCGCGTGATGTCGTCGGCTTCATCCGCCGCCTGCGCTCGCTCGATCTGCGCAAAGCGCCGAGCATCAGCGAGACGCTGGACTGGGCGCAGGCGCTGGTTCTGCTGAATGCCGACAACCTCAATCGGGAGTTGGTTGAGGAGACGCTGCAATTGATTCTCAAGTATGAGCGCGATGTGGAGCGGGTCAGTGCGCAGTTGCCGTCGCTCCTGGAAGGGGCCGATGCGGCCACGCTGGAGGTACACAGCAGCCAGCGTGCCGACAATCTGGAGTTGCAGCAACAGCAGGAGCGCTACCGGCAGCACGAGGGCGCGTACTTCAGTTCGCGCCGCGACGAGTCGCCCCGTTGAGGTTGAGGAGAAGATCGACCCTATGGACAGCGTTATCACCCGGTTTGTTACGCGGCTCAAGCGGAGTGGCCTGGCGATTGCGCCCTCGGAAACGATGGACGCGCTACGGGCGCTGGCGCATGCCGGGCTTGTTGATCGGGAGACGGTGCGTGCGGTTCTTTGCAGTACACTGATCAAGGATACCCGGGATATTCCGCTCTTTGATGAACAGTTTGATATCTTCTTCCGCTTGCCCCATTTCCGGCGGGCTATCGTGCCGGAACAAGCGGATGCAGAGCAACTGCTCAATCTGGAGTGGGGGCAGGGGGAAGATCGGCCCGGCTCGGAGCAGGAGGACGCTCCGATACCGGCTGATGTGACGTTTGACCCGATAAAACTGGGCGAGATGTTCAACCCGGCGCATGATCCCGATGGCATCAACTTCGCGGCCCTGGCGCAGCAACTGGTTTTGCAGCGCAGCCAGGAGCAACTGGACGAGGCGCTCAAGCCGGTCTACCAGGTACAGAGCCGCGCCGCGCCGCCGGGCGCACAGCCGGGCACCCTCAGCCTGGAGCAGGCGCTGGCCGAGATTGACCTGGATCTGGTCCGGAATGCGATTGCGGAACTGCTGGATGATCTGCAAGCACTCGACATTGATGCGGATCTGCTGGCTCAACTGACCAGCCAGATCGATGCGCTGCAGGCGCAGTTGCCCGCGCTGGTGGCGAGCTATCTACGCAGCAATTTGCCACAGCATCAGGATGATCCGGCGGACCAGAGCGGGTATGACTACCGCTTCACCGAGGAAGAACAGCGCGCAATGGCCGAGATCATCCAGCGCCTGGGGCGTCAGATGCGCGGGGCGCTGGCGCACCGCCGCACCGTGGACTACACCGGGCGGATCAATGTCGCGCAGACGATCCGCAGCAGCATGAAGTATGACGGTATTCCCTTTGTGCCGGTGCTGGCCCGCCGCCAGGATGAGCGCCCACGGCTGGTGGTGATCTGTGATATCAGCCTCTCGGTGCGCCATACCGCGCGCTTTATGCTGCATCTGCTCTACAGTCTGCAGGCGCTCTTCACACGGGTGCGCAGTTTTGTTTTTGTGAGTGATCTGGCCGAGGTGAGTGCGCTGTTCGAACGCCTGCCGCTTGACACAGCGATCGGGCAGGTCTTTAGCGGGGCGGTGATCGATCCTGACGCCAACAGCAACTATGGACGCGCATTGGAGAGCTTCTACGAGCAGTATCGCGGGGCAATCACGCCGCGCACCACGGTGCTGATCCTGGGCGATGCCCGGGGCAATCGCAACCCGCCCAACGCCTGGGTGCTGGAAGCACTACGCCGCCGTGCCCGGCAACTGATCTGGCTGACCCCCGAGGCGCGGGGTGCCTGGCAACTGGCTGGCTCGGATATGCCCACCTATGCGCCGATCTGTCATCGGGTTGAGGTGGTCCGCAACCTGGATCAGTTGGGCGAAGTGGCGGCGGATCTGGGCCGTATGTTAAGCAGATAAACTATGAATCCCTTGACCCTATCCTATAACCGGCATGCCTACCTGATCGAGTGCCTGGCACAGCGCGGTGATCCGCTGGCGGCCAGCGAGCATTTCGCCCTGTACCAACTGGAGTCGGTTGACCCGGAACTGGAACCGGAGTTGGTGCTGGTCCACCACTTTGCGGCGTGGGCGATTGATAACAATGTCGGCTATTTTGTGGCCAATGAGTTGCTGCCACTGCTCGGCACCGACCGGCAGGCCGATTTTGAGCATCTGGTGGGCGCGATTGTGCGCTCAACCGATCAGAGTGAGCAGCGCGCCTGGTGGCGCTTCTACGATAACACTCTGGCGGCGCTGGCCCGCGTGTCCGACACGGTCGGGCATGATTTTATCGCGCCCTTTGGGGCGATCTATCGGCAAGTGATGCAGTTGACGCTGGGCCACAGCCTGCTCGACGCGGGCACCTGCTTTGGCTTCCTACCGCTGCTGTTTGCGCGCTCGGATCTGCTGTTTGATCTGTGTGACGGCAGTGAGAAGCTGACCCGCATCGTTGGTTGCGACCTGGATTATGCGCTGATCCGGCTGGCGAACGGCTATGCGGCCGGCCGGCAGTTTTCCCATGTCAGCTTTGCGGTTGCGGATATTCTCACGGCGGATAGCGCGCGGTTGGGGACGTTTGATACCGTTACCGCGATCCATCTGCTGGAGCATCTGCCGCCGGCGCAGACCTGGTTGGCGGTGGAGCAGCTCTGGCAACGGACGAACCAGCGGCTAATCATCAGTGTGCCGCTGGAAGAGACGCCCGACCCGCGCTTTGGGCATCTGCAGGTGTTTGACCAGGAGCGCCTGCTGGCGTTGGGCCGCGAACTGAGTCCGCACTGTCGCTATTTCGAGTTTCATGGCGGATGGCTCTTAGTTGATAAATAATCTAACCTACGTGATCGTGCGCCGGAAGCGAATATCGCCTCCGACAGGGCGGAAGAGAGCATTTGTTTCCCGAAAATTTGCACGTTATGCAAATTTTTCGGGAAACCGAGAAAAAAGTACCTTGCTGCCGCAGGCGGAATGTGCCGTTAACGAGATGAAACTGCTGGTTTGAAGGTCCACCGCGTAGGTCGTGGCAAGAATGATTGATAACATACTGGAGGTCTGGCTTGAGTTATGAGATATTTCGGCAGGGACTGGACGCGCCCATCTGTCTGACCTGGGAGTTGACCTACGGCTGCAACCTGCGCTGTGTGCATTGTCTCTCCTCCTCCGGGCAGCAGCGCCCCGATGAGCTAACCACGGCGGAGGCGCGCGCGTTGATCGATGCCTGGGCTGCGATGAAAGTCTTCTATATTAATGTGGGCGGGGGTGAGCCGATGAGCCGGCCCGACTTCTTCGAGTTGATGAACTACGCGCTGGATCGCGGCATCGGGGTGAAGTTTAGCACCAACGGCACCCTGATCGACGATGCCGCCGCCGACTGGATCGCTTCCCGTGATTATCTCGATGTGCAGATCAGCCTTGACGGCGCCACGCCGGAGACCAACGACCCGGTGCGCGGCACCGGCTCATTCCAGCGCGCCCGGCGGGCCATCGTCCGGCTGGCGGCGCGCGATGTGGTCTTCAAGATCAACGCGGTTGTCACCCGGCAGAACATGCATGAACTGGATGATCTCTACGCCCTGGCGACCGATCATGGCGGCGAACTGCGCCTGACCCGGTTGCGACCCTCCGGGCGTGGGGTGGATGTCTGGGAAGCCATGCGCCCGACGCATGCGCAGAACCGCGCGCTCTACGACTGGCTGCTGGCGCATCCCGATGTGCTGACGGGCGACTCCTTCTTCCACCTCTCGGCCTATGGGCAGCCGCTCGACGGTCTGAATATGTGCGGCGCAGGGCGGATCGTCTGCTGCGTGGACCCGGTGGGCGAGGTCTATGCCTGTCCGTTTGTGCTGGCCCCGGAATTCTCCGCCGGGAATGTGCGCGACGTGGGCGGCTTCCCGCAGATCTGGCGCGCGTCGGCCCTGTTTGCGCACCTGCGGGAGTGGCAGGTGGGCGGCAGTTGCCAGACCTGTAACGCCTACGCGCTCTGCCACGGCGGCTGCCTGGCGGTCAAGCACTTCACCGGGCGCGCCCTGGACGATCCCGATCCCGACTGCGTGTTCGAGAACGACGCATCCCCCGCCAGACCGGAGCATTTCATTCCGCTCAGCCGGGTAAACGGGCATCGGGCCGAGGTGACAGGATAGGGGCGAAACATCCTTCGTCCGCCAGAGCCAGAGTAGGGGCGAAAAACCTTTCGCCCACACAATGGGAGCAAACGAATGTCCACGATCTTTGACCAACTGCTATCACCGCTGCCCCTGGGCCGCCAGAATGCGCCGAGTCGGATCGTCTTTGCGGCGCACCAGACCAACTTTGGCACGCACCATCGCTTTGCGGAACGACATACGGCCTACTATGCCGCACGTGCCGCCGGCGGGGCCGGGGTGATCGTGCTCGAGGGTAGCCTGGTGCATCCCTCCGACTGGCCCTACGAGTATGCCATCGTGGGCTACGACGAGGGTGTGGTCGCCGGCTATCAGCAGGTCGCCACGGCTATCCATGCCCATGGCGCGCTGGCACTGGCCCACCTGACGCACAGCGGAATGCAGGGCAGCAGCCACTACTCACAGGCGGCGCTCTGGGGCCCCTCGCCGGTGCCCGAGGTCAACAGCCGCGAACTGCCCAAGGAGATGGAGCCGGAAGATATTGCCGAGGTGGTGGCGGGGTTTGCCCAGGCAGCGACCTTTGCGCGGGCAGGCGGCTTAGACGGCGTCGAGATCAACATCGGGCAGGACAGCCTGATCCGCCAGTTTCTCTCACCGCTGACCAATATGCGCGGCGATGCGTATGGCGGCCCGCTGGAGAACCGGCTGCGCTTTGCGCGGGAGGTAATCCAGGCAGTGCGCCGGGCCGTGGGCGATCAGGCCATCGTCGGGGTGCGCCTGAGTGGGGACGAGTACGCGCCCTGGGCCGGGCTCAAACCGGAGGATTGCGCGGAGATTGCGAGCATCCTGGCGACCGATGGCGGCATTGACTATATCAGCGTCACCAGCGGCAGCATCTACAGCACGCACCTGACGCGGGCCGGGTTGTATATGCCGCCGGGCTATGCCGCACATCTGGCGGGCACCATCAAGGCCGCCGTGTCCCTGCCGGTCTTTGCGCAGGGCAGCATCGTCGAGCCAAAGATGGCGGCGGGGCTGCTGGTAGAGGACCAGGCCGACGCGGTCGAGATGACGCGCGCCCTGATTGCCGATCCGGAACTGCCGCAGAAACTGCGCGCCGGTCGCCCGGAGGACATCCGCCCGGCGATCCTGTCGAATCAGGACAACCTGATCGGGATGGTGCAGAACCCACGCCTGAGTTGTGTCAACAACCCGGCAGCCGGCTATGAACAGACCGCCGAGTTTGCCACGCTACCGCCGGCCGGCAACCCCCGCCGGGTGCTGGTTATCGGTGGCGGTGCAGCCGGGCTGGAGGCGGCGCGGGTGGCGGCGTTGCGCGGTCACACGGTCACGCTCTACGAGCAGCAGGAACGGCTGGGCGGTGCCTTGCGGCTGGCGGCCACGGCTCCCGGCCGGGAGCGGCTGGCGCTGGCGGTAGACTGGCTGGAGGCGCAGGTGCGCAAACTGGATGTTACGATCCATCTCGGGCAGACCATCACGCCGGAGCAAGTGCAGGCGGAAGCGCCCGATGCAGTCATTGTCGCGGTCGGTGGGCAACCGGGGTCGGTTGCCGGGATTGACCTTGACGGGGCGGAAATGCCGGTGGTCAATCCGCGCCAGGTGTTAGCCGGTCAGGTGCCGGCGAAGCCGGGCAAGGCGGTGATTATCGATCCGATCGGTGACTATGTGGGCATGAGCGTGGCCGAGTGGCTGACGGATCAGGGCTGGCAGATCGAGGTGGTCACATCCGATATGTTTGTCGGGCAGCGCCTGACCGCTTCGCTGGAGTTGACGCCCTGGAACCAGCGCGCCGCTGCGAAGGGCATCGTCTTCCGCCCGCAGATCGAGGTGGAACGCGTGAGCGGCAATACCCTGCACGGGGTAGATATCTTTGATCGCACGCCGATCCGGATCGACAAAATTGATCTGCTGGTCTCCATCGCGGCGGAAGTGCCCGACGAAGCGCTCTACTTTGCGCTGAAGGCCGACGGGCGGCAGCTCTATCGGGTGGGCGATTGTGTGGCACCGCGCTCTATGAGCCAGGCCATTCTTGAAGGCTATCGCGCCGGGCGGGAGGTATAACCATGAGCAGTCAGACGCCCCTGCTGTTTACGCCGATCAAAATCGGCAATGTCACCCTGCAAAACCGGATTGTCTTCTCGGCGCATCTGACCAACTATGCCGAAGACTTTATGCCCAGCGAGCGGCACGCCTACTACTACCGCGAACGGGCGCGCGGCGGGGCCGGGTTGATCATCACCGAAGAACACTCGACCCACCCGACCGATCACCCCTACGAGAAGCTGATCCACGCCTTTAACCCGGCGGTTATTCCGGGCTACCGGCGCATCACATCCATGGTTCATCAGGAAGGGGTGCCGATCTTTGCGCAGATCAACCACAACGGCGGCCAGGGCAGCGGCATGTTTACCCGCCTGCCCGCCTGGGCTCCCTCGGCGCTGGCCGACCCGATGTTCCGCGAGGTAGCCAAAGCGGTTGAACTGGAGGATATCCAGGAGATTATTCGCGGGTATGCACAGGTTGCCGGCTACACCCGTCAGGGTGGGTTTGATGGGGTCGAGTTGCAATGCTCGCATTCGTCAATTGTGCGCCAGTTTCTCTCGCGGAATACCAACCGGCGGACGGATGACTACGGCGGCAGCCTGGAGAATCGCATGCGCCTGCTGCGCGAGATTATCGCCGCCATCCGCACAGAGGTCGGGCGGGACTACCCGCTGAGTGTGCGCCTCTGTGGGGATGAGCTGATCCGCGATGGGATTGTGCTGGATGAAGCGGTGGCGGCCGCACGCATCCTGGAAAAAGATGGCCTGATCGACTGCATTAACACCAGCATCGGCACCGCCACCCAGACGCTCTACATGATCGAGGCTTCGATGCATATTCCGCCGGACTATGCCATGTTTATTCCCTCCGCCATTCGCAAGGCCGTCCGGCTGCCGGTGATCGGGGTGGGCCGCGTCAAAGATCCCATCCAGGCCGAACGCATCCTGGAGGCCGGGCATGCCGATCTCGTGGGCGTGGTGCGGGCGCAGATCGCCGACCCGGAGTTTGGGCGCAAGGCGCGCGAGGGGCGGATTGACGATATCCGGTTGTGTCTCTCCTGCAACCAGGAGTGCGTTGGGCGGATGGGCCTGAACCGCTGGATGGGCTGTATCGAGACGCCGGGCACGGGGCAGGAGCAGCAGTATGGCATCGGTACCCTGCAACCGGCGGCGCGATCAAAGCGGGTGCTGGTGGTGGGCGGTGGCCCGGCCGGCTTGAAGGCCGCCATCGTCGCGGCGCGCCGGGGCCACCGGGTAACGCTGCTGGAGCAGGATACCCGGCTGGGCGGGCTGGTCAAGCTGGCGGTGAAGGTGACGAACCGCGCCGAGTTTGGCGATCTGGTGCGCAACCTGCTGCACGAAATCGCGCAGGTCGGGGTTGAGGTACGCACGGGCGTCACCGCCACCCCGGAGCTGATCCAGGCGGAACGCCCGGATGCAGTGATCATTGCCACCGGCTCGCAGCCGCAACGCCAGGCGCTACCGGGCGCGGATGGTCCCGGCGTGGCCGATGTGATCGACATTCTGGGGGGGCAGGTTGAGCCGGGCCGGCGCGTGCTGCTGCTGGATCGCCTGGGCTTTCACGAGGCGACCAGCGTGGCCGAATATCTGGCGGAGCGCGGCTGTGAAGTTGAGGTAGTCACGCCCACGCTCTATGTCGGGCAGGATCTGGGGGTGACGCTCGATCTGGAGAACTGGTACCGCCGGGCGCGGCGGCTGGGCATCCGCTGCACGCCCAACCATTCGCCCATCAGTATTGACGGTGGGGTGGTGACGGCGATCCACAACTACAGTGGGCAGATGGTCAACTTTGATCCGGTTGACACGGTGGTCCTGGCTGTCCATCGGCGGGCAAATGACACGCTGTACCACGCGATCAAGGGCGAGGTTGCCGCGATCTACCGGGTGGGCGATTGCGTGGCTCCGCGCCGCGCCCATGCCGCAATTATTGAGGGCGAACGTGTGGGAAGGGCTGTATAAGATGATCATCGTTATTGCCGAAACCGATCAGGGTGCGCTGCTGCCGGCGACTCTGGAGTGCCTGGAGGAGGCACGCGAGCTTGCCACCACGTGGCAGATGCCGGTTCGGGTGTTGCTGCCGGGCGCAGGTGTGGCAGATCTGGCGGAAGAACTGGCGCAGCATGGCGCGGATGCGATCACGCTGGTGGAGCATACCGCCCTGGCGCAGTTTAGCGCCGACGGCTGGCTGGCGGCCCTCGATCCGCTGCTGCGCGACCATGCCCCGGCGCTGATCCTGGCCCCAGATACCGGCCACATCCGCGCCTGGCTGCCCCGGCTGGCGGCGGACTGGCAGGTACCGCTGATCACTGGCTGTTTGCAGATTGCTGCCGGCGCAGAGGATCAGATCGAGCTGACCCGCCCGATCCATGGCGGCGCATGCCACGAGCAGCAGGTCTGGCCGTTGCGCGGCACGCTGATCGCCACGCTGCTGCCGGGGGTGCGCGGGGTTGCGCCGCCCCGCCCACGCCACACTGCCGAGATGATCCACCACACGCCCGACCTGGATGCAGCCCGTTTCCGCGATAGCGTCCACGCGATCCTCCCCGCCGATCCGCAGACCGTCGATCTGGCCGAGGCCGAGCGGATCGTGTCCGGCGGGCTGGGGCTGGGGGGGCCGGAGGGCGTCGCCATGCTGCGCCAACTGGCCGACCTGCTGAGCGCCGCGCCGGGCGGTACGCGGGTGATTGCCGACCGGGGCTGGATACCCACCGAGCGCTTTATCGGCACCACCGGCAAGATTGTCGCGCCGAAACTCTACATGGCCTTTGGCGTTTCCGGGGCGGGGCAACATATCAGCGGGATCACCAATAGCGAAACGGTGATCGTGGTCAATAGCGACCGCACCGCGCCGCTCTTTAGCCTGGCCGACCTGGGCGTCGTGGGCGATCTGCACCAGATTGTACCGGAACTGATCCGACAGTTGCAAGAGGAACCAACATGACCTTATTTAGTCGAGAATCCGCGCGCAGGTTATTTCAAAATGTTGCGCAGATGGTCGGGACGAACGGCACCAACGGTACAAACGGTACCGCCGCGACCACCGACACGACCGTTGCCCCCGCGCGTAAAAACACCACCTTGCGCACCGCCAACCCGGAACAGTTCGATGTAATTGTGGTCGGGGCGGGACCGGCGGGCAGTGCCGCCGCGCTGGTGGCGGCGCGGGCCGGGCTGAAGGTGTTGCTGCTGGAGCGCGGCGAGTATCCCGGCTCCAAGAATGTCTCAGGCGCGGCGTTGTACGGTAGCGCGATTCTGGATGAACTGATTCCCAAATGGTGGGAGCATGCGCCGGTAGAGCGCTACATCTCGCGGCGCATGCTGTCGTTTATGTCGCCGGAGACCTCGGTGTCGCTGGATTTTCGCTCGACCAACTATGCGCAGCCGCCCTACAACGGCTTCTCCGTGCTGCGCCCCAAGTTTGACCGCTGGTTTGCGGCGCAGGCCGAAGCAGCCGGAGCGTTCCTGCTCAATGCTGCCGTGGTGGATGATGTGCTCTGGAAAGATGACCGGGTGATCGGGGTGCGGGTGCGGCGCGATGCCGGGGATGTCTGCGGCAATGTGGTGATTGCCTGCGATGGCGCAAACTCCTTCCTGGCGAAGAAGGCCGGGATGCAGCGCGAGTTCCACTCCCACGAGATGTCGCTCGGCGTGAAGGAGGTCATCGGCCTTGATGAGCAGACCGTCCGTGAGCGCTTTCATCTCCAGGGCGATGAGGGGATGGCAGTCGAGTACCTGGGGGCGATCACGGAGCAGGTGCATGGCGGCGCGTTTCTCTACACCAACCGCGACTCGCTCTCGCTGGGGGTGATCGGTCAGATCTCCTCGTTTGTGGCGCAGAAGCAGCGGCCCTACGAACTGCTGGAGTTGTTCAAGGCCCATCCGGCGGTTGCGCCGCTGGTGCGCGGCGGCAAGCTGCGCGAATACTCGGCGCATATCATTCCGGAAGCCGGCTGGGAGATGCTGCCACGCCTCTACACCGATGGCATGCTGGTGGCGGGTGATGCGGCGGCCTTCTGCTTTGCGGTCGGGCTCTACCTGGAGGGCATCAACTATGCGATCCAGTCGGGGCTGGCGGCGGGCGAGGCGGCAGTTGCGGCGCACCGGGATAAGGATTTCTCGGCCTACTCGCTGGCCCGCTACAAGGATCAACTGAACAAGCGGCATGTGCTGACCGACTTCAAGCGCTATCGTCACACGCCTGGATTTATTAATGATGCGCGCCTGCAGAATTTCTATCCCGAGGTGGTTGCGCATGGGGCGGAGCGGCTCTTCCGGGTGGATGGCACGGCGAAGAAAAAGCTGTTGCCAATCGCCTGGGAAACCATGCGCCATTTTCAGATTAAACCGGGTCAACTGTTGAAAGATTTGTATCATGCCGGGAGGTCATTCGGATGGTGACAACAACATTTGAGGAGAAGATTACAACACCACGGTTTAACGTGGATGAGATCCCGCATATTGTCGTGCATGCGGAGGTTTGCCAAGATTGCTCGGTGCGCGCCTGCGTCTATGTCTGTCCGGCCAACCTGTTTGTGCCCCTGGACGACGGCGGTATTCTGTTCAACTATGAAGAGTGTTTTGAGTGTGGTACATGCTATATCGCCTGCAATCAGGAGGGCGCAATCGAGTGGTCCTACCCCAGGGGCGGGTATGGCGTGACGTTCCGCGAAGCCTGAGCGAGTGACAACGGGGGTGGCCGATGCGTATTGCTGTCTGTCTGAAACAGGTACCCGATCCAGCGACGGTCGAGATTGATCCGCTGACCGGAAAGCTGGATCATAGTCGTCTACTGTACATCATGAATCCGGCGGATGCGGCGGCCCTGGAACTGGCGCTCGGCCTGTGCGGCGCGACGGGGCAGGTGCTGGCATGCACGGTTGGTCCGGCGCGGGCGGAAACGGTGTTGCGTGAGGCACTTGCGGCCGGTGCTGACCGCGTGCTGCGCCTGGCAGAACCGCCGGGTACGGCTGCGCCGGCGGTGACGGCGCGACTGCTGGCGGCGGCCCTGCGCAGGGAGGAGTTGCCGGATCTGCTGCTCTGTGGGACGCGCAGCGCGGATCGGGGGAGCGGTCAGGTGCCGGCGCTGCTGGGGGCCTGCCTGGGTTGGCCGGTGGTCACCGATGTGACGCAACTGGAACTGTCGGGGTCGGTGGCGCGTGTGCAGCGGCGGCGCGATCGCGGCGCGCGCGAGGTGGGCGATATTCATCTGCCGGCGGTGCTGGCGATTGAACCGGGGACGGCCCGGCTGCGGCATGCCGGGTTGCCGGGGTTGCTGGCGGCCCAACGCGCCGAGATCCCGGTCTACCAGTCAACCGATCTGCAGCTTGCGCCGGCCGACCTGCGGGTTGCCATGCCGCTGCGCCAGACCACCATACCACCGCGCCCACGCTCGCGCACCATCTTCACCCCGGAGACCGTTCTCCCGGCGCACGAGCGCATCGGGCAGATCCTCTCCGCCGGAGTGACCCGCAAAACCGGCCAGATGCTGGAAGGCCCGCCGGACCAGATAGCGACGGCGATTATCGCCTTCCTCCGCGAGCGGGGTTTTCTCGCTCACAGGGAGTCGCGCGAACTGGAGGTGGTCGCGGTGTCGGATTAGTGGATTAGCGGATTAGCCACAGAGGACACAGAGGGCACCGAGGGTTGCGGTGGTGTTTCTGATTTTAGCCACAGAGAACACCGAGAACACCGAGGTTTGAAGGGAGTCCGGTAGGGACGCGCACAAGTGCGTCCGTTGCTCATTGACACATGTTATGTAGTCTTGCGCAGAAAGATGGGTTGGGCCTGTGCTGGGATGGAACAAATCAGATCTGTTTCCCCAAAAATTTGCTCCCAGAGCAAATTTTTGGGGAAACAGAATAAAAAAGTACCATGCTGCCGCAGGCGATTCTGCCGTTCACCTGATCAGACGCCCGGTTTGCACACCACCGCGTAACCTGGATCATTGATAGAAATCATCCTATGCCGCGTTATCTTGCCGATATGACCTGGCCGGAGGTGGCCGCCGCCGTTGCGGATGGGGCGACCACGGTCATTCTGCCATTGGGCGCGACGGAGCAGCATGGCCCGCATCTGCCGCTGGGCACCGATACCGTGCGCGCGCTGGCGCTGGCGGAGCGGGTTGCGGTGCATTTGCCGGATGCACTGATTGCGCCGCCGCTGCCGGTGGGCTGCTCCGATGAGCATGCCGGGTTTGCCGGGCTGTTGAGCCTGAACACTGCCACGCTGGTGCAGGTGATTATAGACTGCGCCGGGCGCATGGCGGCCTGGGGCGTGCGTCGTCTGCTCTTGCTCTCGGCCCACGGCGGGAATGATCAGGCACTGGCGCAGGTAGTTACGCGCCTCAAGCGGGAACTGCCGGACCTGCTTGTCTGGAGCCCGGCGGATCTGCTGCAGGTGGGCGCAGGAGTGCTGGCAATCGCGCAGGCCGACGGCCTGGGGCCGGAAGCGGTGGGCCTGCATGCGGGCGAGGGCGAGACCTCCGAGATGCTCTGCCTGCGCCCGGATCTGGTGCGGCGTGCCGCCGTTGCCCCCGGCTACACCGGCGACATGGAGGCGATTATCGCCACACTGCAGGCAGTCGGGTTGCACCCGGTGACGCCCAACGGCGTATTGGGTGATCCGTGCGCAGCAGATGCGGCCCGGGGCGCACGCTATCTGGAAGCCTATGCCGCCGCTATTGCTATGGAGTTGCAACTATGACCATGACCGTCACCGCGTCCCGCAACACCCACGACCGCGCGCTCTGGACGGCGGCGTTGACGCTGCCCGACCAGCCCGATCTCCCCTCCAGCCTGATCGTCGAACTGGCGGAGTACCTCGATCTGCCGGTAGCGCTAGTGGCGGAGCGCTGCCGCAGGGCCACGGCCGATCTGGCGCAGACCTGGCAGGCGCAGCCACCCACCACCCCGGCGGCGATCACCGCCTTCTACCAGCAGGCCGATGCCTACCTCTACGAACTGACCTGGTGGCACACCCTGAGCGCCGACGATAGCGCGCTGATCCAGGCCGAAGCGCAACGCCTCGCCGCTGAACGCCAGGCCGCGACGGTGCTGGACTTTGGCAGCGGCATCGGCTCGCTGGGGCTGCTGCTGGCCCAGGCAGGCCACGCCGTCACGCTGGCGGATGTCAACCCGCGCCTGCTGGACTATGCCCGCTGGCGGTTTGCGCAGCGTGGTCTGACGGCGCAGTTTGTTGATCTCGCCCCCGATGCGCGTGGCGAAACACCGCAACTCCCCGCCGCCGCGTTTGATTTTATCAGCGCGGTAGATGTGTTTGAGCATCTGCCCGATCCCCCTGCGACCCTGGTAGAGCTGGGCGCGGCACTCCGACCCGGCGGCACGCTCTTTATCCATCTGCCCACCGAGGCGGATCAGGCGCACCCGATGCATCTCTGGCATGAACCCGATATGCTGCTGCGGCACCTGCATGCGGCGGGGCTCTGGCTGGAGCAGGCCGCCGGGCCCCGGCTGATCTTGCGTCGGGGGGCGGGTCCGCGCTACTGCCTGGCGTCCGGGCTGGAACTGCTGCCCGATGAGGCGGGCGGAACGCTGCTCTCAGCGCAGCCGCTGGTAGCCATGCGCCTCAACCGGCAGGCATTCGGGTTGCTGGCGGGGCTGAACGACGGCGTCACAACCGCTACCGAACTGTCCCGCGTTGTCCCGGATCTGCGGCTCACCGATATGATCGCCTTCCTCGACAACCTGACGCAGCGGCGCTTGCTAACCAGGCAGTTGCCGCCGCCGGCAGCCTGGCCGAGCGTCTCGGTGATCATCCCGGCGCATGGCCGTCCGGAGGCCACGCGTGCCTGTGTCACCTCGCTGCTAAAGTTGGACTATCCGCCCGACAGACTGGAGGTGATCGTGGTAGACGATGCCTCCGATCCGCCGCTGGCCCCCGCGCTGGAAGGACTGCCGGTGCAGTTATTGCGGCAGGAGCAGAATATTGGGCAGTCGGCCGCGCGCAACCTGGCGGCGGCCCAGGCCCAGGGCACACTGCTGGCCTTTATCGACAATGACTGTCAGGCCGATCCGGGCTGGTTGTGCGCGCTGGTCGCCGCCATGAGTGAGCCGGCCGTTGCCATTGCGGGCGGGCGAGTGATCGCGCCGGAGCCGACCGGCCCGGTGGCCGCGTTCGAGGCGGTGCGCTCGCCACTCGATATGGGGCCGCACAGCGGTGAGGTGGGGCCGGGGCAGCGGGTGGCCTACATGCCGACCTGCAATCTGGTCGTGCGCCGCGATGCGCTGCTGGAGGTGCAGGGCTTCACCGCCGCGATGCTGCTGGGCGAGGACGTTGACTTTATCTGGCGCGTGATCCAGGGCGGGGGGCGAGCCCGCTACCAACCGGAGGGGCAGGTAGTGCATCACCATCGGGTGCAGTTGGGCGCGCTACTCCGACGCCGCGCAGATTATGGCTCCTCCGAGGCCGATCTGCAGCGCCGCCACCCGGCGGGGCGACGCGTAATGCCCATGCCGGTTGGGGGATTGCTGCTGCTGGTGGCGCTGGCAACCACAATCATTGCATGGCCGGTCAGTCTGCTGCTGCCGGCGGTGGCGGTTGTGCGGCTGCTCCAGGAGATGCGGCAGAAAGCGCGGCAACTGCGGCAGGCGGGGGTGACGCTGCCGGCGCGGCGGTTCGTCGGGGCGATCCTGGCAGAGCATGGCGCGTCGCTCTACCATCTGGGGGCGAATGTGATCCGCTACTACAGCCTGCCGCTGCTGCTCGTGGGGCTATTCTGGCCGCCGCTGCTGCTGCCCCTGCTGATCCTGGGGCTGATCCCGCCGATCACGGACTATCGGCGGTT
>Ga0207419_1001404_pt1 | contig 18215 bp, 12 predicted proteins | sample ElkSloMetagenome_4_FD_184723 | JGI IMG/M metagenome (GOLD analysis project Ga0207419, IMG submission 184723) | Hot spring microbial communities from Elkhorn Slough, Monterey Bay, USA - MD2A (version 2) | ecosystem: Environmental > Aquatic > Marine > Intertidal zone > Estuary: Microbial mat ...
CAAATAAATCAATATTTCTGAATTTTTCATCTTCAAATTTATGAAGGCCATTTTCTTTACTACCACACCAAATGTTGAACTGGCTATCCTGAAAAATTGTAAGCACATCATCTCCTGACCTCTTTTGGGAATTGTAAAGGTAATGCTCAAACCTATAATCGCTTTTTTCAATTTTTTTTCTGGATAAAAAATTGATGCCACTTTGGGTGCCAATCCATAAGTTCAGGTCTTTATCGACTAATAAATTTCTTACCTGATTATCAGTGAGGGACCGGTTATCCGCAGTACTTTCAGTAAAGAACTGCATTTCGCCTGTTTTTTGGTTCCATAAGCTAAGCCCATGTGTAAAAGTAGCTACAAAATATCTACTGCCCGCGTAATGAATTATATCGTAAACACTGTTACTGCTAAAGCCTGAAGCCTGATTGACAAATTGTAAAAATTTTCTTTCCCTTAAATCATAAATACAAAAACCTGCATTGTAGGTACCGATGAATAAAAGATTATTCTTGATCAAAAGAGTCTTAATATTATTACTTGGCAGTTTACTATTACTTTTAGTCAGGTAGTGGAAGGAGTTATTTTTGTTATTAACGAAATTAATTCCGCCGCCCTCGGTACCTATAACCAGGTAGTGGCTGTATTCTGCTATGGAGCTAACCACATTGTAGTTCAAACCAAATTTATCAGAAAGCTGGGTGATGTTAGCAAAATTAAAGTTTGCTTTGTTCCACATGTTTACTCCCCCATAGTAAGTACCTACCCAAATAGACCCATGCTTATCCTGAAAAAGAGATTTAACAGAATTTTTGCTCAGGCTGTTAACATTTTCAGGTTTATGCTGTATGCTTTCAATTTCACCATTGGCAGCAATAATATTAAGGCCCTGGTAAGTTCCTACCCACGTTCTTCCCAATTGGTCAATGGTAAGGCCGCGCACATCATTATGCAACAGGGAATGCTTATGTTGTCCTGCCTTGTATTGTTGCCAATCCTCAGTATCCTGATCGAAAATAAGTAAACCATTACTTTTAGTACCTATCAGTATTTGGCCCTGCTGGTTTTGACTTATAACCTGTACCAGTAAACCATTGGTGGGCAAACCAGGTATATCGGGGTTAATTCTTTGGCAATAAATACTTGATGAATCCTGATATACAATTTTGTTGAGGCCATTGTTGGTACCTACCCAAATACTTCCATTGTTATCTTTAAAAATTTCAGTTATTCTGTTGGCTGATAAACTTCTACTTTGATTGGGATCATGTACAAATGTTTGAAAACTACCGGTTTTCAAGTGAAGTCTGTTAAGGCCACTGGCGGTACCAGCCCATATGTATTCATCTTCGGCAAGAACGCTCCATATCGTGTTATTACTTATTGAATTTTTATTGGCCCGATTTTGATGCACATTAAAAATACCTAAAGAGGCATCATAGTGATTGAGGCCATTATAAGTACCGATCCAAATATCACCATTGGAGCTTGCAGCTATATCAAGTATATCGTTATTACTCAGAGTTCCTGTACTATCCTGATAGTTGCGAAAAACAGTTATCTTTTCCCCATCGTATCTATTGAGCCCATCGCGAGTACCAAACCAGACAAAGCCATGACTGTCCTGCGCTATGGCAATCACCGAACTTTGTGATAAACCATTTGCTGCCGTCATTCTTTGAAATTGCATTTGAGCATTTGCAATATTCCAGGATGAAATTAGCAGAAAAAATAGTAAAACTCTAACCATTTTAATACATCATTATTACAAAATGCCAACGGGCTATTACCTGAGATATTGATTTAATTTCCAAATATAATTAACTATAGCTCAATTTATCTCTTATCATTTTTGAATGATAAATTTATAGTTTTTATGAGGTAGTTGTAAAATATAAACCCCCTCTTGAAGATGCTTCAGAAGTAGGGTATTGCCCTTACCTTTTGCAAATAATCTGCCCGTCATATCTCTCACCTGGTAATATGGCTTGTTTATACCTTTTATGTAAAGTATCCCATTAGTAAGTGTGGGGTAGATATTAATCTCTGATTCTTTTGTGTAATCAACAGCTACAGGAAAACTATCGTTTTCGTCGTCTTTATTCGCTACATAACCTTCTGGTTGTGCACATGCATACATTGATTCATCAGGATTACCCAAACCATCGTTGTCGGCATCCTGGTACCAGAGGCCACAATCTTCATCAGCATCATTGGCTACATATCCTTCCGGTTGCTCACAACTATATACAGAATTTGCAGGATCTCCCAAAAAGTCACCATCCTTATCTTCATAATAAATTCTACATGCCAAATCATCATTGTTACCAACATACCCATCCGGTTGTTCGCAGCTAACGATTACATTATTAGGGTCTCCTAATCCATCATTATCGGCATCTTCGTACCAAATGGGGCAGGTCTCTTTTTCAGTTATTTTAAAATCAGCAAAAAGTACCACTTCATCCCTTAATGATTCTTTATCTCCCAACGATCTATAAATACCCCATTTAGGCCTTACAAAATCAGCACCGGTGCGCCACATATCCAGTTGCCCCGAATAAGATATTACTTCTGTTCCATCCAGTAATTCCAGGGTGATACTAAAGTCACCATTATCCTCCAGGTAGGTAGTCTCACAGGTAGCTTTTACCCATTTGCCTTTTATTTTGTCAAGTTCAGTTGATTTCAACTGGTTATAGCTATCACTACCACTTCCATGAATTAGTTCCAACCTATTGGTTTCTCTTGGAGTAATGGTGAAAACAGGATTGGCATCATCATCTCCGCCAGATGCCTTTAGTTGAAAAAGATGTGTAAAACGTGATGAGGGTTGGAAATTTTCGTCAATTTTAAAATACCATTCGTATAGTACGGTTTCCCCAAGGGTTCCTTTAAGTTTTGCCGGAGAAGGACTGTATGATTTTATTTCATTTCGTTGTCTGTCAGTATTTGTGCCACAGCGGTCGGTATCTATATCTTTATGAATATAAAAGCGAAAGATATATCGATCTAGCGTTTCATTATACACTTCATCAATGTGCTGAAAATTCTCTTCGTGATCACAGTCAGGTACTTCCAGAGGATTTCCCCCTAAAACATTGCTGATCAATTCATAAGTGTTTCCTGGGCCATTGGCTTTTAGCTCGGTTACCTCCTGGGCGTTGAGTTTGAAAATTGAGAAAGAAAATAATAGAAATAAAAGTAAAATTTTGGGATTCATATTGACCTCGTTTGATTATGTACATGACAAATTTACTTTCATTGGAGTTCATAATAGTACGGGATTAGGGTAGTAATTGTACAATGCAATCCAACCAGTTATTATATTCATGAAAGTATCGAAGCAGAATCTTTAGTATTTGGTGAAAAGGTAAAAAAATGAATAGACCAACCATTACTCCCCAGGAGACTTTTTCTATAATGCCATGAAAAATTGATTGGAGAATGTGTTTGACTAATGGTATGATTAATAAACGATAAAAAAACCAATGGCAACAAAATGGTGCTAGGATAAAAATCAGATTACAGAAAAACAAAAAAATAGCCACTCAAGGAGTAGCTATTTTAACAGTTGATTTAGTATTAGTAAGTTATCAATTTATCTCGTAACCGTTCCTGAGGGAAAGGTGGACGACACCATATTATTCATGTCAATTACTTCCATGGGCATGGCGCTGGCAGGGGTTTCCATTACCAAAGGTTTTAATTGAAATGGCGCAGCCGAGTTATCTGGTGAAGGTTCAATTGAAACTACGATAGTATTGCCGGTTAGATCTACCGGGAATGTTAAACCTGCAGGTGCATTTTGCACAAAGTCTTCTCCCGGAAATGGGGGTCCTTGCTCGCTTCCGCTAAATGGCGCGTTGTTATCAGCAACGTCTACCATGGTGAAAGTACCAGAGCTAAGCGGGCTGCCGTCAATCACTGCCCAGCCTTCGTAAACCCAACCGGCTGGCAATGCAGGCAAAGATAAACCAGGTGCTGCCGTGCCTGAAGAATTATCAATAAACCAAAATCCACTGGTTGGGTCATTATCGGTAGCAGAAGTGGGTGTTGCCAGAAAATATTTACCGCTTGCCGAAGAAAAATCGTCACCAAGTGCTGCCCCATGATTCACACTTATACTAGCGGAATTACCCGAAAAGTCGCCTCCTAATAGTTTTATGGCACTGGGCGCCGGATCCGTATCAGGAATTGGTTCAATGGAAAGCACAAAAGCAGCGGCATTATCTAAATTGGTCTGGTCTACTGTAAAAGACGATTGTGATAGCTGGCCCATATCATCAACGGTAAATGTTCCTGTGCTTACCGGGCTGCCATTCACAATTATCCAACCTTCGTATTGCTCATCTGCACCCAAATTAGCCAAATTGCTTAAATTTAAATCCAAACTTGCTGTTTGTGGGCCATTATCTTCATCATCGCCACATGAGGTAAAGAAAACAAAAAATACCAGGACAAAGCCTGCTTTTAAAAATAGATTTTTCATAGGATACTTTGTTTAGTTGTTACTTTTTCAAAGTTGGCTTTTAAGTATCACAGAAGAATCACGAAAAGATAGAGAAAGTATAAATTTTTACTGTACCTGTACTTTCTCATTGTATAATGGAAGCTTAAAATAGAAAGTTGTAAAATCTTGAATTTTACTATTGACATCAATGAATGAATTGTGCAATTCAAGAATATTTTTTACAATGGCCAGACCCAATCCAGTACCAGAGTCATCCGATAAAGGTTCAGAAATTTTGTAGTAGCGGTCAAAAATATTGGGCAAATCGCTTTCCGCTATACCTACCCCTGTATTGGTAATGCTTACCATCAATTCTTTAGATTTCTCTTCCAGTCGTATCTGTATTTTTTCATTTTCAGGCGTGTACTTGATCGCGTTTTCCAGCAGGTTCTGAATTACTCTTTCCATCATAGCAAGGTCGGCATTTACAAAGTAATTGCTGTTTTGCAAGTTGGCTTCAATTTCAATATTCTTTTTCCTGGCGTTCAACTGGTGTTTCACTGATATATCATGCAGCAATTCTGATATAGAAAATGGCTCTTTATGCAATTTTATTTGCTTTGCTTCCAATTTTGACAATTCAAAAAGTTCTGCCACCAATTTTTTAAGCTTGGTGGTATTATTGAGTACAATGTTCATGTACTTCTCTCGCTCACCGGCTGTTAGATCCTTTTCTTTCAATATCAGGGTTTCCATGTATCCGTGAATTAACGAAAGTGGATTACGTAAATCGTGAGATACATTGGCTATCAGTTCTTTACGCAGGGTATCTACTTTTTTCAATTCTTCAATATTGGCCAGAATGGTATCGGCCATATGATTAAAAGTTTTTGATAGTTGCCCCAACTCATCGTTGGACCTCTCCGGCACGCGCGCGTGTAAATCACCAGCTTCAAACTTTTTAAAAGTGGCTATAATTTTGCGCAGGTTGCGGGTGAGTAGCCAGACCAATAATAAGCCCAGCATAAAAGCGGTAACAAGAGTAACTATAAAAGAATTGACGCTTACCCTTAATATATAGCTATCCCAGAGGGCGGCTGCCACTGTATCATGCTCTTCACTGGCTAAAATCATATAAACATATCCTAGTAATTTTCCATTCTCTCTTACTTCAGTGGCTGAAAATATTTTCTTGTTGCCAGTGTCTTTGGGGTCATCGCCCAATATAAATTGCTTTCCTTTTGTAGAGATAAACTCTTTTACTGGCTCCATGTCCACGAAATTCAGTTTAACCTTTTTCTTAAGCACCACAAAAGAAAGAATTTCACCATTAGGATCAAGCAGGTAAATCTCCAAATTAGGGTTTACTGCCATCATGGAATGCATCAGTTGGCCAAGTGCCTCTTCATTTACTTCACCACCCACAAAAGGTGTTACCTCTTCCAGCATTTGCTCAGCCACATCAGCATTTAGTTGCTGGGTGGTTTCCTGATAGTAACGATTGGCTGATTGTACCGCAATAAAAACATAGACCAAGCCGAGGAACACCAGAATTCCTAAAAAGACTGCAGAAATACGCCAGAAGAGACTATGCTTTATTTTTGTTATAATTGACATGCTTTTCAAATTTCATCATTAAATCGATAACCTATACCCCAGGTAGTAAGTATAAACTTAGGTTTATTTACATCGCTTTCAATTTTTGCCCTGAGCCGGTTAATGTGTGAATTTACTGTATGCTCGTAGCCACTAAATTCGAGGCCCCAAACCAGGTTGAGCAATTGCTCCCTACTATAACTTCTCCCCGGGTGCGACGCCATCAACCATAGCAATTCAAATTCTTTGGGGGTAAGATTAATATATTCTCCTGCTACAGTAACTTTACGTTTGTCACCATCTACAAGAAGCTCATTTATTTTCAACACCTTTTTAGTATCATCAGTAAAATTTTCTTTAATCAGATGTACTCTTCGTAATATTGCTTTTACTCGTGAAGTGAATTCTCTTATGCTAAAAGGCTTGGTGAGGTAATCATCAGCGCCGGTTTCTAATCCCAAAATTTTATCTATTTCTTCTGATTTCGCGGTGAGCATCAATATTGGTGTGTAATTCTTTTTAGCCCTTAATCTACGGCATACCTCAATACCATCTAATTCAGGTAGCATTACATCCAGAATAATCAGGTCATAAATGTCATTTATTGCCATCTGATGACCATTTTTACCATTGTAAGCTTTTTCTACCTTACAATCTAGATCTTTTAGGTGAATTTGCAGGAGCTCAACAATTTCCTTATCGTCCTCAATTACCAATACTTTTTTCATTCCATCATATTTGAATATACTAGTAAAGCTAAAAAGAAAGTATCACAAATGTATCACGAGAAGACCGTGATGTTAATCTTTGGCTGGTGTTAAGATTATTTGGCAATGTATGCCAGATTTCTATTGAATTACTTTTACAGGTATTCTAAGAATAAATGTGGTACCGGTACCTACTTCTGATTGTAATTCGCACTCGGCATTAAGTTTATTCAAAATTTCTTTTGCAATGGCCAATCCCAGCCCGGCGCCTTTACTCATATCAGTTCCTCTATAAAAGAGGTCAAATATTTTGCCTTTATGGTCCGGATGTATACCCATTCCATTATCTTTTATCTCCACTATCAAATTTCCATTATCGAGAACAGCTTTAATAAAAAGTAGGTTAACAGGTTTTTTAGGATCACAATATTTCAATGAATTGGAAAGAATATTATTGAAGAGAATTTTTAACCGCTCCTGATCTGAAGCTATTTCTTTTTCAATGTTAATCGTTTTTTCTATTTGAATATTTTTGTTTTCGCGTAAATAATTCAGGTTTTCCAGGGTTTCATCAATTATCGCTTTCAAGTCAATCGGATCAAAAACTATTTGGGTTCGCGCATTTTTTGAGTAATCCACTATTTCCTGAATGATGTAATCCAGACCGGAAATGCTTTTTTTGATTAAAGAGCAATATTTAGCTAACTCCTCCTCCAGGCCGTGCATTGTCATTAATTCTAAAAGACCAAGTATAGAGGTAAGCGGTGCCCGCAAATTGTGCGAAACCCGGTAAACAAATTGATCAAGCTCTTGATTAGTTTTTAACAGCTCTGTATTTTTCTGTAATACCATTTCCATGGTTTTTTTCAAGGAAGTAACATCTTCTGCAATGGCAATTTGTCGGAGACCGGCTATTTTGGAATTTAATAAATAAGAGTTTATTCTCAACCACTTTACTTTTCCATTTACGATCATTCGGCATTCAAAATCTTTAATTTCGCGCGAAAAGCTATTTTCAATAAAATCATTGAGCTTTTTATGATCTTGAGGGTGCACCTTTTCGAGTAATACCTTTGCGTTCTTATACAACTCTAATGGGTCACTATCAAGTATTTGTTGATAGGCAGGGTTGGCGTACACAAAATTTTCGTGGCTGGCCTCCCGAATCCAAAATATAATATCAACGCTCTCTATAAGCTGCCTAAACTTTTCTTCACTTTCAAAAAATGCATTTTCTGCTTGCTTTCGATCAGTGATATCTTCTATCAGAGAAACTAAAGACTTTATTTTTCCATTAGCGTCTTTTACAGTGAAAGCAGTTTCCTTATACGCCTTGTGCAGATTATAAGGAGAAGGGTGATTTTCACTGACAAAAAATTCCCTTTTTAAAAGATTTTCCTGCTGAAACAAATCATCGAAGTAGTGTGAGCGGGCAATTAGACTTGCTTGAGTACTTTCTTTATATTGATTTAAATTCAGGTGTTGAGGAAATAAATTTAACTCCTTAAATCTATTATTCACCTTAGTGCAATAACCTTCGGCATTAAACATCTGCATGCCCATTGGCAGCTTATCCAGTATATTTTCAAGTAGCTGATGGTATTCATTCGATTTGGTTGTTGCATCATTTTTTTTTGTAATCTCCGTAGCTAAGGAAACTCTTCTATTACTTTCATTATTATTAGTAAATATTGATTCTCTGTACCAAATCCACTTTACTTTACCCGAAGGAGTAACAATTGGAATTTCTAATGAAATTGTATTATTATTTTTTTCCCATGATTCTTCAAAAGCGTGTATTATCTCTAATCGTTCTTCCTGCTGAATCCAACTAAATAACTTTACAAAACTACCATTCAGCTCTTCCTTTTCTCTTTCAAAAATATCAACAAATCGATCATTGATATATATCACTTTATCTGGTTCATCCCAAAGTATGAAAATATCAGTGCCTTTGTCTACTAAATCCTTAAAAAGTTGCTCCTGCAATATCAATTTTCGATTAACGGCCTTAATTTCATTATTGGCACTTCGTAGCTCCTGATTTATAAGTTCATAATTTGCCGATACTTCATTTTCATCTATTTGATCATTCAATCTTTGGTCAGTAGTTTCTTCTTTCCAGGTAATTGCCAGAAAATCATTGCATTGAAAAGCATCGAGATTAAATGTTTTATTAAGAATGGGGAAAAAATAAGAAAAATTGATGGAATTTCCTGTGGTTATAACTCTGTTTAAATTGAGTAGGAATTTGGCATCTATTTGAAGTAAATTAGTGAATAGTGTCTGGTTCTTTGTATTATTCACTATGTTTTTAAAAGCTTCATTGCTTGCTAAAATGTAGAAATCATTTGGCTCTCCTGTGGCATCATACTGTATTTCACCTATTGTAAAAGGGTATGGCAAATGATTAAAAATAGCTTTATAATCGAAACTTACCTTTTCCATAAGATGCAGGGTTTGTATTTAACAATGAGTATAAAAAAAGATCAATTGTTCAAAAATTAAGCATCAATAATAAATTTAACTAATTTAATTGATAATATCAATTTTTTTATACTAATTATCACTAAAGGTACTCCCCTAGTTTATAATAAATTCGAGGTTAATCTCATGATATATTTTGTAAAAAAAATTATGTGTATTTCGTTTAAATCCTAATAATGTGAGCCTTCACTATATTTGCTTTTTATAATAGTTTCCAATATAATATTACCTGGCTAACTTTTTTTCATTGGTTTATTTGTTAAAGTACTCATTTTTATTGAGCTTTAGAAAAGTATTTCACTTATCTCCCAGAAATAGTGTAAAGATGATCCAGGTTGAACAAAGTAGAAAAGGGCATTTTATAGTTGATACCAACAATAAAATAATTGAATTTAGTAATAGCTTAGAATCATTGGCAGGGAAGAATCTAAATGACATCTTAAATAAAAAACTTAATGAAACCAATGTCTTTTATCTTGATCTTGTACAGGAAATACTAAAACATAATCTATTTCAAAAGCCAATAATATTCTATTCAAAAATATTTACTGATAATCCTTCTTTTTTTAAAGTGACTTTAACTAAAATTTCTGCTGGATATCAGGTACAAATAACGCCTGAAATTACTGAATATCAACCACTTACCAAAAATGGCAAAACAAACTATAATTTATTAATCGATCATAATTGTAATGTAATCCAAAGTAGCGACAATCTTTTACTTCAAAAAAATGTAATCAACGATTTATTGCCAGCTCAATTTAGGTATGACTTTCAGAATAGGTTTGAAATGGCAAAAAAAGCATCTGAAGAAAGGTTCATTTTTAGTCATGGTACTTTTGTGATTGAGGCCTCTAATTTGAATAAAACTTGGTTCTTATCAATCTCAAACAATAATAACAATTATTCATCAAACTTTTTTGAGAACGCAATCACGGAACTATCAATATTTTTACTTGATGCAAGCAACAGTGATGATTTAGAAGCTACCATAAATAAAGGGCTTGGTATTCTTAGCCAATATGCTAAATCAGACAGAGCTTATATCTTTTCCATAGACGAAGAGAACAAAAGGGCGAGCAACATCTATGAATGGTGCAACAAAGGTATAAAAAGTGAACAAAATAAATTGCAAAATATACCACTTGAAGATTTTAGTTGGATTTTTTCTGAAATGAAAAATAAAGGAATAGCATTTATTGATAATATAAATGAAATTCCTGATAGCTACATAGCTGAAAAAGAACAACTTCGCTCGCAAAATATCCAATCACTTCTTTGTATACCAATATCTAAAAAAGAAAGAATAATTGGTTTCATTGGATTTGATGCGGTGCAATATCAAAGAAGATGGAATAAATCAGAAATCAGTTTACTAAAAATAGCCGGTAAATTATTTTTTGACAAAATTAACCAATACAATAATAAACAAAAGCAGATACAAAAAGAAAGCTTTTATAAAAATATATTTGATAATGCTAATGATGCAATGCTTCTTTTAGATAGAGAAAACAAAACTATTGTTGAGGCTAATAACGCTGCAAAAAAATTATATAACATACCAAATAATTTACTTTATAAAATTAAAATAAAAGATTTAGAATACAATCCTAAAGACAAAGAGAAAAAATACATAAAAGGCCGACTGGTCCTGAAGCATAAAAGTCTGGATGGAAAAGTATTTACAGTTGAAAGTCATTTATCTTCAGTTACGTTAGATGACAAAAATTTTTGCTTATTAATTAACAGAGATATATCAGAAAATTTAAGTAAAACAGAAGCATTGACTAAAAGTCAACAGCGATTTAAAATGATATCGGAAGCTACTTCTGATTTTTCATTTTCAATAATTAGAGATGAAAATGGAGCACGGTTGGAGTGGTGTAGCGACTCTCTAGTCAAAACCTTTGGAGAGAGTGATCTTGATCAGCTAAAAAATATGCTTCATCCCAACGATAAAGCCATTTACCATAAATTTCTATTTCAACTTGAAAACAAAGGTTTAGCTGATGTTGAATTAAGATTATCATTGCCTACACAAGAGGAATTTTGGATCCATTTATCTGCAAAATTATATAAGGAATCCCATCGGGTAAGGATAACAGGAGCAGCAAGAGACATAAATGAAAAGAAAAAAGCAGAATTAGCCTCAAAGGAAAGTGATAATCGTTTTCAATTTCTATTTGAAAATATGCCCAACGGACTAATCACTTTATACTTTAATAACAATGACTACCTAATAAAAAATGTAAATGAAAAAGCTGAAGAAATAATTGAAATTTCAAAAAATAATCTTATAGGTAAAAATATAAGATCATTAAATAAATTTTTTAACCATTTGATTGAAAATTCCTTAAATGATGTTTATCAAAAACTAAAATCAAAACACCTGGCTAAATACTTATATGAAAATAAAGTTCTTGAAATTCACATTTATCAATTACCTAATAGAGAAATCGTATTGATGCTTCAAGACATATCCCATAAAAGTAAAGTAGAGAAAGACTTAATTGAATCACAAAAAAGTTATAAAATACTTTTTAATAATGCCAATGATAGTATTTTTATACATGATTTAGATGGAAAATTTTTAAACATCAATAGAGTGGCTTGTAAAAAGCTTGGTTATAGCCATCATGAGCTTATAGATAAAAAATATTTTGAGTTATACTCTCCGGATTGTAAAAACCCATTAATAGATAGATACAATTACTTATTAGAAAATGGGAAAAGCATTTTTGAAACAAAATTGATACGGAAAGATGAGAATTTGGTTCCCATGGAAATGGTGAGTCGATTAATAAAATACAAAAATAAAATTGCTGTAATGACAACAGCACGTGATATTACAGAACGTAAAATTGCAGAAGAAAAATTAAATTATGAACTGCAACTGAATAAGTCTATTAGCACTTTTGCTGAAGAGCTTTTAGCCAACAGGTCGTCAGTATCTGATTTAGCTCACAGAATATTACACTATGCTAAAACCATTACAAATAGCGCTTATGGCTTTGTAATAGAAATAAGCGAAGCGAATTCAGCAAAGAAAAATTTAATTTTGGCAATATCAGGAGAGGGGTGTATTAGTGATGGAAATGACCAAAAGGAATATGCCTATACACATGAATTGCTTACCGAACAGGTACTGAAAACAAAGCAACCATTCTACACTAATCAACCAATGCATGAAGCCGGCAGGAATGCAGAATCGCCTGTTGGGCAATTTAATATTCAAAATTTTTTATCAGTACCGGTGATTGTTGATGAGAAAATAACGGGTCAGATAGCTTTATCAAATTCATCACGAAATTATTCCGAGAGAGATATTGATGCGATTGTGCGTATAGCAAATTTTTATGCATTAGCCATTCGTATGGAACGTTCAAAAACAGAACTTGAAATCCGCAATAGCGAACTCAACAATTTTGTGTATAAAGTAAGTCACGACTTGCGTGCACCACTGGCATCAATTGCAGGTCTTGTAAACGTGCTTTCATTATTGCCAATGGACGAACAACCGAAATCTTACATAGAATTAATTGATAATAGAATTCAAAAATTAGATCGATTTATCAATGATATATTAAGTCATTCCAGAAATCTAAATACAGAAATAACATATGATTCATTAGATTTAAAATGTATGATTACTGAAGCCATTGCCGAACTTAATTACATGAAAGAAGCAAGGGATGTAAAAGTACATTTACAAATTGATGAAGGTGAAATAATAAGTGACTCCATGCGCATCAAAGAAATAATTAGAAATTTATTGAGCAATGGTTTCAAATATCAAAATCCTTATCAAAAATCTAAATTTATTAAAATAAGCGCTACTATAAATAATCATGAGGTGCAAATTACTTATGAGGACAATGGTTTGGGAATTGATCCTGTAGCTTTACCAAAAATATTTGATATGTTTTATAAAGCTTCCGATCGCTCCAACAGTTCTGGACTTGGCTTATACATTGTAAAACAAGCCATAGATAAGCTGAAAGGAACCATTAATGTACAAAGTGAAAAAGGTACGGGTACTCAATTTAACATTATTATTCCTAATAAAATAGATTCTGTTAGTTGATCTCTTTCAGCCAAAAAGTCATTGGTTTATCAGTAGATGAACTTTTATCTATATCTTGCCAATTCAAATACGTCAACAATCCGGAATGTTTTTTATAACCCAAACGCTGCCAAAAGTGGCTTAAATCCCGGTAATTATCAGGTTTTAATGGATGGGATTTGTTTCTTTCAACTGCACAAAAAGCACAAAATTTTATCCCCCCATAATCCATGGCATATTTTTCGCGTAGTTGAAAAAATAAATAACCAATGCCCTGACCACGATATTGCTGCAACAAAACAGATTCACCAAAATACATGATTGTATGTAAATTGTATTCGTGTTGTAAAAAAGGACGTTGGAAAACTTCATCTTCGTGCCACAAAGGAATACACGTACTTGCCCCTACCACTTCACTATCATCCATAGCAATAAAGAATACAGCATCTCGTGATTTGAGATACGGCTTTAAATACTCAAGTTCATATGCTAAGTCGCCTTGGTATAAGTAAGGATATTCACGGAAAACCTGAATACGCAATTGAGCCAATGAAGTTAAATACTGCTCCATATGACTACCTATTACTTTAATTATTTTTACAGATGGTTTCATTTCAAAAACTTTTTACTATCTTTTCGGTAAAATTAATTAATTATGTACAGTAGAAAAATTGAAAAATTTTTTCCAACCCCAGTCACCATACCTGCCTATGTAATGGCCATAGCTGGTATTGTTTTAATATTTTTTGAATGGATGATAGCCATTTTTGTTTTGGCCCTGGCACTTTTTCTCATTACCGGCAATGAAGGCATAATAATAGACGAAAAAAACAAAAGGTTCAAGGTATATTACAGCATCTACTTCATCAAATTTGGGTCGTGGGAGACACTACCAAATTTTGGCAGGCTGTTGCTGGTACCGGAACAGCTAAAATATAAAGGTAATTTGTTTTCCAAAAAATCGCTTACAGAAAATAAATTTGGCGTCAGACTTTTTTATGCTAATTCTTCCGATTATATATTGGCTTCTAAAGGAGAATTAGCACCAACCAAAAAAGATGCTGAGTTTTTATCCAAAATGTTAAATTTAAAAATAGAAGATTACAGCCACGTAGATATTGAAGAAGTAATGAATAAAGAACAATCTACTCGACAACAATAATCATTTTTTACAATAGGTTTGATGTTTCATAATTGTTCAATGTATTATTTATGCTTAATAATATTATAAATTTTATGAATTCTATCAAGAAAACTAATTTTAAATTTTTCTGACAATTAAACGACTGACAACGTATTGCTATTTAAAAAAATACCAATACGTTGTTTATCAAAGTTGTACAATGATATCCTTCCTACTCAAGTAGCTGCTAAGCTTTGTAAATTGGCTTTTAATACTCATGTAGCAAAGTTGACAAATTATATTTTTTAAAGTATTGCCTCCTGCATACTTTTGTTAAATAGTATTTCATAAATATTAAACATAAAACCTATGAACACAGCAGCGCAAGAAGTAAGTCAGCCACTAACGGTCTTTAAAAAATTAAAATTTTTAGAAATTTTTATAGACGAAGAAAATCAGTGCATCTATGCCAACTGGAAAGGCATTCCGTCTGTAGAAGAAGTAAAAACAGGAGTTGAAATGGTTTTAGAAGCCATGGTAAATTATCAATTATTTACAGTATTGAATGATAATCGGGAATTGCAAGGCACCTGGACAGGAGCAATGGAATGGATAGTAAACGACTGGATGCCAAGAGCCATCGAAGCAGGATATAAAGGAATTGCATACATCTATTCAAAAGATGTATTTGCTCGCTTTTCGGTTGATTCATTAATCAAGCAAACAGTAGAAAAAGGACCTGTTAAGCAAAAACCATTTAAAGATATCGAAGAAGCCAAAAATTGGCTAAAAACAATATAATCCATTAAAAAGGCTTTCGATTTACATCAAAAGCCTTTTTTTTATTTACATTTACTTCACTTCTCCTTGCCAGCCCATCATGCCACCAACCAGGTTGTGAACTTTGTCAAAACCCATTTTGCTCATTTTGCCGCAAGCAGAACCACTCCTGCCTCCGCTACGGCAAATCACATAGTAATCTTTTGACTTATCCATACTTTCTATTTTATTATTAAAAGATGGATCCATCACATTAATGTTGATAGCGCCGGGTATGTGACCGTCAGCAAATTCGCCCGGGGTACGCACATCCAAAATCACGTAATCGTTTTTATTCTGATTTTTTATTTTTTCATCAAGCTCGTTGCAAAATAAATCGTTGTAAGCTTTGGCAGATGAAAACATATCGAAAATTCCCATGTTAGTTTTGTTTAAATAATTTTATAAATAGTTAAGTTTTTTATTTAAGTTGATAATGAATCTAATTTTTCCTGTCTTATTTGATTGGGGCACTTACCGGCTATTAATTCCAACTTATCTTCTTCACGTAAGGCATTAAATCCACCATACACATTTTTGACTTTATAAATGCCACTACTTTTCAAAATAGAAGCTGCAATCATTGAACGATACCCGCCGGCACAAAAGAGCACATATTCTTGATTTTTATCTATTTGACCCATACTATCACGCAAATCTTTTAAAGGAATATTTAGCGTGTCTTTTACATGCTCAGTTTGTGTTTCAGTATTATTGCGAACATCAAGCGTAGGTATACCATTGTCAATAAGTTGAGCGGCTTCAGCTGTAGTAATTGAAACCACTTTTTCCAACTTCTTGCCTGCCTTTTCCCAGCTTTTTACACCTCCTGCCAGGTAACCTTTTACATTTTCAAAACCTACCCGAGCCAGCCTTAGCACAGATTCTTCTTCTTTACCAGGTTCGGTAACTAAAACCAGGGGCTGACCAAAGTTAATTAAAGTACCTACCCAAACAGCGTATTGACCATCAAGCCCAATATTGAGCGAATTAGGCAGTGATCCCTTTTCATAAATATCCTGATGCCTGGTATCCAATATTACCGCACCCGCGGCAAACTCCTCTTCAAATGCTTCTATCTTTAGTGGCTTCAAATTGCGCTGCATTATTTTATTAATGTTGCTATATCCGGCTTTATTGATGCGGGCATTTTCTGGAAAATAAGCGGGCGGATCACTGAGTCCATCAGTAACAGCCTCTACGAATTGTTCTTTGCTCATTGGTTGAAGGGCATAATTGAAGCGCTTTTGCTCCCCCAAAGTTGAGGTAGTTTCCTTACTCATATTTTTACCACATTGTGAGCCGGCGCCATGACCGGGATACACGATTACTTCATCCGGCAACGGTAAAATCTTATGCTGTAATGAACCGAATAGATGTCCGGCAAGATCTTCCCTGGTAAGATTCGTTTTAATTGCTAAGTCGGGTCGACCAACATCACCTATAAAAAGCGTGTCCCCGGTGAAGATGGCATGTTCTTTCCCAGATTCATCCAGTAATAAAAAGGTGGTCGACTCCATGGTATGGCCAGGAGTATGCAATATTTTAATTTGAATTTTTCCTATAGTGAAAAGTTCGCTATCGCTGGCCACATAAGCTGAGTAAGAAGGCTGCGCTCCTGGCCCAAATACAATAGTAGCATTAGCATCTTTGGCGAGGTCTATATGACCCGATACAAAATCTGCATGAAAGTGAGTTTCAAACACATACTTAATTTTTGCATTTCTTTCTTTAGCCAATGCCAAATAAGGCGCGGTTTCTCTTAACGGATCAATGATTGCAGCCTCACCATTAGATTCAATATAATAGGCTGCTTCAGCTAAACAACCAGTATACAATTGCTCTACATACATATTTTCAATAGGTTATAATTGTAAATCAAGATTTTCTAAATGAACTTATACTGCAAATATACGAAACATATTGATATATGTTGTTTTATTCATATGTTAAATTAATATTTATCCTTTAATAACTAATATGTAAAAAAAGCTTAATAATTGGAATTAGTAATTACTGGAAAATCATTGTACAATTAATCAGAGTTGCGTACTTTTTGTTTCGCTACATTCTTTGGCAAAATGATGGACTCATAAACCTTTAGACTATATATTGCATGCTCTTCCGGATTATCACCAGTCTCCAGCTTTTTACCTGAAAATGCAAAAAACGCCCCTAAACCCATTGCACCTAAGCCAGCCAGAAGTGGTGTGGCAGAATAATCTTCCTCATCAAAATCAAGACTACCACCAACCATGATAGCTCCTACGATACCCAGACCATAACCTGCCAACTTTAATGGCCATGCCGCAGCATTACGTGCTTTAAATCCAGTTTTTTCAGAAATGATAACCTCTATGTCTGCAATTGGAATAACAGATTCATTTACTTCTATGGCATCTTTATATATGCAGCTAATTTTACCATCAAAAGTTTGATAGCTGGTAATAACCTCTACAGGATGATTTTTGGTAAATGCCACCATAGCGCCTGTTTCTTTATGATTGAGTAAAAGAGCCAGGTCGCCTCGACATTGAGCAAAAGACTGATTATTGAAAAGTAAAATCGAGATTGATACTATCAAGTATCTCATTGCAAATAAGTTATAAATATAATAAGTAATGAAATTTGATTAACAACCAATGAAACAACTTATGTGTTTGATGAATTAATTGATTTACTTACTTAACCGGTAAGAGCCTAAAGGTGACGCGATGGTAATTACTCGCAAAGGGTACTGTTGACCCGCAATCTACCTAATCAAAAGAGGCTAATAGTTTAATCTTAATTTTCCATAAGCAATGAAAAAATTAATATCAGCATTGCAAACCTTGAGACTGTTACTCGTAGCATCATACGGCGTATGACGCAAAGTGTGAGAATAACAGCAAAAATTTCAAGGTAACAAAAACCCAAAGTTCTTTATTAATCCAACATTCCGGTTGGTGGGGACAGTTCCGGTTGGTGGGG
>Ga0207419_1001405_pt1 | contig 18212 bp, 12 predicted proteins | sample ElkSloMetagenome_4_FD_184723 | JGI IMG/M metagenome (GOLD analysis project Ga0207419, IMG submission 184723) | Hot spring microbial communities from Elkhorn Slough, Monterey Bay, USA - MD2A (version 2) | ecosystem: Environmental > Aquatic > Marine > Intertidal zone > Estuary: Microbial mat ...
CTTCTTCGCTTAGGCCTGTATAGCTTAAGTATTCCTTGGTGTCTTCCTCCGTAACAATACTGTTCCATATTTTAGGTCCGGATTTATTGCCTTCTTTATCGAATGTAAAAGAAACGATACCCATTCTTAAATCGGGCAAATCATAAAGCTCTCGTAATTTTTGCTCCAAATTGCCAAATTTCTCTCTAGCAATGATCGCATCCTTTTCTAGTAAATCGTACTTGAGCGAAGAAAGCACTTCGTTTTGAGTTACATCAATTAGCCTGAGCACTACAAAACCACATATCTCAAAATCATTGGCATCTATGTATTTATGCCACAAAGCGCTATCATGCGGATTGTCTGAGAGGAGTTCCAACACTTCTTCTGATAATTTGGGCGGCGTTTTCTTAGGTATGACCTGGGCAAAATCTCTATCGAAGTAAATTTTGTAGTACCTATTTAAACCATTTATTTTAGAAGGCACCGTAATAAGTAAATTTTTTATGTAGATGCGCTGCTGCCCATAAATCTCACTCAAAATTAGACTATGGATGTAGGTATTGGTATTCTGTTCAAAAGTCTCAAAATCCAACTCTTTAAAATTAAAGTTGAAGTTTTTCAAATCTATGAGCTCATTCCACTTTTGCGTACTAAAAACCAATCCACTTAGATCAAAGGGCTTAATAATGGCCAAAAGCTCCTTGTCAAAATCTATAGGCGAGATAATACTACTCATCAACTGTTGTACGATTTCTCTGTGCTCTTGCAAAAAGCTCAAATCTCTTAGCTGCCCTTTAAGTTCGGGCCGTTTGTCCACTTCTTGTAAAATATGCTCTAACAGCAATTTTGTGGCTGCGTTGTCGACACCCTCTACCTTTTCTCTTAGGTATTGAATAAGGGCATCAAAACTTAGCACTGTATTTTTCCTAAATAAGCCGTTAAAGTTGTTCATAGCATCATTGTTTCAAGCATCAATTTCATAAGCAAATTACGAAATAAGCCAATGGGGAAAAAATATTATGGAACATAAAACACTGTGAAAATCAGATATTAAAGACATTTTGTCATCTTTTAATTCTTTAAAATGACATTATGTCTGCTTGGTTTCGATTCTATTGTCACTTTTTCATAAAAAATTGCGGTGGTACAACAATTGAAAAACGATGATTAAAATCGAATTAAACTATAAAAAATAAAAGCCATGACACTAGTAAAATTTCATAGACCAAGTTTTTACAAAAATTTTGGCCAGCAAGATTTCGGAAAGTCTTTTTTTAATGAGCAAATGAACCGTCAAAAACCTTTGGTAAACATTCTGGAAAACAATGAAGGTTTTGCCATAGAACTTGCAGCTCCGGGATTAGAGAAATCTGACTTTTCTTTAAAAGTGGATAAAAACCTTTTGATCGTTAGCGCTCAAAAAGAGCAAACATCAGAAACAAATTACAAACTAAGGGAATTTGACTTTGGTGAATTTGAAAGAAAATTTGAATTGCCCAATAGCGCAGATACAGAAAATATCGAAGCCCTTTACGAAGATGGTATTTTATCTGTAAAAGTGGGCAAGAAAGCAGAAGCACAGCCTAGGGTAATCGATATACATTAAACCTTGCGGTTAAGCAATCCATTAATCAATAGATATAGATAAGAAAGTTTGAACAAGGTGGGATTACGATTCCACCTGTTCAAACACTCTTTTAAAGAAACACCTGCTCAATTAGTTCTTCGAGCTTTCCTATCGCTTTTATTTTTATCTTGTACTTTTTCTCAGGAAGAGATTTTACTGCGTATTTAGAAATATAGATGGCCTCAAAGCCTAATTTTTCCGCTTCGGCTATTCTGTTTTCTATTTTGTTTACCGCTCTTATTTCGCCTCCAAGCCCAACTTCGGCAGCAAATGCCATTTTTCCACTAATGCTGATATCATTTATAGAAGAAATGACCGAGGCGCAGACCGCTAAATCTATAGCAGGGTCTTCAATCTTTAATCCGCCCGTAACATTTAAAAACACATCTGACAGGCTAAGCCTAAAACCGCCCCTTTTTTCCAAAACTGCCAACAACATGTTCAGTCTTCTTGCATCAAACCCTGTGCAACTCCTTTGAGGTGTACCATAGGCCGCACTGCTTACCAAAGATTGTATCTCAACAATAAGTGGCCGATTGCCCTCTAAGGTGGCCCCCAATGCTATACCGCTCAAATCGCCATCTCTTTGAGAAATCAGAATCTCTGAGGGGTTGCTCACCTGTCGCAATCCAACAGACATCATTTCATAAATGCCCAACTCTGCGGTAGAGCCAAAGCGGTTCTTAACGGTACGCAAAATCCGATAACTCATGTGGCGGTCGCCTTCAAATTGCAGAACCGTATCTACCATATGCTCCAAAACCTTTGGACCTGCCAAGCCGCCCTCCTTGGTAATGTGCCCAATCAAAAACACAGGCGTAGCAGACTCTTTGGCAAATTGCAAGAGCTCTGCCGTGCACTCACGCACTTGAGACACACTACCGGGTGCCGATTCTAATTTGTTGCTCGCCAAAGTCTGTATAGAGTCTACGATGAGTAGTGCGGGCTCTAACTCGGCAATCTGAGCAAAAATTTGCTGCGTTTGGGTTTCGGTAAGTATGTAGCAGCTTTCAGATTGATGCTTTAAACGCTCTGCCCTTGACTTGATTTGGGCAGCGCTTTCCTCCCCTGAAACGTACAGTACATTAATAGTATTCAGCCTGAGTGCTAACTCTAACATTAGGGTAGATTTGCCAATACCCGGTTCACCCCCTAAAAGCACTACAGAACCCGGCATGATGCCACCACCCAAAACGCGGTTCAGTTCGGCATCTCCGGTGTCAGAGCGGTTCTCATTAACTGATTCAATTTCAGCGATTTTTCGGGGTTTGTTGGATCGGTTCGCCCCTTCTTTTTTCTGCTGACTCCAAGCAGCAGGTACTGTATCGGGCATTACCAACTCCTCTTCAAAAGTGTTCCATTGTTGGCAAGAGGGACATTTACCCATATACTTTGGCGACTGATACCCACAGTTTTGACAGAAAAATGCTGTTTTACTTTTTTTGGCCACTATACTTTATAATTTTTCTTTTTAAGATTTTTAGAATTTTTTGGTGCAGCTGAAATAAAATAACATCTCAAAACGCCACTACAACAGGTGCTGGTAAAACTAAACTTTGGCCAAACCAGGCTCGCTTTTAAGTTTATTGCGCATGTCGGTTATGAGTGCATCCTGTGCTCGTATACGATTACACAGAACTTGCACTACACCACGCGCTACTTCAGGCCTGTGGGCCATTAAATCATAAAAAGCATCTTGATCTAATCTAAGCAATAAAGTATCTCTTTCGGCAGTAGCTGTAGCCGATCTAGGCTTAGAGTCTAATAAGCCTAAATCGCCAAAAAAGTCTCTATTTATTAAAGTGTTTAAAGCATACTCTCCAATATGGATTTTCACCTGCCCTTCGTAAATGATGTACATGCAATCGCCAGGGTCGCCTTTCTTAAAAATCGCATCCCCAGCAGAAACATTTTGCTCTTTTAAAATAGAGGCAATATCAGATAATACACTCTCAGGGGTTTCAGAAAATATACTCGTGCTCTTTAAAACGATAATTTTCTCAATCTCCAATAAAAGTTCTTCTTGTTCTCTCATAAACTTTGTAACAGTTTGGATTTTTTCATGGGGTAAAACTTCGGCAAAAATCTCTTCATAGGAAAATAAGCGATCCTCGCAAAAAGCCTTTATGGTATGCATGGCCGCTTCTTTTAGCAATTCATCTTCCCCCTCTATATATGGCAAAAATGTTTTTAACAAACTTGGATAAAAAGAGCCTGTGAGGGAGTACAAAGCAGCGGCTTGGGTCCAGCGTGTAAAATGATTCCCTCGCTTAGTGCCTCGTAAAATCATGAGTACCACGGTGATTTCATCCAATAAGTCATTGTTGTAATACCTAGAGAGTTGATTTACCTTGGTAGATAAATTTTCATTGCCAAACAATATAGATAAGCGCTCTACCGTAGAGTGCGGCAACATTTGATTGAGGTTTTCAAAAGCCTTGCTCCTTTCTGTTTTCTCGATGGAGCCCATCGCATTCAATATGTTCTTGTATTTCTCCCCGTCTTTAGCAAACAGAAATGAAACCAATACACGCGCATGTTGTAATCTCAGGCTCAATTCTTTTTCTAGGGCTTCTTTTAATAAGGCAAAATCATTTTTATTGGCCAGTAATTCCAAGGCATTGTATAGCCAAAAAACCCGTCTAAACAGGTTCTCCATACTGTCTGCCACGTAGTACAACTGCTTGTATTTTACTGCATCGTACCCAGCCATTTGCAAAGCATTCAAAGCTTCTGATTGTAACTCTATCCACTGATAGCTGGTTACCCACCATAATATTTCATAAGCTTCGGCGCCTCCAATTTTTCCGCAGATCCTACAAAGTCGCATAAAATACACACCGCGAGAACTGTCTGCCTCGCCAAAAGCCTGCTTTAAATGCGGCAAAACCTGTTCTCCATATTCTGTAAGGGAACGCAAGGCCTCATTGTGCAATATGTGGTGCTCTACCATATGCAGGAGCTTGGGCACAAGTGCTTCATGCTTGAGAATGGCCGTAGCTTCAAGGGCACATATCACCAATTCAGTCCTTTCATCATCAAGATATTTATCAATGATTTTGATATAATCTGCCTCGCCCAAATCTCTTATTATCCGTACCGCTAAAAGATTATCCTCTAAACGTAAAGACCAAGCATATTTATTAATGACCATATCGGCTTGTTTTTGCTCGTCTACATCACCGTACAAATACATGCATAAGAGTACTGCCCGACTAATGGATTCGTGCTCGCTTTTTAGCAATTTTTTTAGTTCGCTTATCCGATCTTTGTTAAGGCTACAAACTGCTTTAATACTCTCTGCCTTTACTATCGGTGCTGTGTCATCTCCTTCAATAATTTGGAGTAGTTCATCTTCAAACTCTTGCAATTGCAGTTCGCCGATCTTTGCCAAAGCATGTATTTTCACATCATCAGAAGGATGGTTAATGATCACATGGAGTTTTTCTATCAGATTGTCTTTATTGAATTTCTGCAAGAACTCTATGGAATAAATCACTTCCTCAGTCTTTCCTGTCTCTAACTTGGACTCCAACACCTCCAGGATTTTTTTGTCCTGAATAGCCAGCTCAGAACCTTTGATCGAACGCACATCAACCGCAGTCTTTAAAATACCGATGTAGCTTTTGTTAAATAGGATGATATTGACCAACCAAACTACTACAATACTGTTGATCAACCAACTGAGCAATTCGTTATCTAGCTCTATCTGCCAATGGTAAAGCAGCCAAAGCGTACCGCCTGCTATTCCCACAGAAGCGGGTTCGATTACGCCTTTCATTAAATTGTAACCTTGAAAGCGAAAGCGCGCCACCAAAGGCTGCAGAAGTGTTAGGAAAACGGGTCTTTGCAAAGCGTACCGTAGAGAGGTAAACGCCAGCATGATAATACAAAGGTGAATGAAGTATTTGTACACGGTGTAACCGGGCAGCAACTCAGGAAAAAGCAAAAATACACTTAAAATGAGCATGACAATAGGTAGTGTAAAAAGTGCTCTTTTGATGCCCAGCTCACTGATCAAGCGCCTAGAAAAAATCATTTTTGCTACAAAAGATAATAGGCTGATCACCCCGAATACAATCCCGAGGAACCAAGCGATTTTACTTTCGGTATGGAAATACTGTTGCAGGTTACTCAGCAGGGCAAAGTCTAACCAAATAGTAAGCGTAATTACTATGAGCGATAAAAAACACAAACCAATGATCGAAGAATTAGAGAAAAACTTACTAATGGCAGGGCCTGTTTTCAGTACTTCCATTCTGCTCTCCTGATTTTCTTCGTGTATTTGTGCGTAGGCTTCTTTTTTAATGATCCTCCTTAAAAAAAAGAAAGCGGCCAAAAAGGCTGCGGCGCTAAAAGCCATTACCTGTTGGTTGTTGAACAAACTCAGCAGCAAAGGGGCCGAAAAGTAGCCTACGATCATACCCGGCAGGTCGCCAATGGTTAGCCAACCTAGGTTTTTCTGGGTAGACCTCGCCTGAAACAGCACCGCTGCCAAAGCCCAAGATTCAAAATTTGAGAAGAGGTAAATGACGCGATACCAAATCAGGAGCAAGAACACAAACCACAAAAAGGCATAATCGCCAATTCCACTCAACAACACGATAATAGAAATGGCTATGAGCAGCATAATGCCCTGCATAATGCGCTCTAAAGAAATATAATGCTGTAAGTTGCTGTAAATCTGCCCGCCCAACAGCATAAAGGCCGCTGAAGAAACATAAACAAGGGGTAGATTAAGGACAGAAAATCTTGATAAGAAAATTACCGAAGCTGTTACGAAAAACAGCGCCAAACCCAAACCCTGAAAAAAGTGGTGGAAAAAAAACGACTGTACAAACCAGGCCTCGCTTGGGTCTATCCTGAATATTTGCAGCAGTCTTTTCCTCATTACAATGTAAAGTTTACAGTTTTTATAAATTTAAGAGGAAGAATCAAAAATTTAGAACTGCAGGCTTATTTTATTCTAAGTTTTCTTCTCCTATGTACTCGCCATAGTCTTCTTCGCTTATAAATTTGCCTCTTTTATTAAAAAACTTCCATAGGCCTATCATTTCGCCCCTTTCATAATCCCCTACCGCCTCGGCCTTACCATTTGGGTGATAGTATTTCCACTGCCCAGATTTTTCTCCTTTTTCGAACAAGCCCTCAGCCATTCTTTTGCCCTCGGGATGTAGGTATTCCCATTTGCCAGTTTTAAGGCCATCTTTATAATTGCCTGTTGCTTCTCTAGCACCATTGTCGTAGTAGGTCATCCTTAGGCCATTGCCTTGGTTAAGATTGCCGCTTGAGTGTTGTTTACCTTGGGCATCGGTAAAGTTGCTCACTCGCATCAACTTGCCATTTTCCCAAAACTCAGTCATCATCTTTGTTCCATCTCTATGAAAGAACACCCACTCGCCGTCTTGATTTCCCTTTATGTAATTTCCCTGTGAAGCTATGCTGCCATCGGGATGAAAGGATTTCCACAAGCCTGCTTCTAAACCCTTGATCATCAAGCCTTCTTCATACTTATAAATCCTGCCGTCCGCGCTCACTTCAAATAATTTTTTAATGCCCTGCTCAAGTCCCTTATCGTAAGTTACCAAAGCAGAAAGACGGGTCGCCTTATCAAAATACTGCCATACGCCATGCTTTTCTCCTTGTAAATACTCGCCTCTTGCATATAAACTACCTTGCTCATAAAACTCTTCCCACAAGCTATCTTTAAGGTTTTCTAGGTAGTAACCTTGAGCACTTAAATTGCCCAATTCGTCGTATTCTTCCCAAAAATCGCTTCTGAGGCCATCAGAGTAATAGCCTATCTCTTGTAAGTAGCCTTCGGTGCTATAAAATGCCCAAATACTATCGGGCTCATCTTCTAAATAAAATCCTCTTACTAAAACCTGAGAAGTGTCTTCGCCAAATTCAAAATAAGCGCCGTTTTGCTGTCCATCCCTAAATACACCGGAAGACTCTACGGTACCATCGTTTCTATAAGTGCTAAACGACCCATTCTCAATGCCCTCGATAAAATTGAGCTTTAACTCCAGTTTGCCTAGACTGTCATAATAAGCGGCAGAACCGTTCAATTTACCAACCTCGTAAGGTTCTTCGCTTTGCAGTGTACCGTCTTCATAGTATGATTTTCTAAGCCCATTGCCTTGCTTGAGATTGCCTGCATTTAGTCTTTTCCCATTTGGCAAATAAAAATCGCCTACTTCCATTAGTAAAGAATCTGTCCATATTTCTTTCTGGTTTAATTGCCCATTGGGGTGGTAATACTCAAAAGTACCGTTTGGCTTACCTCGCTTGTACATGTGCTTTTCTTTGAGCGTGCCCGAGGCATAGAAGAAACGCCAAAGACTGTCCCGCTCTCCGTCTACAAATCTGCCTGTCATTTCTAGCTTGCCATCTTCATAATAAGCCTCGAAAGGCCCCTCTTCTATACCAAGCAAAAGAAATACTTGACTCTCTATCTGCCCATTCTCATGGTAGTGAACCAGCTTACCATGCTCGGTGCCTTCCACAAAGGTAACCTCGCTTTCTTTTTCTCCATTAGGATGATATGTGAACCATGTGCCGTGCTCTTTTCCATTTATAAAATGGCCTTCTACTAGCTTGGTGCCATCTTCATAAAATTCCTCCCATTTTCCATCTTCCACGTTATCGGTAAAATTAGCTGATAGCAGCAATATGCTATCTTCGTATTCTTTCCATATTCCATTTAGTTTGCCTTCTTTGTAGTCAGCCTCTAGCAAAAGACGACCTTGCTGATCATAAATTTGCCAAGGACCTGTATAGAGTGAATCCGGTTCTTGGGCATGCAGAAGAGTGGGGATCAATAAGCAGATAAAAAAATTTAAATAATGTCTCATATGCCAGTTTAATTGCAAGCAATTTAGCAATGCTGTTTTTAAAATCACAATCACCTTTCTTCAATTACAGTTCATTTTCTAGGCATCACTCCAACAAAAAAAGCAGCCTTTATAAGACCGCCTTCCATATAAAATATAAACCTATATTAATGTGTACTTTGTTATATAGAGCACTATTGCACTATTGCAAAATTTTTATACATTAATTACCCACTTGCATCATCTCGGTAAGTTCGTTGATGATTTTTCTGTAAATGGCATCATTGTCGTTTTTCTCTATTACTTTTTTACTGGCATGCACTACAGTACTGTGATCTCTACCACCAAAACGGTCGCCAATCATCTTTAAGGGCATATCGGTGTATTGTTGTGAGAAATACATAGCGATTTGCCTTGCGGTGGCTATATCTTTTTTCCGCGTCTTGGAGACCAGTTCGTCTACAGAAAGCTTAAAATAATCTGCTACCACTTGTTGTATAAACTCAATGGTAATCTCTTTTTCTGTAGTTCTAAAAATATTGAGTAAAGTGGTTTTTGCCAGTTCTAAGTCAATGTCTTTTCTCATAAAAGAAGCGTTAGCGATCAATGAAATCAACACTCCTTCTAGCTCACGTATATTAGAATCTACGTTTCGGGCCAAATACTCAATCACTTCATTAGGTACTTCTACTCCCTCGTTAGACATTTTGGCTTGAACAATGGCCACCCTTGTTTCGTAGTCGGGCACTTGAATATCTGCCGTTAAACCCCATTTAAACCTAGAAAGCAAACGTTCGTGCAAACCTTGCATGCTTTTGGGCACTCTGTCTGAGGTCATAATGATCTGCCTGCCGCTTTGGTGCAATCTATTGAAGATATGGAAAAAGTTTTCCTGGGTCTTATCCTTACCCGCCAAAAACTGAATATCATCAATGATCAACACGTCTACATTTAAGTAAAAATTGGTGAAGTTCTGTACATTATTGTTCCTGAGTGCCTCAATAAACTGGGTAGTAAATTGGTCAGAAGTAACGTAAAGCACCAACTTATCCTGAAAATTGGCCTTGATTTCGTTCCCTATAGCCTGTGCCAAGTGAGTTTTGCCCAAACCAACCCCTCCGTACATAACCAATGGATTAAAGGCGGTAATTCCTGGCTTTTTTGCTATGGCGTATCCTGCAGAACGCGCCAATCTATTGCAATCTCCCTCTATATAATTGTCGAAGGTATATACCGGATTTAACTGCGAATCGAAGTGTTCCAATGCTGTCTCAGGCAAATCAAAAGGGCTTTTTACCCGCTTTTTTGAAACTTGAGCAGACTGGCCATTTATCGCTTGACCATTAATATGTGACGCTATATCGCTATTACCGTTCTGTTGCGCATTGCTTACCAATGGCTTGCTTCCTGCTGGCTTACTATTTCTTACGTTAAGGGTAAATGGCTGATGGTCAGCATCCCCTTTATCCACTACTATAGAATACTCTAATTTACCCTCCTCGCCCAATTCTGCGTCGATTGCTTTTTTAAGTATATATACGTAGTGTTCCTCTAACCACTCATAGAAAAACGGAGTAGGTACCTCTATAGTTAAAATATTATCTTCAAGCTTTACAGGCTTGATCGGTTCAAACCAAGTCTTAAAGCTCTGTTCCTGTACCTCCTCTTTAATTATCTCTAGACAGTTCTTCCACACCGCCTGACAATTCTTTATCATCTGGTTCAACACATTTTTAATATTTTGAAGTGATAGGTCTCCTAGTGCAAAATGGTTAAATTTTGCAATGTAAGTTCGTCAACAAAATAGATATAATTATCCTTGTTGTGCTTAGAAAAACTTAGAAAACTTGTCTGATTTATTCTTTCAGGTGAATACAAAACTGCTAAAAAATTTGATAGAATAAAAATGAAATTTTAGCAAAAAATAAATTTCAAATTAGATTAATTTTTTAATAACTAGCTGAAAACCAAAGGTTTAATTATATCAATAAAACAGTTTAAACATTTGATTTTCAGCAACTTACATTATAAACCTTCTCAATGGTTTTTTTTTGATTTTTTTTTATGGTTCTATTTTTGCTAAGAGGCTGCACCCATTAACCTATTCTCACTAAAGGATACAGCTAATCATACCACTTTCAGAATAATATTTAGGTAAGGGTTGAAATCGCAGAATCACATTGTTTTTTTCGGTCAAAAAACAATGTGATATTTTTCGGCAAAAGTAAATAAAACAAAAAGGTGCAGAGTGAAAATATAATTCTGAAAAGGCGCATCTCATTCATTCTTTTTCAGGTTAGTCATCAAATTTTCTTTTCAGGTCAGCTGCTAGGGACTTTAGCTTCATCCGAAGAGAGAGAGGGAGAGGTCTGACAAAAAATTAAGGTTTGCTTTAAATTTGAGGTCAGTTTTACAAAAACCGTATTTTCAAACAAGAAAACCCTTGACATTTATTAATATGCCAAGGGTCCTGTCAATATATTAAATTATCTTACTCTGTAGTTACTGTCTCAGCAGGCACTACTGAAACGTAAGAACGTTTTTTGTAGCCTTTTCTAAAACTTACAGTCCCATCTACCATAGCAAAAATGGTATGGTCTTTTCCTAAACCAACGTTTTCGCCCGGATGGTGCTTTGTACCTCTTTGCCTAACTATGATGTTTCCCGCTTTGGCGTGTTGGCCACCAAAGATTTTTACACCTAAGCGTTTACTTTCCGATTCTCTTCCGTTTCTAGAACTACCTGCTCCTTTCTTGTGTGCCATAATTAAATTACTTTAAAATGTCTTCGATTAAAACTTTAGAAAATAATTGTCTGTGCCCATTCTTCACCTTATAACCTTTTCTCCTCTTCTTTTTGAACACAATCACTTTATCACCTTTAACGTGCTCAAGTATCTTTCCTTTGATTTTCGCACCTGATACAGTGGGAGTTCCTACATCTACTGCACCATCACTATCCACAAGCAAAACATTATCGAACTCAACAGATTCCCCTTCATCATTGCTTAACCTATGAGTATAGATATATTTGTCTTTTTCTACCTTAAATTGCTGTCCTGCTATTTCTACAATTGCGTACATCTTTGAATCTGAGTTTATTTTGAGGATGCAAAAATATAAGACTCTGTGCTTAATTACAACAAAACCTAAACATTATTGTAGCTTAAACTAATGTGGCAAAACTTAAGCGCTATTTGCCATAAAGCCATATTTATTAAAATAAAATTGAATTTTACAATAGCAGGAATCTACAATAGAGCACAATTCTAAAAAAAATCATTTTTTTTCTTTCTAAAGTTAAAAATTAAGCATTACAACATAAATCACTTAAAATCAAGCAAAAAGACCTGATAAAACGCTTTAAAAGCGCTTTTGCGCTTGTTTTTTTGTATTTTGAATTCTCTCCTTAATGCATATATTTGATATGTGCTTAGAAATGCTTGCATTAAACCAAATCTTTATATTTCAGGTATTACTAAATTTTTTTAAACATCATTTCGATGTTTATTTTTTTCGATTCTTCAAAATTTATTTCAAACATTTGGTGACTTATTAGTCGTATTGGGATGTATCCTTTACATGCTTGCGCATTGTGTTCTTGATATGGTTTTTATCTAGTATTTAAAATCGTATTTTTAGAGGTATGTTCCTATTTTATTAAGTTAAGTAGCGTTAAAGTGAAGTTGCATAAGTTACCCAAAGTAAAGAAGGGAAATATTAAGAAGGTAAAACTGCTTAAGAAAGACCCTTTCGGAAACATCATTCTTTTCAAGCGCCTATTGATAGGTGTGCTTGCCACATTTACTTATGGCAGGATCAACATTGTGAACAAGCTCAAGGTAGAGGGCACCGAGAACCTTATCGGTTTACCCGAAAAGAATGTGCTTTTCATTTCCAATCATCAAACCTATTACGCAGATGTAATAGCTTTGTACCATGTTTTCTGTAGTGTAAAATGGAAGTTCAGGAATACTGTGGGAATTCCCTTATACATGTTGATTCCCCGCGCAAACACCTATTATGTAGCAGCAGAAGAAACCATGAAAAACAGTGGATTGATTCCTAAAATTTTCTCTTATGCAGGTGCGGTTACTGTTAGGAGGTCTTGGCGCGCTCATGGCAAAAATGTACAGAGAGGCGCTGACCGCAAAGCACCGGAGAAAATTAAAAAAGCATTGGAACAAGGTTGGGTAGTGAATTTTCCGCAAGGAACTACCAGCCCTTACGCACCTATCAGGAAAGGTACGGCACACATCATTAAAGAATACAAACCAATAGTGGTACCCATCGTCATCGACGGTTTTAGAAGAGCATTTGACAAAAAAGGACTGTATTTTAAAAAAAGAGGTTCCACCTTGCAAGTTAAGTTCAAGCAACCGCTCAGGTTTACAGACAGAGATTCTCTTGAAGACATTACCGCTCAAATAGGTGATGCCATAGAGCAATTCCCCATCAAAAAAGATGAGGCCCCTGTGCAAACGTAGCCATTTCAACTTGTTCCAGAAATACTGCCGTTTCTCCTAAAATCATTCATGTTCGAAATATTTACATTTACAATCGTTTACAATTATTGATTGATGCTGCTTATTTAAGGAAACATTCAAATGGAAAAAAAATACAATGTACTTTATGTAGACGATGAGGAAAGCAACTTGAGGATTTTCAAAACTGCTTTTAGGAAACATTATAAAGTATTTACAGCCGCCACGGCAGAAGAAGGCTTACAAATCCTGACTCAGGAAGAAATTCATCTAATAGTAACGGATCAGCGTATGCCACAAATGACAGGCGTAGAGTTTCTTGCCAAAATCTTACCTGATTATCCGGATCCTGTAAGGATGATCCTTACCGGCTTTAGCGATGTACAGGCCATTATAGAGGCCATAAATTCTGGAAGGGTCAATAGGTACATTACTAAGCCTTGGAACAAAGATGACCTCAAACTCATTTTAGACGAGGCCTTGGTTTCTTTTGACCAGGAGAGAAACAAAAAAGCAAAAATAGCCATCTTAGAACAAGAAAAAAATCAGCTGGCCAATGAGGTGGACAGGCTTAAAAGCGAAATCATCTATAAAGATAAAATTATAGACGAACTAGAAGCCAAAATTGCCTAGTAGCTTATAAGCGCTGGTCCTGTAGGGCTTTTTAAGAGGCTTACTTTTTTTGATTTTCGTAGTAGCGGGTAGAGAAGGCCACTCCAAAGCTATCATCTATATCTATTCTGGGATACTGGTTTTTTACGGCCATTTTTATAAATGCCATATGATGTATGGCATGCTCGAGATTATAAGCCAGTTCCCTTAAAACACTCGACTGCATGTTACTAAGCTCCATATTACTTTCTGAGTAGGAGGCTACCAGCACGATAGAAAAATCTTTATCTAACTTATGTAAGCCTTCGCATAGCTCGGCAATCTTTTCAATAGAAACCTGCCTGTCTTCCTCATAAAGCGTGTCATGATCTCTATTGTCATAATTGACGATTCCTGTGTAATAGCTATGGAGAAAAATGTCGTAGAATTCTAAGATATGCCTTGTGTGTTTGCCTATACTACTGCCGAGTAGTAACTGGCTTTTTTCAGCGTACTGTTTGTCGTTTAATTGTTCGATCAAATATTTAAGTTGTCTTAATACTTGTATAGAGGCATTTTTTATCTGCATACTTCTCAAATTGATATAATCCTATAAAATACACTCACCAGCACGTGAAAGCATATAAGAAATGAAACACTACACAGATGACAAGTAAAGCAAATTTATTGATAAATTTATTTTTGTAGATATGAGTACAAAAAAATCCTACTGAATTTTTTCAGTAGGATTTCTGAGCTCGGTACCATTTTTTCACTAATCTTTAAGCAAGTGCCTAGAAATCACGATCTTCTGTATCTCTGAAGTACCTTCATAAATTTGAGTTATCTTGGCATCTCGCATCAAGCGCTCTACGTGATATTCTTTAACAAAACCATAGCCCCCATGCACCTGAACTGCTTCAATAGTGGTTTTCATGGCTACTTCAGAAGCGTACAGCTTAGCCATGGCACTTTGCAACGAAAAGTCTTTTTTCTTGTCCTTTAATTGGGCGGCTTGCAAACAAAGCAAACGAGCAGCTTCTATATTGGTAGCCATCTCTGCCAACTTAAAAGATATACCCTGATGTTGACTAATTTCCTTACCAAAAGCCTTTCTTTCCTTAGAATATTTTACGGCCAGTTCGTAAGCACCTGAGGCTATGCCCAATGCTTGGGCTGCTATGCCTATTCTACCGCCGTTTAGTGTTTTCATGGCAATAGAAAACCCTTCACCATCTATACCCAATCTATTTTCTTTGGGAACCACCACGTCGGTAAAACCGAGCGAGTGCGTATCTGAACCCCTAATTCCCAACTTATCTTCTTTTTTACCTATAATAAAGCCCTCCTGCCCTTTTTCTACAATTAAGCAATTTATGCCTTTATGCCCTTTTTCTCTGTCTGTTTGGGCAAATACCAAATAAACCGACGCTGTTGAGCCGTTAGTGATCCAGTTTTTATTGCCATTGAGCAAATAGTAATCGCCTTTATCTTCTGCAGTGGTTCTTTGTGAAGTAGCATCACTGCCCGCTTCCGGTTCTGAAAGACAGAAAGCCCCCCAAATTTCGCCACTTGCCAATTTGGTCAGGTATTTTTGTTTTTGTTCCTCAGTACCGTATTTTTCTAGGCCCCAGCAAACCAAAGAGTTGTTTACAGACATACAAACCGAAGCTGAGGAATCGATTTTTGAAATTTCCTCCATTGCCAAAACATAAGACACGGTATCCATACCGCCACCGCTGTATTCGGGATCTACCATCATTCCCATAAAGCCCAATTCTCCCATCTGCTTTACCTGTTCCATAGGAAACTGCTGTTTCTCATCTCTCTCTATCACACCTGGCAAGAGTGCCGATTGGGCAAAATCTCTGGCAGCATCTCTCACGGCCAGTTGCTCTTCTGTAAATTCAAAATTCATTTGTATATGTTGTTTTAAATTAAGGTTCGATAAAAAATCGTAAAATTGTATGCGTGCATAACAAATTTACACAACTTTTCGTGCTTCTTCATATCATTTTCTAAAAAAATGGACGCAGCTAGCAAAGGCCTTCGCAGAATACGGAAATTATAGTAAATTGTAGCATATTCCACTTCAGTTTTGCATATTGGATTTTCAATGTGTTTGGTGTCCTTTTTATGGATTTCACTCCAATTTTTTTACTAATGCCCGATAGGTCTTATAAAATCAATGATGTCTTTATTTCTTACTCAAGAAGAGATTTAGATTTTGCCTTAAAGCTTTACAAAAGCTTAATGGATGAAGACCTAGAAGTGTGGTTCGACCAAGAAGACATTCCCCCCGCTGTTGATTTTCTACATGAAATAGAAAGCGGCATCAACCTTTCGCATAATTTTATCTTTATAATTTCGCCCGATTCGGTACTTTCTGAGTATTGCAGGAAAGAAATTGAACACGCCTTAGAGCAGGGCAAAAGAATCTTGCCGATTTTGTACAAAGAACCGCCATTGGGTTCTACCGACTTGCATCCAGAAATAAAAAAACTAAACTGGCTATTTTTTAGAGAAAGTTCAGAAGACTACAACAGCTCCCTGCTCAATTTACTGGACACGCTCGAGCAACATAAAGCTTACGTGGTTATGCATACCCAACTATTGAACAAGGCCATTTTTTGGAGCAGGAACCAAAAACGCGCAGAATATTTACTCATGGAAGAAGACCGCATTAATGCGGAAGCTTGGCTTAAGAAAAATTTTGGAAGCGACAAACCACCCTGCCAACCTACAGATTTACATTGTGAGTTTATCTGCGAAGGTGAGAAACATGCAAAACTAGGCATGACCGAAGCCTTTATTTGCCAAGCGCCTGAAGACCATGACATTGCCATAAATATCGCCAATAACTTGATGCGCAAGAGCTTTACCATTTGGATCAGAAATGAGGAAATGACCGAAGACGATGAACGCATCAAAAAAGTAATTAGGAATGGTATAGAGGAGGCCGATAATTTTATCTTTATTATCTCGCCTGACAGTGTTCATGCCGAGCGCCGCGTAGAGGAACTGGACTATGCGGTATCTCTCAATAAGCGCATCATCCCCTTGCTTGCAGAAGAAACAGAGATTTCAAGCATTCCTCAAAGCATCAGACATCTAAAACTGATTGATTTTAGTACTCCAAACAATAGCAATTACTACATCAATAAATTCAATACAGGTTTTAACCAACTCTTGGGCATACTTTATGAACACCAACACTACTACGAGCAGCATAAGTACCTTTTGGTACAGGCACTACACTGGCAAAGACAGAATGAAAACCCCGCTATACTGATCAAGGGGTTTCAGTACCAAAACGCACGCACTTGGTACTTACAAGGTATTAATAGAGAAAAAAATCCACCCACTGATCTACATGCCGCCTATTTAGATGCCTGTGAGAAAACCACCGGCCATGTTCAGAATGAAATCTTCATCTCTTTTGCCCGAAACGACAGTGATTTTGCCACAAGACTCAACAACGACTTGCAGATAAGTGGGCGCGTTACTTGGATGGAACAGAAATTTATTCCTTTAGGGGTAGACTACCAAGAAGAAACCTTTAAGGCCATTGAATCTTCTGACAACTTTCTATTGGTACTTTCTCCTTCTGCAGTAAATTCTCCTTACTGCAGAGATGAAACCGAGTACGCCCAAGCACTTGGCAAGAGGATCATTGTAGTAACGTATCTAGATGCCAATGAGCAACTTATCCTGTCTCATGACGCAGAATATACCAAAGTAAATTTCGAGTTTTTGAGCAATAGGTACGCAGAATGCTTTAGCAATTTACTGAGGGTCTTAGATGTAGATAGGCAATACATTAGGAGCCATAACAACCTAGCTCAAAAAGCACTTGAATGGGAACAGAAAGGCTTCGACAAAGATCTTTTACTTAGGGGTTCAGAACTTATTAATGCAAGCAATTGGTTGGCCGAGGCGAATGAAAAAAACAAAAAGCCCGCTCCCTCTGATCTTCAAACAAAACTGATCGAGAAGAGTGAAGAAGCCACACAAGACTACAGAAAACGTTACAAGAGGCGCATCAATAGACTTAGGATTTTGGTGGCTTTAATGGGGGTTTTAATGGTTAGTGTCGCATATTTTGCCTATCAGTCACGAAACTCTAAAATGTTGGCTGAACGACAGGAACAAAAGGCTTACAAGGCAAGAGAAATCGCGATAAAAAGACAAGAGGAACTGGAGAGACAAAAAACACATTTAGACTCGCTACAGATATTGCAAGACAAACTCAATGAGGAATTTAGAAAACCCGCTGACAATAGAAACGAGCGCTTGATCAGAGAACTTCTCAACATAAAAGATTCGCTTTCTCAACAACTCAACGAAACTGAAAATAACGAGCTAGAAGAGCAACTAGCCGAGATGGAAGAAAAGGAAAAAATGCTCGAATTCCATAACGGCTTAGCTGTTTTTAATAGGGATGGCAAATTTGGTTTTATAAACGAAGCCGAAGAAGCCGTAATAAGGCCTATTTACGATGCTGCAGGCAGGTTTAGCGAGGGCTTGGCAAGGGTAAGGAACGATGGGAAATGGGGCTACATTAACACCAATGGCGAATTGATCATAGATTTTCAGTTTGATTTGGCATCTAATTTTGAGGAAGGAACGGCCCGGGTTAGAAAATACGATGTATCGTATACCATTAACCAATTTAACACTTGCTTGAGCAACT
>Ga0207419_1001406_pt1 | contig 18212 bp, 18 predicted proteins | sample ElkSloMetagenome_4_FD_184723 | JGI IMG/M metagenome (GOLD analysis project Ga0207419, IMG submission 184723) | Hot spring microbial communities from Elkhorn Slough, Monterey Bay, USA - MD2A (version 2) | ecosystem: Environmental > Aquatic > Marine > Intertidal zone > Estuary: Microbial mat ...
CAGTTTTGCAATTTCTGCATTATAGTCTACGCCGTATTCCTGCTCACCTTCAGCCTGAGTTTCTGGAGCCACTTCAGCAATTTGCTTGTGACAATTCATGCAAACATTTAGTGACGGTATACCAGAGTGTTTTGAAACTCTAGCAGATGAATGACAATATTTACATTCAATTTTATTGGCACCAGCGTGGATTCTATGAGAATAATGTATTGGCTGTAAAGGCTCGTATCCCTGATCAACACCAACTTGCATTAAATATCCATAACCAAACCAGGCTGTACCTAAAAGAAACACCACAGCTGTTACAAGAACCAAGAATCCATTCTCTGCGTATGCTTTCCAAAGTGGTTTCGTTTGCCTTTCTTCCTTAGCCTTTAACTCAACACCATTTGCTTCAGCGAATCTGTTTAAAGTTTTATTGACCAGATAAAGCGTTACTGCTAAGAGCAATAGCACAAAAGATAATATAGCGAGTATTAAATCTGTCGACACTCCACCTCCTGAACCACCTCCAGCGGCTGCAACATCTGCTTCTGGTACTTTTGGAGGCTCAGGTTTTGGTTGCTCTACATAAGCCAGGATATCATCTATATCTTGATTACTCAATTGAGGAAACGCATTCATTGCGACTTGATTGTACTCTTCATAAATCGCAATGGCTCTAGTATCACCGGATTTGATTAACTCCTGTGAATTTTTAATCCAACTGTACAACCACTCAAAATCTCCATCGTACTTTGCAACAACACCATGTAATGCCGGACCGACAGCTCTTTCGTAAGGTTTGTGGCAAGCTGCACATAAAGAATTAAAGAGCTCTTTACCTTTTGCAGGATCACCTCCCGGAACTGGCGATTCTTCAGCAGCTTCAGTTTCCTCAACAGCTTTAGTTTCTTCTGCTGCGGGCTCTGCTTGCTCTTGAGAAAAAACAAAACTAGTGCACAAAAAGAAGAATAAAAATGCTAAAAGTGAAGGTCTTAAAATTACCTTTTTCATATTAGTTAAATTATTATTTCAAATGAACTTTAGATTCATATATTTTGCCCGCAAAAATAAGATATTACAATGATTTTAGTCATACTGACATTTGTTAAAACTTAATTTAAAATCTTTCTAAATAAGTAAAATCATGTACGTTAATATTTATCATAAATTTGCAAAAACATATATTTAAAAATGATTTCAAAAGTAAGCATATTGTTCGTATTCTTTAGTTTCTCTATTATTTGTTCAAGCCAAAGTGTTGAGATTAATAAAAAGAAAATTGATTCATTGGTAACATTAAAAAAACAAATGATCAATAACAATGAATTAAAATCCTTTTACACAATTCAATTATTTTCGGGGAACAGAAATAATGCTGAAAACGTAAAGAAAGATTACGATACAAAAAATTTAGAATTTAAGGCCACTATTAAATATGAAACACCAAATTACAAGGTTTGGGTAGGCATGTTTAGAACAAAACTCTATGCAGATAAAGCTTACGAAAAAATAAAGTTATCCTATCCAAGTGCATTGATTTTGAGGCCAGGTAGATAGTTGTAAATCTTTTATTTCTTTGCATCATTTGTAATTAATAATATAAAGTTAGAAAAATCGCCTCAAAGATTTCAGATTAAGAGGTTTTGTAAAGTAAATATTAACTTTCATTCTAAGTGCAATTCTTGCAAAGCTTTAAATGGGTTTATCTGTGACCGAACAATGACTCATATTGTTCAATTTTAAGCTACAAGCTTTCGTCAAAATTTCTCTAAAATACTTGTTGCAAATAATACATCAATAGTTTAAATTTTATAAATAAGATTGTTTTATAACCCATTAATTGTATAATTACCAAAATATGTAAACCACCGAGTAATTCTTTTCGTAAGTATGAGTGGATTATAGAAAAACACTAATGAAAGAGCATACAGCCATTTTAATTTTTTCAAATTCCTGCGAAGCTGACTCCAGGATAAAAAAAATTAAAAAAGGTAAATTACTATTCAATCACTTAAATGAAAAAGTTGTAAAAGTTGCTTTAAGAACTGAGCTTCCTGTTGAAGTTATATCATCCAATGAGCAAATCGGAAGTAGTTTTAAAGAAAGGTTTTATAACGCCATTCAACATGTATATAGTAAAGGATTTGAGAATGTAATCATCATAGGAAATGATACACCTCAACTTTCTACTCAACATATACTTTCTGCTTACAACAATTTAAAAAACAACAAAATAAGCATAGGCCCATCAACAGATGGTGGTTTTTATCTTTTAGCCATCAGTAAAACTATTTTTCAAAAAATAAACTTTTTTGACTACTCCTGGCAAACCCAAACTCTCTTAAGTGAGCTATTAAATAATTTAAAAAATTTAGACCAGGACCCTTTAATTTTAAATCTATTAGCTGATATCGACAGCATAGACGATTTAAAAACTATTCAAAATTATTCTAAATACTTTTCTTCAGTATTTAAAAGAATTATTTCTGAAATATTAAGTATAAGTCCGGTAACATTCGAAATAGAAAATTTTTATTTTAATTCTTATTTTACCAAAATTCCTCTAAATAAAGGTTCGCCAGCTTAAATTCAATTAAGCAACTTCACTCAAAATAACTTTTTTAAAAAAATAACATGTCAAAAATTACAAGACTATGTTTCATCCTCTGCGCTTGGATGGGATATGCACAACAAGATATTAGCGTAAGCGTGATCGATATTCAGAGTAATCAGATGATTTCAAATATAGATGTTCGACTTATTAATAAAAATCAGGGAATTGATATTTCTAAACAAACCAACAACAAAGGACAAATTGTATTTAAAAATATACAACCACTAAACGGTTACCAAATTATTTTTGATGGTAACTCTGACTATGCCGCTCAAGATTCAGAACTCATTGATGTACGATCTAATCAATCGATCAAAATACCTCTTTACTTAATTTCTAGACAATTTGTAGAGCAATCACTTGATGAAGTTGTGATTACACAACAAAAAACAAGTCGGATTAACAGACGTGATGCAGAAGTTTCCTTTGAACTAGAAGCTCAGGAAATCGAAGAAATACCAGTAGAAGCGCGTGATATTACTAGAGTTTTATTTAGAATTCCAAATGTTACCAGAGCAACGGGATTCTTTCCTGAAGCTCCGAATGTGAGTATTAATGGTGCAAATCCATTATTTACATCATATCTGATTGATGGTTTAGATAATAACGAGCGATTTTTAGGTGGACAGCGTTTTGCTATTCCAACGGGATTTGTGAAAGACATCACTGTTTTGACCAGTAACTTTTCGGCTGAATACGGGCTTACAAGCAATGGCGTTATAGACATCACCACAAAATCTGGTGGTAATGAACATCACGGCGAGGTATTTTTCCTTACAAGACCAGGTCCAGTAATAGACGGGCAAACAGATTTTGCTCAACGAGATTTATCAGGAAATCTCGTAAGAGAAGGCTTTGCCAGATATCAAGGTGGTTTTGCTGTAGGCGGACCAATTGTGAAGGATAAAACCTTTTATTTCATAAATTTTGAACATACCACAGACCAGAAGGACAATCTTTTAAATTCTCCTGAGCTTGGAGTTACAGCAACTGTTCCCGGTTCTAATACATTTAATTATCTGTCTGCAAAAATCGATCATGTTTGGAATGAAAATTATAGATCATCTTTAAGGCTTAATCTTGGTGATATTGATGTGGAGAGACAAGGTGGTGGTCTGGATGGCGGTGTCACTTTTCCTTCAGCTGGAAATGCTCAGCAGAGAAATAGCCTAAATCTAGCGTTTAAAAATGCTTACAACATCAATAATTTCAGTTTTGAAACCAATTTGATGTACAGTCGTTTCAATTGGAATTATGCTAATCCAAATAATGAAAACTCACCACAGGTAACTGTAAGAAATCCTGCCGACCAACCAATAGCGATAATAGGACATCCAGGATTTGTATTTGATGAAATCGAAAATACTATTCAATTTCAACAAAAAATGAAATGGTACCTGGAAGATCACACTATTAAAGCTGGTTTTAACTACATCAGCGGAGATCATCAGCTATTCGGTGGTGGAAATCCTAGTGGAAACTATATCGTACGACTAAATCAAAATCAGTTAGATAATTTGGCTGGTCAGAATCTTGGTGGTTCTTTAAACATTAATGACATCCCATCAGATGTTGAAGTGGTAAACTACGGTGTAGAATTAAGGCCTTCGTCTTTCGGAACAACGCAAAACATTACTTCCCTTTATATTGAAGACTTATGGCAAGTCAATCAAAAGTTAAATCTTACTTTAGGCTTAAGGTACGATTATGATAACCTTTCTGTCGGTGGTGGAAATGAAGGCGATACCAATAACTTTGCCCCGAGATTCAATTTTAATTATAAACTGACTGAAAATTCTGTTTTACGTGGTGGATATGCTATTGCTTATGACAAAATTGCCTACGCCATTTTTAGTGATGCCTTACAGCAAAATAACAATTCTGATGATTACAGACTTCAGATCCAGGAGCTTGTAAATCAAGGTATCTTACCGGCAAATACAGATATTGATAAAGTGACATTTAATGGAAATTTGACCGCCAACTTTATCGATGTGGGTTATCTTGACGGACCAACACCAGCGGATCTTGCGGGAACTCAACAAAGCATTTTTTCAAACGAGCGAAGAATTTTAAATCCTAATGGATATGACAATCCCTATTCTCATCAATTCACACTCGGATATCAAGTTCAGTTAGAAAATGACAAACTTTTCTTTGTTGATTTGATTCACAATAGAGGGGAAAATCTATTTAGATTGAGAAATTTGAATGCACCTGAGGAATTTCCGATAGATTCAAGTTTTGGACCGGATGACGTAAGAACCATTGAAGAAGCAGATGCGACAAGACCAATCCCCATTGTGAATGGATCCGGAATTATCAATGGACAAGAAGTCGGTGGTGTTGCTAGAAATGTTGTGATGACAGAGACAGAAGGCCGATCTAGATATTATGCAGCGAGTTTTAATCTACAAAAATCTAAAGGGTCTAATGATTACTCATATCGGATCAATTATACGTTGTCATCGTTGGAAAATAATACAGAAGACATCAACTTCCGTGCGATGGACGCCAACAACTTTGATACAGAATGGGGTCCATCAATTAATGACAGAACTCACAACATCAACGGTATTTTTAGCTATTATCCCTTTAGAGGAACAACAGTGACCCTTGCAGCCTTATTGCAAAGCGGACAACCTATTAACAGAATTCCAGACGGTGAAATCTTTGGAACAACAGATTTAAATGGCGATGGTTCCGGTTTTGGAGATGCTTTTGTCGGCAACAGTGACCGTTCTCCCGGCGAACCTAGGAATAACGATCGATTACCCTGGAATAACACTTTTGACATCGGTATCCAGCATCAATTTAAAATTGCTGAAGGTCAAAAAATTGAAATTAGAGCAGACATTTTCAATGTTTTCAATACCGAAAATTTAAGTGGTTTTTCTAACAATGCCACCCAAAGTAATCAAATTCAGGCCGGGCCAGCATCGTCCGGAAGATTTGTGCAGAGAAATGCAGGACCGCCAAGACAATTTCAATTTGGTTTAAGATATTTGTTTTAAAAAATAGTGATGAAAAGAATTTTCATTTTAGTTTGTCTTATAAGCCTTTGGTCGTGCAAGACGGAAGAACCATCTTCAAAAATAGATCTTAGTAATTGGGAAAACATAAAAGAGCAAGGCAAAGACCAAGAAATAAGTATGATGATGTGGATGGGCGACCCAAAGATAAATGCTTATATGAGTGATTATATTTTACCAAAGATAAAATCAGAATATGGGATTGACGTCAACATTGTAAACGGACAAGGGAACGTTATTGTACAAAGTTTAATGTCTGAATTGCAAGCTGATGTTGACGAAAGCGAAATAGATTTAGTTTGGATTAATGGAGAGACATTCTATCAACTTAGACAGATAGATGCTCTTCATGGTCCTTGGACCTCGGTTTTACCCAATTCTGAGTACATTAATCTAGAAAATGATTTTATCGGAAAAGACTTTCAACAAGATATTAATGGCTTTGAATTACCCTGGGGAAATGTACAGATGACTGTAATTTATGATAGTAGAAAGGTAGATTCTCCTCCAAAAACAAAAGATGAATTACTAGCATTTGTTGTTAAAAATCCTGGCAAATTTACATTTGATAATCACTTTACCGGTTTAACGTTTTTAAAGAGCTTGCTGATCAGTTTTGCTGAAAACCCCAATGAACTCTATGGCGATTTTAATGAAAAAAACTATAGAAAGTACAGTGAAAAATTGTGGGACTATATTGATAAAATAAAACCATACTTATGGCAAAAGGGAGAAGTTTTTCCAGAGAATGTGGCTCAAATGCATCAATTATTTGCATCAGGTGAGATCTGGTTTACAATGAGTAATAATGACAGTGAAGTAGATAATAAAATTACAGAAGGTCTTTTTCCAGAATCTGCAAGAGCTTATGTTCCAGAATTTGGCACCATTCAAAACAGCCATTATTTAGGAATACCAAAACTTTCCAAATATAAATCTTCGGCAATGCTTTTTGCCAATCTAATGATTTCAGCTGAAGCACAAGCAAAGAAAATGAGTCCTGAAATCTGGGGCGATGGCACTGTATTGAGTTTAGACAAACTACCTGAAGACCAACTTCAGTATTTTGAAAATATCACATCTCGAAAACATGCACCTGAAAGAGAAAATTTACAAAAATTTGCCCTGATGGAATTAAGTCCGGAATACATGATAAGGCTATCAGAAGATTTTAGAAACAAAATTATAAATCAGTGAAAAAGAACACCTTTAGCTTTTTGTTAAAAATTCTATTTGTGGTGATGGTGATTTTACCAGTCTCAACTGGGCTAATTTATGCTACAAGCTATAGCTTGGGATTAACTGGATTAATGTCTCAAGGATTTACGACGGCTTATTGGGGAGAAGCCCTGTCAAGCCAAGACGTCTGGTCAAGTTTTCTTTATAGCTTTTGGGTTGGCATTGTAAGTGTTTTTATAGCCGCATGTATTGCCTTAGGGTTGGCTTTGGGTTGGCAAAGGAGCATTCAACAAGGTAAGTTGAGCTATTTTATATTTTTACCTTTATGTTATCCTGCTACTGTAATGGCTTTTTTGGTACATCAGTGGTTTTCACCCTCTGGTTTTTTTTCGAGATTATTTTACAATTTAGGCATTATAGATAATTTAGAAGCGTTTCCGATTGTAATCAGAGATTACTATGGAATTGGAATTATATTATGCAGCATTTTTTTAATCACCCCTTTTTTTACGATTCTCTTTTCAAATATTTATAAAAATGAAAGGATTAATGAATTAGAAAATCTTTCAAAAACTCTGGGATCTTCCGTCAATCAAATTTTAAGAAGAGTTACGCTACCTATTTTATTTAACCGGTCTAAAACCACTCTCTTATTGTTTGTGATTTTTGTGATGGGATCTTATGAAGCGCCTTTGATTTTAGGAAGACAAAACCCCCAAATGATCACTGTAGCAATTGTAAACAAAATTCAAAAATTCAATCTAAATGATATACCTGTTGGTTATGCCATGAGTATAATATATGTATTGATAGTGATTATAAGCTTAAATTTTTCCGGAATACTCAAAACGTTTCAAAATAGGAAAATCTCAAATATATGAACAGAGTATTGAAATACATATACGCTTGTTTGGTGGTTTTTCCTGTGATCTTTCTTATGGCCATGTCATTTGCTGAAAAGTGGAGATTTCCTGATTTTTGGCCTGAGAATTGGACTTTTAAGAATTGGTCTTCAAGCATATTCGGTCAAGGTGATTTATTGTACAGCCTTATCGTATCATTAGGGATTTCATTAATGCTTGCGTCATTGGTTTGTGTGATTTCTTTCTTTGTTTCAAAAGAAATAGCTTATAGTAAGTATCGCAAAACTTATATGAAATTAACTTTGATTCCTTACATCTTATCGCCAATTATCTTGGCTGTTATTTTTCAATATTATTTTGCTTTTACAAGCTTGACCGGTAAAATTTTAGGTGTATTAATTGCTCAATTATTTTTTGCATTGCCATTTGGAATAGTGATTTTTAATAATTTTTGGAATGATAAAATCCTGTCATTAGAACAATTGACATTTACTTTAGGAGCAACTCCCAAGGAGAGCTTATTGAAAGCTGTCATTCCATTGTCAAAACCAGCTATTATACTTTGTTTTTTCCAATCTTTTCTAGTGTCTTGGTTCGAATATGGATTAACAAGATTTATCGGTTTAGGTAAAGTAAAAACGCTTACAGTGATGGTATTCAATTTCATAAATGAAGCCAATGTTTTTTACGCCGCTTTAGCCTGTGTGTTGTTGGTTTTGCCTCCAATATTTTTATTGTATATTAACAAGAAAGCTCTAATTTTAAAGCAATGAGTACATTTTTAGAGCTTCAAAATATCAGTAAAAGTTTTGACGAAGAAACGATTCTAGAGGATGTGAATTTATCTCTCGAACATCAAAAGACTTTGAGCTTGATTGGCGCATCAGGTAGTGGAAAAACGACACTTCTCAAAATTATTGCAGGCCTAGAGAAAGCATCAAATGGTAACGTTGTTTTGAATAAGCAAAATATCAACAATCTTCCGCCACAGAAACGTAAGATTGTTTATTTATACCAAGATGCTTTATTATTTCCTCACCTGTCAGCTTTTGAAAATATAGCCTTTGGATTAAAACTTCAAAAACAAAAAAATATACGAAATACTGTCAATGCCATGCTGGAAAGTCTAGGTATGATTGAACATGCTGAAAAGATGCCAAATCAATTATCTGGAGGACAAAAACAACGCATAGCTTTTGGACGTGCACTAGTCATAAAACCTCAACTTTTACTACTTGACGAACCTTTTGGGGCGCTTGACCCAAAAATACGATCAAATATGCAAAAACTTTTCAAAAACCTGGTCGTAGCTCAGGGCTTATCTTCTATTTTTGTTACTCATGACATCAAAGAAGCTATAATAATAGGTGATGGTATTGCAAAAATCGAGAAAGGAAAATTGATACAATTTGAGTCCAAACAAAGTTTTTACAATACCAAAAGCTCTGGGGTTCAAGCGGAAATTGATTTTTGGAAACAATTAAAAAATGAAAAAGAATGAAGACTGATTTTGACCACATAGAATCCGTGTATTGGGTTTTTACCCAACTTTGTAACGATAACTGTGATCACTGCTACAACGATTCTAGTCCTTTTGGAGCCAGAATTTCACAAGAAGATTGTTTTAAGATTATCGAAAACATGCCTTCAAAAATTGATAGGCTAATTATTAGTGGCGGCGAACCTCTTGCAGATATTAAACTACTCCATGCCATCTTAGATAAGATAAAGCTGAAATACAAAGACAACACACAAATCATGTTACAAACTAATGGTGATTTGTTGACTAAAGAAAAACTAGAAGTACTTATTGAAAAAGGAGTGACGAGATTTGATATTGCAAGCATAGATCGTTATCATAAACACGCAGGTAATAGATTAATGGAGTTAGCCGAGATTTTTGAAAGCTGTGGTGTAAATGGAGAAGACAAAGACCCTTTAGTGGATAGTGAAAATTACTTAACAAAAAACGATTTAAGCTGGGGCTATTGGGGCGCAAGCGAAGATATGTGGATTGGCGGTAACTGGGCGCGTGGTAAAGCCTTGAAAAATGATATCCACTACAAAAATCCAGAGCATAATTTCTGCACCATTTTATCCGGAGCTAGAAACTTTTTAGGGGGTCATGATGATATTCCCAACGAAATAAGTATTCAACTATGGCGTATAAACCCATGTTGTCCGGGAACGCATTTTCCAATGGGCGATGCCCGAAAAGAAAAGGTAGCAGACGTGCTCGAAAGGGCTTCGAAAAATATAGTTTTTAAAGCATTGAATGAAGGTGACCCTCTCAATATGGGTATTTCTCTTGGTGTAAGTAAAACTGAAGCTGAAGAAAAAAATAACGAATTGGGCAATATTTGTTTGTATTGTGATCATTTTTTAAAGTGTCACAAAGACGAAATATTTGACAGCAAGGGTGTAAAAGCAAACGTGGGATAATGAGATATAAAATATCAATACTAGTTTTTTTTGTACTTAGCCTAACGGGCTGCGCTCAAAGTAGTATTTACGAAGCCATCAAAACTTATAATTCCGGTAGTGTAGAATATATTTTAGTAGAAGACCTAAAGGAAAAATTAGAGAGTAAAGAAAAGGTTTACCTTCTCGATGCAAGGGCAAAGGAGGAATATAAAGTCAGCCATTTTAAAGATGCCATTTGGATCGGTTATAAAAAATTCGAAAAATCCAAAGTTGAAAATCTCGATAAAGACCAATTGGTTGTGGTCTATTGCTCAATCGGAGTCAGGTCAGAGCAAATTGGAGAAAAACTGCAGGATCTAGGATTTAAAAATGTCCAGAATCTATATGGTGGAATTTTTGATTGGTCCAACAAAGGCTATCCTGTTTACAAAAATGAAATGGAAACAAATAAAGTCCATGCTTACAACAAATTTTGGAGTAAATTTTTAACCAAAGCTGAAAAAATATACTAATGTCGAAAAATGCCCTCATTATCTTTACGAGAAAACCTGAACTCGGAAAAGTCAAAACACGCTTAGCAAAAGGCGTTGGAGATGAAAAAGCTTTAGAAATCTATATTTATTTACTTCAACATTCAGCTAAAATTGCTTCGAAAGTAAGCGCATCTAAACAAGTGTGGTATACCAATAGTGTTGAGCAAAACGACTTATGGGATGATTCAATTTTTGAAAAATATACTCAAATTGAAGGTGATTTAGGTGATAAAATGAAAACCGCCTTCAAACATAGCTTTGAAAATAGTTTTGAAAAAGTTGTTATCATCGGTACTGACTTACTAAACGTAGCAACAGATGATATAGAAAGTGCCTATGACCAATTAGATGAAAATGACGTGGTTTTTGGTCCTGCTGAGGATGGTGGTTATTACCTTTTAGGCATGAATCAATTTATACCAGAACTTTTTGAAAATATTGAGTGGAGCACAGAAAATGTCTTAAACCAAAGCATAAAACAAATACCTGATCAGAAGTTTACACTTTTAGACGAAAAAAATGACATCGACTATAAAGAAGATGCTTTGAGACACCATGAATTAGAGGAGATAATTTTGAAATAGAAATCTTTATACGCCTTCTCTCAAAAAACCTTTGTAAATTTTTCTCAATTTGTGGGGTTTTACTCCAAATTTGTAAAGCATAAATACATAACCGTTTATTAGATTTACTTCAAGCCAGGTGGAATTATCATATTTTCTGGCACTTACTGTCGCTCTGCTTTGGACGATTTTAAATGGGATTTTAAGTTTACGAACCCTATCCATAATTTCAAAATCTTCCATGATACAGTAGTCTTCATTAAATCCCCCTAATTTTTCAAATGTTTCAGCTTCAAAAAATTGGCATTGATCTCCGGCGCCGGCAAATAAACTATCATTTTTGGTAAAATAGCTGTTGATATCCAGCATAAATGTACTTCTGTCAAAAATGTAAGAAAAGAATCCCATTTTATTGCCTTCTTCAATCGCGGTAGTGACTTGATCATAAAAATCTTCAGGAAGTTGAACATCACAATGTAAGAACATTAAAATCTCACCATTTGCTTTTGAGGCTCCATAATTCATTTGTTTTGCGCGACCTCTGATCCCACTTTCATAAAATTTCACTTTTTTAAAGCTTTTACTGATCTCTGGACTATTATCTTTCGTATCTATAGAGTTGGACAAGATGATTTCGATGGGGTATTTTTCAGCTTGTGCTTGGAGAAATGTTAATTGTCTCGGCAAGTTTTTAGCTTCATTGTATATTGGAATAATGATACTTAACATAACGCTAAACTACATATTAAAATGAAAACAATACTTTCTGTAAGCCTTTTATTAAGCATATTTTTAATAAATGCGCAACCTAAAACTGATTATATAGAATTGTCTCAAAATTTATTGAAAAAAGTCAAAAAAAACCAGGACGTTCAAGATGAAGTTAAAAAGCTTGAAACCACTACTCTAGAGGATTTGACTGAAAAAATTAAAACAGATCAACAAAAGCTTGCCTTTTGGATAAATATTTACAACGCATTTATTCAAATTTCATTAAAAGAAAATCCTGAGCAATATTCTGATGAAAATAGAGATGATTTCTTTAAAACTGAAAGGGTCAATATTGCCGGTGAAAAATTATCTTTTGATGATATTGAACATGGCATTATTAGAAGTTCGATGTCTAAAATATCGATGGGGTATGTCAAAAAAATATTTAGACCGGAATGGGAAAAAAAATTGAGGGTTGAAAATATAGATTGGAGAATACATTTTGCTTTAAATTGCGGAGCCAAAAGCTGTCCGCCGGTCGCCATATATAATGACGAGGTTCTTGACCAACAACTCGATTTTATGACTAAATCATATTTGAAAGAGCAAACAGATTACAATGAGGAAACTAAAACTGCGCATACGGTAGTCTTATTTTCGTGGTTTAGAGGAGATTTTGGAGGATTAGATGGTGCCAGAGAAATTTTAAAGGAATATGGAATTACACCTGTAGTTCCAGATGATTTAGAATTCAAAGATTATGATTGGACTATGCTTATAGACAACTATAGAGAATTGCCAGAGTTCTAAAAATTGATGACAACTATTTCAATTATTATTCAAGTTGAAAAGCATTTACATAAGCTTTACGTACAAGTAACATTTTATATATAGATTTGTTGATATAAATTATTTGTAACGCATGAAATACATTCAAGAAACTACGGAATATCTTATAGAAAAAGGATTTGAATCTCCTGAAATAGGCATTATTCTAGGCACAGGTCTTGGTCAGCTTCTGGAAAAAGTTGAAATCCTTCAAGAAGTAAGTTATAATCAAATTCCAAATTTTCCTACAGCAACCGTAGAATTTCACAGAGGAAAACTCATATATGGAAAAATTGAAGACAAAACCGTCGTTGTCATGCAGGGGCGTTTTCATTTATACGAAGGGTACGATTTATTGGATGTTACTTTCCCAGTAAGAATTATGTATAGATTAGGCATCAAGAGGCTTTTAGTGTCAAATGCCGCAGGCGCCATTAATTTAGATTACACTAAAGGAGAATTAATGCTAATTGATGATCATATCAATCTTCAAGGTGGTTCTCCATTAGCTCATAAAGGGGTTTCAAAATTGGGGGATATTTTTGTAGATATGAGTTGCCCGTACGATAAAAACATGAGTAACCTTATGTCAGAAATTGCTGTAAAAGAAGATATTACACTTCATAAAGGTATCTATGCCTCAGTGCTTGGACCACAACTAGAAACCAGAGCAGAATATCGATATCTCAAAATTATCGGTGCAGATGCTGTTGGGATGAGTACAGTACCTGAAGTAATTGTTGCCAATCAACTTCAAATTCCCGTTGTAGCGGTATCTGTTTTAACAGATGAATGCGATCCCGATCATTTGGAACCGGTTAACGTTGAAGATATTTTATCTACTGCAGCAAAAGCCGAACCTAAGATGGTAAAATTGTTTTGCGAATTAATAAAGCAGATTTAGATTAACTATTTTCTTTAACTTCTAATAATCTTTTGACATATTTTCCTATAACATCAAATTCAAGATTAACGGTGTCACCTTTTGCTAAATGTTTAAAAGTTGTATGCTCGTAAGTATATGGAATTATAGCAACGCTAAATGCATTTATATCACTATCAACTACAGTTAAACTAACGCCATTAATTGTTATTGAGCCTTTTTCGATGGTAACATTTTGTTGCTTAGAATCATATTCAAATCTGTAAGTCCAGCTGCCGTCCAATTCTTCAGCATTTATACATGTAGCTGTTTGGTCTACGTGACCTTGCACGATATGTCCATCTAATCTGGCGTTCAATTGTGCTCCACGCTCCAGATTAAGCTTACCACCTACTTCCATTTTACCAAGATTGGTCTTTTGAAGAGTTTCATCTATAGCAGTAACTCTGTAAGTATTGTCTTCATTATTTACTGAAACTACAGTCAGACAAACACCGCTATGGGCAACACTTTGATCAATTTTTAAGTCTTTAGTCAATGTAGATTTAACATCGATATGGATATTGGTCTTTTCCCTTTCAATATTTACGATTTCTCCAATTTCTTCAATTATTCCAGTAAACATATTGCTAATTTATTTATTTATCTTTGTGCAAATTTAGTTGAAAAACTTCCGTAGTTTCAGGAAAGTAAAAATTATCACATTTATTTAGCTAAAACTAAAAATTGATTATGCCAAAAGAGAAAAAAAATGAAAGCTTACCCGTTGTAGGTATAAGTATTGGGGATATTAATGGGATTGGACCAGAAATTGTTCTAAAATCTTTTGAAGATACCCGCATGCTGGAGTGTTGCACACCTATTATATTTGCGCACACAAAGATGCTTTCGTTTTTAAAAAAACATTTCAATTTGAAGATGAAATTTCAAGGTATTTCTTCACCAGAAAAAGCCATCAGTGGTAAAATAAATGTGGTTAATACCTGGAAAAACAATCCAAAAATAGAATTCGGCCAAGAACATAAAGCAGCAGGCGCATATTCTATCAAATCCCTGAAAGCAGCTGTTGAAGCTTTGAAAAATAAACATGTAGACGTTCTTGTCACCGCACCTATTCACAAAAAAAACATCCAAGCCGACGATTTTAATTTTCCTGGGCACACAGACTATCTTGAAAAAGAACTTGGTGGTAACGCACTGATGTTTATGGTTTCTGAAAACATAAAAGTAGGTCTTTTTACAGACCATGTGCCCTTAAAAGACATTTCAAATAAAATTACTCCAGAACTTATTCAGCAAAAAATACAAACCATCAAGGATTCTTTACAAAAGGATTTTAAAATTAGGGTGCCAAAAATTGCAGTATTAGGCATAAATCCACACACTGGTGACGATGGAGTAATTGGCAAGGAAGACGATGATGTGTTAAGGCCGACATTAGCGAAAATTAGAGAAAAAAATGCATACATTTTTGGGCCGTATGCAGCTGATAGTTTCTTTGGAACCAAAAACTACAAAAATTTTGATGCCATCATTGCATCTTACCACGATCAAGGCTTAATTCCCTTTAAAACTTTATCCTTTGGTGAAGGTGTCAATTTTACAGCTGGTTTAAACTATGTAAGAACCTCACCAGATCATGGCACTGGATTTGATATTGCGGGTAAGAACGAAGCTAATCCTAGCTCATTCATAAAAGCTGTTTTTGCAGCTATAAGAATTAGAAGAAATAGAGAAGAATACAATAGCCTGACAAAGAACGCTTTAAGAACAAATATGGATAAAATGAAAAATTAATTTTCATACACTATTAGTTTCTAAAAATTTTTTATATTTGCAGGCTCAAAATTGATGTGATGGAGACGAAATTTGAGGATTTTGCCATAAAATACATTGGCTTAAAACAAGGTTTACATCATTTTGACTATCAGTTAGATAATACGTTCTTTGATAAATTTGATTACCAAGAATTTCAACATTCTGATATTCAAGTTGATGTTCATCTTAATAAAAAAAATACACAATTAGAATTTGATTTTCACATCAAAGGTACTGTTAATATTAATTGTGATATTACCTTAGAACCATTTGACTTACCATTAGAAAATGTGATGTCTATTCTAGTTAAATTTGGGGATGAGTTTGAAGAAGTAGATGAAAAACTTGTTATTATTCCAAGAGGAGAATACGAGTTTCAAATAGAACAGTATATTTACGAAACAGTTCTTTTGGCTTTACCCTCAAAGCGAGTTCACCCAGGAGTTGAAGATGGCACTTTAGATTCAGAAATTCTTGACAAATTAAATTATCATAGCGTAGATAAAAACGATAAAAAAGAAGAAAAAACTATAGACCCACGTTGGGATAAATTAAAAAATTTACTTAAAGATTAAGTTATGGCACATCCAAAGAGAAAGACCTCAAAAACGAGAAGAGATAAAAGAAGAACGCATTATAAAGCATCAATACCTCAGATAGCTACTGATCCAACTACTGGAGAACCACATCTCTATCACAGAGCTCATTGGCACGAAGGTAAGTTGTATTACAGAGGTCAGGTACTTATAGATAATACTGCAGAAGATGTAGAAGTAGAGTAAATTTTTATACAATTTGAATTATTAACCATCTCTTAGCTAAGGGATGGTTTTTTTGTTGATACCTTTCAAAAGTTTATGGATTCACTCACACAAATAGTATTAGGCGCAAGTGTCGGAGAGTTTGTTCTTGGCAGAAAAATTGGCAATAAGGCTATCCTGTATGGTGCTATTGGAGGAACGATTCCAGATCTTGATGTTTTAGCGTCACATTTTACTGATACAGTAACTTCACTTGCGATACATAGAGGTTTTACTCATTCTTTTGCTTTCGCTGTAATCTTTGCTCCATTTTTTAGTTGGCTAGTGACCCGTTATGAGAAATACAAAAACAAAAAACATTGGGCGTGGTTTTTCTTTTGGATTTTCATTACTCATCCTTTTCTGGATTCACACACCACCTGGGGCACGCAATTATTTTGGCCTATAGATATCAGGCTGGCTTTTAAAACCATTTTTGTGATTGATCCGCTTTATACTTTACCCTTTCTCACCTTTTTGATATTGACTATGTTCCAAAAGAGGACAAGTCGAAAAAGACGATTATATAATGGAATTGGTTTAAGTCTAAGTACAGCTTATTTAGCATTGACTTTCATTTTGAAGTTTTATGCTATACAAAGATTTGAAACTGCACTAGCCAATCAAAATATTGAATACAAGCAACTAGACACCAGACCATCTGCACTAAATACCATATTATGGAATGCTAATGTTGAAACTGAAGAAAACTATCTTCTAGCCGATTATTCATTTTTTGACACTAAGCCAATAGAATTTGAAGTATATCCTAAGAACCATCAGCTTTTGGGAAATTTGGCTGAAAATGAAAAAGTTGTAAGAATGATCAACATTTCTGAGGGCTGGTTTACAATCATAAAAAAAGATGGACTTCTATATTACAACGACCTCAGGTTTGGACTTTTAAATTTAGATAAAGGCTCTCAGGAATTTGTGTTTCAATACCGAATAGATGTTGAAAAAAAAGGCAATGTGACCTTTACAGAAGTCGAAAAAACAAGTCGCGATGGCAAAAAATTACTTTCGGAATTATTTGATAGAATAAAAGGAAACTAATTAAATCCTGCTTAATTAAAAAACTATTTTACCATCTCAATCGTCCTAATTGGAAACGGTATTGTGATATTATGTTTATCAAAAAGTGACTTCAACTCTATTACAGCGAGGTCTTTTAAGCCCAATTCTTCGGCTTTATTTCTAGCATTCCCCCAAAATCTCACTTTAAAATCAATAGAACTGTCATTAAATTTTGTGTAAAAGAAATCTACCTTTTCGTTTGCAATCTGTGGAAAAACTTTAGAAAAATGATCGATGGTAAGCGCTTTGACTTGTTTGAGATTACTTGAATAGTGTATTCCACAATCCAGCGATACTCTCATTCTTGAAGTGAGTGAATAATTGGTGAATGGACTTTCCAAAATTTGGGTGTTTGGCACCATAATATAATTATTATCCTGGCGTAGAATCTGTACACTTCTTAAAGAAATTTCAGTCACAACGCCCTGAATATCCTTGGTTTCTACCCAATCGCCGATTTTCAGTCTCGGCAGAAAACTTAAGATTACCCCTGAAAAAGTATTATTCAATACGCCTTGAACAGCCAGACCAATTGCTAAACTTGCTACACCAGCTAATCCAAGAATGGATGTCATTATGATTCCTAAATCCAGGATGATCAAAAACACTAAAAACCCTAGCAACCAAATTAATCCTCTGAAGCTTTTAAGAATAATATACCTCACAGATTCCTGTGAAACAGATTTTTTCAAAATTCTTAAAAGTAATCTTCCACCAAATTTTGCAAAGAGTACAAAAATTACAAAAACAAAGATACCGATGATGAGATTTGGCAGTTTGAGTAAAATTAAATCTACCCAAATTAGGAATTTAGCTAATAAGATATCATAAACATGATCCCAGGTAAAAGTTTCATCTAAAGAAACTCGCTTTATCTTTTCTCCAATAGTTAAATCCATTGG
>Ga0207419_1001407_pt1 | contig 18210 bp, 13 predicted proteins | sample ElkSloMetagenome_4_FD_184723 | JGI IMG/M metagenome (GOLD analysis project Ga0207419, IMG submission 184723) | Hot spring microbial communities from Elkhorn Slough, Monterey Bay, USA - MD2A (version 2) | ecosystem: Environmental > Aquatic > Marine > Intertidal zone > Estuary: Microbial mat ...
CATTGTCGACTTTCAATTTGTTAAACGGAATGCTGGCGCACTTGCATCCATTTTGGACGATGATCCCATTTACCTCGTAGTTCTCGCTCAAGAGCTGCTCAGGAACCTCACCAATGAATAATTTGACCCCGCTCTGCTTTTGCTCCTCCTCTGTCATGCTCAGAAAAACTCCTTTCTTTACTTGAGGCATCAAGTAGCCATCCGTGATCTCTCCCGGAAAAAGGCGATTACTCTCACCACAAGCAAATTGTCGGTCGACCATGATCTCTGCGGAGATCGCGCTGCCCCCAAGGCTCAGCATTTTTTCCACTACTTTCTTATTGTGGTAACTGAAATACAATTTACCCTCTTCAACCACAAAAGCATCGGAAAACAATTCAGCAGCGGTGCCAAATTGAGACTCGAACTCCTTGCATGCTTCTTCTTTGTAAGGGTCAATGCCTCTGAACTTGAATTTTTGTTTTACTCCCTTTGGCAACACATAGGGCAGAGAAGCAAATACGGCCACGATCACGAACTCCTTACGTTCATTTTGATGTACACCAATCCCCATTTCGTAGAAATTTGAATCCGTCAAATTAAGCTGACTCTCCTCTTCCTCGATCCAGGAATAAATGGCCGCTTTTACTAAAAGATCGACGGTGACCAGTTCTACCCTTCCGCTGCTGGCATCTGTTTCACCTCTAGAATTTGGCGACACCATAGCGAGGTTTTCCCCAGCCTCTGCATTGAGCGCCTCGTAATACAATAGACGATCAAGCAGGGTCTTTTTTTGCTCTTTGTCTTGCTCGTGGGTTAGCCTTCCCTTTTCGGCAATATATTCTGCCTGGTCGAAGGCGATCGCGTCAAGGACTTCAGTGCGCTGGAATTTTGGCAAACCCTCAGATTGCCGAAACTGATCCAACTGAAAAACGAGCTCCTGCTCGATGGTTTGCAGATCGAAGGCTTCTTGGGCATTTGCCCTGCTCAACGACAGACATAAAAAAAGTCCTGTCATCAGTAGATGAAAGGACTTTGATTGAATGATTGGATTCTGCATGTAGTTGAATTAGAGGATCAAAAAGCTCACTCGTTGATTTTGACCAGCATCGCTATCCGATTTCATCTCCTCGGTTTCTTTACTTTCATAGGGAATACGCGCTTTGGAAATCCCTTGCTTGATCAACTCTTTTTGCACGTTGAATGCTCTGCGTTTCCCGATAAAAGCGACCTCTGCTTCTGAAGGATCTGCATGACCTACGATCTTCAGTTTTACTTTGGGATTACTTTTCAGGTATTCTGCAAGTTTGGTGAGTTTAGCAGCCTCTGCTCCTCCCGGAGCGAACTTTTTTGCCATGAACATGATTTCCAAGGAGGATGGATAAGGAGCCTCGGCCTTCTTTTCTTCCTTCTTTTCAGGATTGGACTTCCCGGCTTCTGTTGGAGTTTTACCCGCGGTTTCTGCTGCCTTGCTGCCATCTGAATTCACCAGGTAGGTCTTCTTGGCCTTGCTCCGCTGCGCTTCGTCGGTGCTGAAGCTCTTGAATTCCACTTCCATTGCACCACCGGCTATTTTATCGCACTGACAATCTCCTTCCAGCACATCCATGGGAATCACTGAAACGTCATCGATGTAGTAATAGGCATTGTATTCCTGTCGGCCACTAAACTCTCTTGAGAGGCGTAACGACTCTTGAGCGGTTTCCTCGTCGGTGTTAAAGTTCCCTATGGTAATGAACTGCTCTCCTCCCCCGGCTTGATAGATCCGGCAGATCGGCGTCCATAAATATTGTTGCTCAAACGGTTTATTGACCACACTTTTAATGGGAGCATCTAAGTTGATCACCTCTTCTCCTTCCAAAACTGAATCCCTGCTCACGTGCATGGCAAGGTTATTCACTGCATATTTAGACATGTCTGAAAGGCTCACGTAAAAGCGCATGCAATATTTTCTCCCTTTTGATAAAGGGTTTTTCAATTTGGTACTCAAATAAGTTCGGGGCATTCTTCCACGATATCCGTAAAAAGACACACCCACATAGTTTTCTCCGGTGCGAGCAGGTTCTTTTCCATATTTATTTGTGGGCACTTCAAATTCATCGTTCTTGGCATCCGCACTGTATAGATCAACTTGATTGACCGTGGCAGATACCCAAGGGAAAGCAAGCGAGAGCTGTCCGGCTTCTTTGATCTTTCCATCTACTTCTTCGAAACTTGGGTTTGGAACTAGGTTATGCTCCTCTTGAGCAAGCAAAGCCGTGCTAAGTAGCAGGCAAAAGGCAGTGAATATTCTTTTCATACGTTCAATTTTAGGTCAAGTCTTCAAAGATGATACCGAAATTATTAAATTATTTGAGAAATGTTGAAATCACAGAAGATTTCTCCATTTCAGAGGCCAGGAGCCAGACATCTAATTTTCGTTATAGATTGGATCTTTTACTCCTTGAGAGCCTATGAGTAATAGCTATTTCCTCTTTAAATACGAATGGCCTCCTTATAAAGGAAGCCATTCGTAATTCGTAATTGACAATTCGTAATTAAAGCATCTACTGCTTACGTATCATATTCAAAGCCGAACCTGCCTTAAACCATCCGATCTGTCCGGCATTGTAAGTATGGTTCACTTTAATGGTATCGGAACTGCCATCCTTGTGATTGATCTTGATGGTCAATTGCTTATCGGGGGCGAAATCTTCCAGATCGATAAAATCGAAGGTATCATCTTCCTGGATCAGATCGTAATCTGCGGGATTGTCGAATGTGATCCCCAACATGCCTTGTTTTTTCAAATTGGTTTCATGGATACGCGCAAACGACCTGACCAAGACCGCAAAAACGCCAAGGTGTCTAGGTTCCATGGCCGCGTGTTCTCGGGATGATCCTTCTCCGTAGTTTTCATCACCCACCACGATAGATTCAATGCCTTTGGCTTTATAAGCTCTTTGCACATCGGGCACAGCGCCATATTCGCCGGTCAATTGGTTCTTCACGCTATCGGCCTGATCGTTGGCAAAGTTGATCGCTCCGGTAAGCATGTTATTTGAGATGTTATCGAGATGCCCACGGTATTTTAACCACGGTCCGGCCATTGAGATGTGGTCGGTAGTACACTTCCCTTTGGCTTTGATCAACAGCTTCACGCCCTCTTTATTCTTGCCATCCCAAGGCTCAAATGGTGTGAGTAACTCTAGTCTGTCGCTATCTTCAGCCACTTTCACTTCAATTCCACTGCCGTCTTCTGCCGGCTCTTGATAACCGTTATCTTCCACGGCATAGCCTTTCACGGGAAATTCAATCCCCATTGGCTCTTCCAATTTCACTTGCTCGCCGTCCTCATTGGTCAGGGAATCGGTGAGTGGATTAAAAGTGAGGTCCCCAGCAATTGCCATGGCCGTCACCAACTCAGGGGAGGCCACAAATCCGTGTGTATTGGGGTTCCCGTCATTTCGCTTGGCGAAGTTTCGGTTGAAGGAAGTGATGATGGAGTTCTTTTCTTTTTTCTCGGCACCATGGCGAGCCCACTGACCAATGCAGGGACCGCAGGCATTGGCCAATACCACTCCGCCAATTTCTTCGAAAGTATCCAGATAACCATCGCGATCTACAGTGTAACGCACCATTTCAGATCCGGGGGTTACGGTATACTCCGACTTCACTTTTAAATTCTTATCGATCGCTTGCTGAGCTACAGAGGCAGCTCTCGTAATGTCTTCATAAGAAGAATTGGTACACGATCCGATCAGACCGACTTCCAATTTTTCTGGCCAGCCATTTTCTTTTACCGCTTGGGCAAACTCCGAAATTGGCGTGGCAAGATCCGGGGTAAAAGGACCATTGATATGAGGCTCTAAGGTCGATAGATCGATCTCGATCACTTCATCAAAGTACTTTTCGGGATCTGAATAGACCGCAGCATCTCCGGTCAAATGCTCTTTTACTCCTTCGGCAAGTTCAGCTACGTCAGCGCGATCTGTGCCTTCCAGATATTCTTTCATTTTCTGGTCGTATCCAAAAGTAGACGTGGTGGCTCCGATCTCTGCCCCCATATTGCAAATGGTGCCTTTTCCGGTGCATGAAAGGCTTTCCGCACCCGGACCAAAATATTCGAGGATGGCACCGGTTCCACCTTTTACGGTGAGGATTCCAGCCACCTTTAGGATCACATCTTTCGAAGCTGTCCACCCACTCAACTTTCCGGTTAATTTTACTCCGATCAGTTTTGGAAACTTCAATTCCCAAGGCATGCCTGCCATCACATCCACTGCATCGGCGCCACCTACACCGATCGCGATCATTCCCAAACCTCCTGCATTTACGGTATGTGAATCGGTACCGATCATCATTCCACCCGGAAAGGCATAATTTTCCAATACCACTTGATGAATGATCCCTGCTCCGGGCTTCCAAAAACCAACTCCGTATTTATTGGATACAGATGAAAGGAAATCGTAGACCTCTTTGTTGGTATCAATGGCGGTTTCTAAATCTTTATCTGCGCCGACCTTGGCCTGGATCAAGTGATCGCAGTGCACCGTAGAAGGTACGGCCACTTTCTTTTTACCGGCTTGCATAAATTGCAGCAAGGCCATTTGTGCAGTAGCATCTTGCATGGCCACTCGGTCTGGCTTAAAATCCACGTATGATTTAGAACGCTGAAACTCATCAGTTGCCTTGCCTTGATCTAAATGAGCGTATAAGATCTTCTCCGTGAGGGTCATTGGGCGGTTCAATACCTTTCTCGCTGCATCTATGCGTTCTCCCATAGTAGCGTAAACCTGCTTGATCATGTCTAAATCAAATGCCATAACTTTATGTTTTATTTTTGTTTGGTGGATGGCAAAATTAATGAATCTACAGAAGATTTACTACCGTCCAGCCGCTGATCGATGCGCTAAAGCAGCTTATTTCGTAAGCTTGTATACGTATTTATGAAATTGTTATTCAAAGAAAATATTAGGGAAGCCTTGCGTTCCATTCGTTCTCAAATGCTTAGAGCGATCCTTACCATGTTGATCATAGCGGTTGGCATTACCGCCTTAGTGGGCATACTTACCTCTATTGATGCGGTATCCAGCTCACTGAGTTCCAATTTCAGCAGCATGGGGTCGAACACTTTTTCCATTCAAAATAGAGGCAGCAACATTCACGTAGACCGGGGAGGTAGAAAAGCGAAAAGGTATCCGCGTATCACCTATGATGAAGCCATTTCCTTTAAAGAGCGCTACCGTTACCCCGCTGTAGTATCCGTTTCTACTCGGGCCACTGCATTGGCCACATTGAAGTACCGAAGAGAAAAAACCAATCCGAACATCTTCGTCTTCGGCATAGATGAAAATTACTTGGCTACGGGCGGTTATGAGTTGCAATCGGGAAGAAATTTCACGCCCGAAGAGATCCGTTATGGCGCCCACCAAGTGATCATTGGTCAAGAGATTGCCAACAAATTGTTTCCGGAAACGGATCCACTGAATAAGTCGGTTTCGATAGGTGCGGGAAAGTACCTGGTGATCGGCGTATTGGAAGAAAAAGGAAGCGGCATGGGATTCAGCGGAGATAAAAATGCCTTTATTCCCTTGACCAACGCCCGAACTTATTTTCCGCGGCCCAATCCGACCTTTTTACTTCAAGTAATGAGCGAAAAAGCTGAAGGTCTGAATACGGCCATTGGTGAAGCCACCGCTTTAATGCGCACCATTCGCAAAGACCCCCCGGGAGAAGACAGCAGTTTTGAAAGTGTGAAGAGCGATAACATCTCACGCATGCTTCTCGACAACCTCAGCTTTATCACCATCGCAGCCACGGTGATTGGTCTGATCACGCTATTGGGTTCTGCGATTGGGCTCATGAACATTATGCTGGTGAGCGTAACGGAAAGAACGCGTGAAATTGGAGTGCGGAAAGCAACCGGGGCCAGCGCAACCGTCATTCGCAATCAGTTCTTGATAGAGGCCGTGGTAATTTGTCAACTGGGCGGTGCACTTGGCATCCTTTTAGGCTTGATCATCGGGAATGTGGTGGCCAGCTACATTGGTATTGGGTTCATCGTGCCTTGGGGATGGATGCTCTTGGCAGCGGGCCTGTGTTTCGGCGTTGGATTGCTTTCGGGGATCTACCCGGCTTATAAGGCTGCAAAACTGGATCCAATCGAATCCTTGAGATACGAATAGAAAAAAAGGCCCCGTCTTTCGACAGAGCCTTCTAACCAATAACCTAAAAATTCAAAAAAACTACTCGGCAACCACCTCAAAATCGATGGTCAGATCCACTTCTTTGTGCAATCGGATTTCAGCCTGATAAGTACCAATCTCTTTGATCTGCGATCCTAAGATTTTGATATTCTTCTTATCTACTTGATGGCCTTTTGCTTGAATTGCATCGGCTAACTGAATAGTATTGACAGATCCAAAGATTTTCTTTCCGGCTTCGCCCACTTTAGCACCTACAGAGATTTTGGTCTCTTTCAATGCTTCTGCAGTTTTCTCGGCCGCTTCCTTGATCTTAGCTTCTTTATGAGAACGTTGACGCATATTTTCTTCCCACACCTTGCGGTTAGAAGAAGTGGCCGCCAATGCCTTTCCTTGAGGAATTAGAAAGTTGCGGGCAAATCCCGGCTTTACACTTACCAATTCGTCTTTGAACCCAAGGTTCTCAATATCTTCTTTTAATATAATGTCCATTTTCTTCCCTCCAATTATTTAAGCAAGTCAGCCACGTAAGGCATAAGACCCAAATGACGGGCACGCTTCACGGCTTGAGCCACTTTTCGTTGATACTTAAGAGAAGTCCCGGTAATTCTTCTTGGAAGAAGTTTTCCTTGCTCATTTACGAACTGCAAAAGGAAATCCGGATCCTTATAATCGATATACTTGATACGATTCTTTTTGAATCGACAGTACTTTTCTTTTTTTACGTCAATCGCTGGTGGATTGAGGTATCTGATTTCTGATGAATTTTCAGCCATTTCTACTAGTTTTTAAAATTCTTGATTAGTCTTTCTTGGCAGACGCCTTTCTTTTCTCAATTCTTTTCTTGGCATAGGTAACTGCATGCTTGTCAAGCTTTACAGTAAGGAAACGCATAATGCGCTCATCCCTTTTGTAAGCCAATTCCAGCTTGTCGATTAGCTCACCTTCCGCTTCGAATTGAAACAATTGATAAAAACCAGTTGACTTTTTCTGAATAGGATAAGCTAGCTTTTTCAATCCCCAATGCTCTTCATTGACGATGTTCGCTTTTTCCTTGTTCAGCATCTTTTTAAACTTGTCGACTGTTTCCTTTGCCTGCTCTGCAGACAAAACGGGAGTGATGATGAAAACAGTCTCATAATGATTACTCATTGCAAAACATTTAATTAATTAAATCCCAAAATTGGGGCGGCAAAAATAAGAATTTTTAGAAACTTTAGACAGGTTGAGTGTTGAAATTTACCCTGTATGATATTCACAAAAATAAGTACTTGTTCATAAATCGACTACAAGAGGGATTGAATAAAATGTAAATTTGTTTTTCGCATGGAAAAATTCGTAGTCTCCGCCCGTAAGTATCGTCCCAGCACTTTCGACAGTGTGGTTGGACAACAATCGATCACTGATACCTTAAAAAATGCCATAAAGACCAATCACCTGGCACAGGCCTACCTTTTTTGCGGATCCAGAGGAGTGGGCAAAACGACCTGCGCTCGAATTCTCGCCAAAACCATCAACTGTGCGAATCGGACGGATCAAATCGAAGCCTGCAACCAATGCGATTCATGCAAGTCTTTTAACGACGGGAATTCGTTGAACATCTTGGAGATGGATGCCGCTTCCAACAATTCAGTAGATAACATTCGCGAGCTGACCGACCAGGTGCGCTTTGCTCCCCAGATCGGAAACTACAAGGTCTACATCATCGATGAGGTACATATGCTTTCCCAGGCAGCTTTTAATGCGTTTTTAAAAACCCTGGAAGAGCCGCCGGCCCATGCCATTTTTATCCTCGCAACCACTGAAAAACACAAGATCATCCCCACCATTCTTTCGCGTTGCCAGATCTTTGACTTCAACCGTATTCGGGTGGAAGACATCTCCGCCCATCTTGCTTCTATTGCAGAAAAGGAAGGCATAGAGGCTGAAGAACAGGCCTTACACACCGTGGCCCAAAAAGCGGATGGGGCCCTTCGGGATGCCTTATCGATCTTCGATCAATTGGTTAGCTTCAGCGGTCGTAAATTGGCTTATGAGGATGTGATCACCAACCTCAACATCCTCGACTACGATTACTATTTTCGTTGCACTGAGATCCTTGATCAGGGAAACATTCCCTCTGCTTTGCTGCTGTTTGATGAGATCAGGAAACGTGGATTCGACGGACATCTATTCATCAACGGGCTGGCAGCGCATTTGAGAAACCTACTGGTTTGTCAGGATGAACTTACCCTGAATTTATTGGAAGCCGCCCCTTCCATAAAGGATCGCTATCGCGAACAAGCCGGTAAAGTAACGGCAGACTTTATCATGAAGGCCCTTGACATTTGCGCTCAGTGCGATTACCAATATAAGGGCAGCAAGAACCAAAGACTGCTTGTGGAGCTTAGCCTGATGCAAATGGCCTCCATCCACTCCGGTACGGGAAGAACTGCTGAAAAAAAAAAGCATAAAATAGCCTCACCGGAGGTGATGGCAAGTGTTCAGCGCTCAGAAGTTCAGCATTCCTCAAACGGAGAGATCGACCAGAAAGACCAGACTAAAGCCTCGGCTCCTGAGCAGAGTCGAAAAACGGACTCAGCAACAGCGCAGAAGCTAGAAACCGAAAGCCAGAAGCCGGAAGAGAACGCTCAGCGTTCAGATGGTCAGAATACACAGATTCAGAATGCGGGAGATGAATCTCCAGAAGAGCAAAACTCGATCTCCGATTCCCGTTCTCCGGTCACTGACAGCAAGAGTTTGAATGAAGAGCAAGAGGCTCATGAAAAACCTGACAGCTCGACTCCCCTTCGGCAAGCTCAGGACAGCGCGCCCGATGTGACAGACCAGAAATCTGAAATTAAGGCCCCAAAAGTTCAGCCTGCCAATGGTAGCGCTTTGGAAGACGATAGCCGGACTCAAACCTCGAATGCTGACAAGCAGGGTGAGGGTGTGGAGCAAGAAGTTGAAAACCCACAAAAGCCTGCTCCCAAAAAACCCATTGTTTCCGACATCCAGCCCGATCGTACCCGAGCGTTATCGATCCACGCCTTGACTAGCGAAAGTAAAAAGGACCCCGCAGAAAAAGCCACGGAAGCCTTCACCAGTGATCATCGGAATGAGTTCTCTCAGGAGGAGTTGATGGAAGTATGGAAAGCCCTGAACGAAAAGATCGAAAATGAGTCATGGGAAGGGGCTTCTATGATCATCTCTGCTTTAAACAGCCGAGCGCCTAAAATACTGGATGACTTTAAAATAGGGGTGCTGGTCGACAATAAGAGTCAAGCCGAAGAATTGATGTTAAGACGCACCGAGCTGCACGATTTTTTGAGGAAAAAATTATTAAATGGCGCGCTGGAGGTGGTGATCAAGGTGAATAAGAATAAGGAACTCAAAAAGGCCTATACTGACGAGGAGAAGTTCAAAGAAATGGCAGAAGACAACCCCAATGTGCTAAAGCTTCGCCAACAGTTCGATCTTGACTTTCTCTAAATTCAAGCTTGAATGTGATAGCGCAGATGAAATGCCCAAAATGGGCCATTTAAAATAGAATACCCCCGCTCCCCACATAGCCCCTTTCGCTAAGCAAGCAATTGCTTATATTCGTTCCCTGTTGTTTAACTAATTCTTATTCCCATGTTGATTCCCATGAAAAGATTAGGACTGTTGTTCCTGATCTCCACCTTTGCTCTTTTTCAAGTTGCTTGCGGGCCGAAAGCTGAAACTACCGCTTCAAAAGATTACGAAACCATTGAAGACGACCCCACCAATACTAGAATTTACACCTTAGACAATGGCCTTAAGGTATACCTATCGGTAAATGAGGAGGCCCCCCGGGTTCATACTTCCATCGCCGTAAGAGCAGGTAGCAAGAATGACCCGGCCACTGCAACCGGACTTGCCCACTATCTTGAGCATATGCTGTTTAAAGGCACCGACCAATACGGTACGCTCGACTTCTCAAAAGAAGGTCCGATGTTGAACCAGGTTGACAGCCTGTATGAAGTATACCGCACGATCAGCGATACGGAAGAAAGAGAAGCGATCTACGCCATGATAGACAGCATTTCTTTGGAAGCCTCGAAGCTGGCTATTGCCAATGAATATGATAAAATGGTTGGTGAAATGGGCGCAAAAGGAACCAATGCCTATACTTCGCAAGAGCGCACGGTATACATTAATGATATTCCAACCAATCAGCTCGAAAAATGGCTCACCGTAGAGGCTGAGCGTTTTAGGAGTCCGCAATTGCGCTTATTCCATACCGAATTGGAAGCTGTATATGAGGAAAAGAACAGATCACTTGACAGTGATGGAAGTAAGGCCTTCGTTGCCTTGATGGACAACCTTTACCCCAACCATCAGTATGGTCAGCAGACGACCATCGGTACCATCGATCATCTAAAAAACCCCTCATTAACGGAGATCAAGAATTACTACAACAACTATTACGTGCCAAATAATATGGCCATCATGCTTTCGGGTGACTTTGATCCTGATTCGGTGATCGCCATGGTACGCGAAAAATTTGCTTACATGGAGTCTTCAGAAGTTCCGGAATTTACCGTGACCAAAGAGGAACCCATCACGTCAATACAAAGAGATTCTGTAATCGGACCGGATGCTGAATTCATGTATATGGCTTATCGTTTTGATGGCTCAGGTAGTAAGGAAGCAGAGTTGATCAGACTATGCGATATGATCTTGGCCAATTCTACCGCCGGATTGATCGATCTAAATCTCAATCAGACACAACGAGTATTAGGAGCTTCTTCTTTTACTTACGTGCTTAGCGATTACTCGGCCCACATGATGAATGGCAGGGCAAAACAAGGTCAAAGCCTGCGTGAGGTTGAAGAACTGTTGCTGGATCAGATCGATAGTCTGAAAGCAGGGAATTTCCCGGATTGGCTACCTCAAGCGTGCATCAATGACCTCAAACTGGGTAGATTGAGAAGATTGGAAAGCAATCGAGGTCGCACCGGCATGATGGTCAATGCCTTTATTCAAAAAACCGATTGGGAAGATGAAGTAAAAAGTATTGAGGCCTTGGAGAAATACTCCAAGCAAGACATCATGGATTTCGCTAAGGAGCATTATGGCGACAACTATGTAGTGGTTTACAAGCAAACCGGCGTAGACACGACGGTGAAGTCAGTGGAAAAGCCAAAGATCACTCCGGTGGAAGTCAATAGAGATGACGCCTCTCCGTTCTTGACCAAGATCACTGAGATGGAAACCGACAAGATCGAACCTCGGTTCTTGAGTTACGCGGATGATGTCACAGAGACAACCCTTGATAATGGTATCATCGTAAGATCGGTGGAGAATGAAAACAATGATCTCTTTACCCTTTACTACCTTTTCGATATGGGTAAGAATCAAAATGTAAAGCTGGATATGGCAGTCGAATATCTTCCATTCTTAGGCACAGACAAGTATAGTCCTTCTGAGATCCAGCAAGAATTCTATAAGATCGGTTGTGAGTTTGATGTATTTGCCAGCGGCGACCGAGTTTACGTGACCTTATCCGGTCTGAATGAGAACTTTGATCAAGGTGTGGAACTTTTTGAACATTTGATGTCCAATGCCAAGCCCGATCAAGAGGCATATGATAATATGGTATCCAATACCTTGAAAGAAAGAGCGGATGCCAAGCTATCAAAAAGCAATATTCTCTTTGGTGGAATGATGAGCTATGCCACCTATGGAGAGGACAATCCCTTTAAGCATATCTTGAGTGAAGAGGAATTGAAGGAAATGGATCCTTCAGAACTTACCGATATTGTCAAGGGACTGAGCAATTTTGAGCATAGGGTACTTTATTACGGCCCTATGGACGAATCCGCACTTACCGCCAAATTGGAGAAGATGCACAATACGCCCAAGCAATTGAAAACGCTTCCTGAAGGTGGAAAATTCACTGAAGTAGACAATGAAGGAAACGCGGTTTATGTGGTCGATTATGACATGGAACAGGCTGAGATCGTTATGCTTTCTAAGAAAAAGTTGTACAGTCCGAAGAATGTAGCGGCGGCAGCCATCTACAACGAGTATTTTGGCGGTGGCATGGGATCGATCGTATTCCAAGAAATGCGTGAATCCAAAGCATTGGCCTATTCAGTGTATTCTGTCTATACCTCCCCTTCCGATTCTGCGAAGTCGCACTACGTAATGGCTTATATTGGCACTCAGGCTGATAAGCTTCCTGAAGCGATGGCGGGCATGACCGACTTGCTCAACAACATGCCGGAATCTGAAAAGAGTTTTGAACTAGCCAAGAAGGCGGCTCTGGAGAAGATCAGAACAGAGCGCATCACCAAAGCTTCGAAGTTATGGAACTACGAGTCGGCCCTGAAGCGAGGAGTTGAGTATGACTTGCGTAAAGACATTTACGAGCAGGTACCCAATATGACCATGGCTGACCTTAAAGCCTTCCACGAGGAATTCATTAAGAATGGCGAGTACAACATTATGGTGATCGGGGATGAGAATAAGCTGAATATGGAGGCTTTGAAATCTTACGGCCCGGTTGCTTTCTTAAGCCTGGAAGAAGTATTTGGTTACTAATTATAAAAGGTCTCAGACCACAAAAAGCCCTGCTCCTATTTTGGAAGCAGGGCTTTTTTTATGGGCTTTTATTACGCTATTATTTAATCTTGGTTGAACCGAATGAGCTAGACACTTTAAGCAGGGGTAAATTTGTCCCATCTCCTCCCAAAGCTCCCTGGAAGGATTTGTTGTTCCCCACTGCTTCAGTATCGATCACTTCATAACCGGAAGGCAGATCTAGACCCGCCATGGAAGTCTCTGCATCAAGCCTTAGCTTCGACCCCGGTTCAATGCCAATTTCTACAGGTCCGAACTTACTGTCGACTTCAAGGCCTGAGAAAGTTTTACTTAACTCCCCAATGATCAACTTGCCGTGCTCTACATCTATTATCCCCCCTTCTATAAGCTGATCGATCTTTACAGTGGTCATTGAAGATTTCATTTGAATACGTTTCACCTGCTTTGCATTAAAGCCCCCGTGACTCACTTTTACTTCGCTATTGCCCATCTGATTCATATTTGTGGTAGACATTTCAGACAGCAAGTTGATATCTCCACAACGTCCAAGTTCTAACTTAGAAAATTTTACTTCAAGTTCTCCTCCGCCCAATTCATCGATGATCACCGGATCGGAAAACTTAAAACTCAGCTCGTTCTCTTGGTGAAGCAACTTCCCGATTTTGGCAGAACCGAACTGCAACTCAATATCGGCCTTAGCCGAAAGCATATCTAAAGTAATATCGCCAAACTTATTTTCCAGTTCAAGCCTGATGTCTGCAGGCATACTTACTACATAATTGATCTGCATCTTCTCGTTCTTTCCGATGTTCACATTGTGCTTTCCTTGGTTGATTTGCGTGGCTATGCGAAGTAGATTGCTCTTCTCATCTATATCAATTGCGATCTTATCGAGCATTTCTTGACCCTTCTTTTCATTATTGTAATCGACCAACACTTCGATCTGGACTTTGACCTCTTTCTTATCCCAATGACTGATATTCACGTCGCCGAATTGATTTGATATCGATAAGGTATGATCCTGAGTAACCGTGAAGGTTTTGTTAAAGCGTTTTACCTTTCCTTCACCGGCATGACTCTGGGCAACGGAAAAAATTAAAATTACGGCCAGGGCTATCCCCAAGTATCTAGGCATTTTGATTTGATTCTTCATTTTCTGATTGTTTTAAATGTTTGATATAGGTTAACTTCTCAACCAGCTCCTCGAGCAAGCTGATTCGTTTTTGGTAGTTCTGGATCATGGCCAGCACTACCCTTTCATCTCCGGTAGATTCAAGTTCTTTTTCAAGTTCAGTATAATCCTCTCTGAGCTTTGCGATCAATACCTTGGTTTCTTCGATCAGCAACCTACTGTCTTTATCAGGATAGAATTCTTCCAATGCCGAAAATTGCTGATTCAGGCTCTGTTCATAATAACGGGATACTTCTTCAATTTCAGGCCGCTCTGCAAAGTGACGCTCAAGCTTTAGATCAGCTACAGTTTCCACAGTGGGGTTTAGGTTGTTAGGCTGTCCATTTTGGAATAACACGCCGATTCCCACTACGATCACTACCGCAGCAGCGATCTTAAACCAAAGACCGAACGACTTTCGGTTAGATTGCCTTAAACGAGATTGAAAGCGAGCCTCATGACCTGTTGGCACTTCATGATCATCGAAATCGCTTTTTTGTTCCTGTATCCTATCTCTCAGATCCGACATTTTCTTGTTTGATTTTAGTGATCAATATTTCTTTTAAGTTCCGTTTCGCTCTGCTAAGTTGAGATCGCGAAGTACTGGCTGTGATGTTCATGATCTCGGCAATTTCTTCATGATCATATCCTTCGATCATGTACAATTGAAAAACCACATTATGATTATGGGCCAAGTACTCTATCCCTTTCCGAATATCTTCCAAACTAAACTCATTCGACCACGCATCTTGGTCACGATGAAAATCCTCCTTCTGAGCCCCTATCTCTGCACCATATTCCTCTTCTTTGGTTCTCATCAGTTTTTCCTTTTTCAATTGATTCAGACTTCGGTTGATGACGATCTTCTTTAGCCAATAGCCGAAAGTGGAATTGAAATTGAATTTTTCTAAGGCCTGAAACGCTTGTATAAAAGCTTCCTGCATTACGTCTTCAGCAGTAGTGGAATTCTCCAACATGCGGTAAGCTGTATTATACATCGCCTTGCAATAGAGTCTGTAAAGCTCAGTTTGGGCTTTTGAGTCTCCATTTGCAGCCCGCTTTACCAGCGGCTGATGAACATGTACTTGGTTAGTTTCCAGCTCCATTTTCTTCTCTATAGAACATTCATTTCTACACCTGCTGCTTCTATCTTAAAATAAACCTTTTTAAGTGGCTGCAATTAGGTTTAACTTTACCTTCCTCTAAATTTCCAGCAGCACAATAATAATTCAAAATGCCACAAAAGATCATCTACACCAAAACCGACGAGGCGCCTTATTTAGCCACAAAATCGCTGTTACCGATCATTAGAAGATTTTTAGCCTCGGCAGAAGTGACGGTAGAGTTGAAAGACATCTCATTGGCAGGCAGAATATTAGCCGCTTTTTCCGATTACCTGAAGGTGAATCAAAAAGTAGATGACGACCTCGCTTACCTGGGTGAGTTGGTGAAACTCCCGGAAGCAAACATTATCAAATTGCCTAACATTTCCGCTTCCCTTCCTCAACTTCATGCCGCCATCAAAGAGTTGCAAGAGAAAGGCTTTAAGGTTCCCGATTATCCTGAAGACCCAAACACGCCGGAAGAAATTCGGATTCAGAAAAGATACAATGCCATCAAAGGCAGCGCCGTTAATCCAGTGCTGAGAGAAGGAAATTCAGATCGCAGAGCTCCCAAAGCGGCAAAGGCATTTGCCAAGCAAAATCCTCATCAAATGGGAAAGTGGAGCCCGGATTCGGAAACGCATGTATCTACAATGAGTGAGGGCGATTTTCTGCACAACGAAAGGTCGCTCACTGTATCTGAGCGAAGCAAGGTTTCAATCGAGTTCACCAATCGAGAAGGAGAAAAAATAACATTAAAAGAAGAGGTCGATCTGTTAGCAGGGGAAGTGATTGACGCTTCTTTTATGAGCAAAAGAGCCTTAGATGCATTTTTAGAGCGGGAGTTTAAGCTCGCCAAACAAAGTGGAATCCTTTATTCGGTGCATTTGAAAGCCACCATGATGAAGGTCTCAGATCCAATCATTTTCGGCCAGGTGTTGAAAAGCTTTCTTCCGAACTTCTTCGAGACGAATGCGGCAATTTTGGAAGAGATTGGGGCCAACCCTAAGGATGGGCTATTGAGCATCATCAAACTGATCGAAGAAAGAACAGGCGGTGATTTGAAGCAAGAGCTGTTAGAGCAGATCCAAATTGGTTTGGCAGAAGGCCCTGCTCTGGCAATGGTGAATTCTGATAAAGGTATCAGCAACCTACATGTACCCTCCGATGTGATCATTGACGCTTCGATGCCGGCCATGATCAGAAACGGTGGCAAGATGTGGAACGCAAAAGGGGAAACGCAAGATACCAAAGCCATTATTCCGGATAGCACCTATGCCGATCTGTATAAGGAAACCATTGCCTTTTGCAAAGCACATGGCGCTTTTGATCCGGCCACCATGGGCACTGTGCCAAACATAGGTCTGATGGCGCAGAAGGCAGAGGAATATGGTTCACACGATAAGACCTTTGAAATTTCGGAATCTGGCGTAGTGGAAGTGATCAATCAAAATGGTGAGATACTGTGCGCTCATGAGGTAGAGGAGGGCGACATCTGGAGAATGTGTCTGGTAAAAGATGCGGCCATACGAAATTGGATAAAATTGGCCGTTGAAAGAGCCCGGGCCACCGGCTGGCCAACCGTTTTTTGGCTGGATAAAGCGCGCGCCCACGATGCCGAATTGATTAAGAAAATCGAAGCCTTCTTGCCCGAACTTGAAACAGACGACCTAGAAATCCTAATCAAGTCTCCAAAAGAAGCCACTCGCTACACCCTTGAAAGAGTTAGGGAGGGCCTGAACACCATCTCAGTGACCGGAAATGTCTTGAGGGATTACCTAACCGATCTCTTTCCAATTCTCGAACTGGGTACTTCTGCAAAAATGCTCTCTATCGTTCCACTAATGAATGGGGGAGGCTTATTTGAGACTGGCGCTGGAGGATCGGCACCGAAACACGTAGCGCAATTTTTGGAAGAAAATCACTTACGCTGGGATTCATTGGGTGAATTTTTAGCCCTTGCGGTCTCTCTGGAACATTTGGCTCAACGGTACGACAATAGTAAAGCTAGAGTACTGGCTGAGACCCTCGACAAAGCTACCGCCAAGCTGCTGCTTGAGGACAAATCGCCCAAGCGAAAAGTAAAGGAAGCCGACAACCGTTCAAGCCATTTTTATTTGGCAAAATTCTGGGCTGAAGAACTGGCCGAGCAAACTCAAGATCCAGAATTAGCCAGAGAATTTAAACCGATGGCGGAAGGAATGCAATTGCACGAAGCCGAGATCAGTAAAGAACTGATTGATGTGCAGGGTCAAACGGTTGATATGGAAGGCTACTATAAGCCAAACCGCATGCTGCTATACAACTTGATGAGGCCTTCAAAAGCTTTTAATTTATTGATCGACTTTGATCCTGACTTGATCTGAAATGGGAAGCATTGATACATTTGATGAAAAGAGGGTGATTTACTGTATTCCTGGCCTCGGTCAGGATCACCGAGTGTTTGAAGGCTTAAAAATCGAACATGCCGAATTGAGATTCTTGGACTGGATCGAAGCAAAAGAAGATGAAGATATCCCGGGCTATGCGAAGCGACTGGCTGAAGAGATCGAGATCGTGCCCAACCTTTACCTCTTGGGTGTATCTCTCGGTGGAATCATGTCGATTGAGATGGCCAAACATTTACCGATCAAAAAGTTGATCCTGATCTCCACGGTCAAAAGTCGATCGGAGCTCCCCCCATCTTTCGAATGGATGAGCAAGGTTCCGGTCAAGAGTAATTCCATTCCCAGATTTTTGATCGAAGCCCAAGTTTTGCTGAAGCCTTTCTACGGAAAAGCGAATCAAAGCGGCATAGCCTTATTTGAATCTATGCTGCGCTCCGCCAGTTTGGATTTTATTCGTTGGGCCTGGAATCACATTCCCGAATGGAAGTCTAAAGGAGAGCCTAAAGCTCCATTTCTGCATATTCATGGCACAGCCGATCTGGTCTTCCCCATTAAACACATTGATCAGGCGATCACCTTAAAGGGGGCTACCCACTTCGCCATCTTCAATGATATGGAGAAGGTAAACCAACTATTAGGCAAATACCTTTAACCTATTGTTCTCCCTAACAATTGCTTGACGATTATTATATTGTCCTCTCATAATCAATTATTTAGCCATGAAATGCGTGCTGTTAACTTTATCGGGAATGTTAATCCTATGCTTGAGTCTCACGGCTCAAAACTTTTCTAATCAGTCTCTCCAAAAAAGCCTCAAGCTTTATACACAGCTGAAA
>Ga0207419_1001408_pt1 | contig 18205 bp, 15 predicted proteins | sample ElkSloMetagenome_4_FD_184723 | JGI IMG/M metagenome (GOLD analysis project Ga0207419, IMG submission 184723) | Hot spring microbial communities from Elkhorn Slough, Monterey Bay, USA - MD2A (version 2) | ecosystem: Environmental > Aquatic > Marine > Intertidal zone > Estuary: Microbial mat ...
GGGCTACGCCCAGGATGGACGGGAGTATGCGATCATTGGTACTACAGAAGGCACGCATTTTCTGGATATTACGAACGCATCAGAACCCGTGGAAGTAGATTACGTCGACGGAGCCGCTCAAGGACCGACAATTGTACACAGAGATTATCACAACCTGGATAATTATCTCTACATGGTTTGCCAGGAAGGGCCCAGCACTCTGCAAATAGCCGATCTTTCTTACCTGCCAGACTCCGTTCACATAGTCTATGATTCTGATGACATACTCGTTGGTTCTCACAACATTTTCATAGATACCACGCAGGCAGTTCTTTACGCGGTATTTAATTATGTGAATGGCACGAATAACGTTGTCCGATGGCAACGCATAGACATATCAGAACCTGAAAACCCCACATTGATTGACCAGACTACTTCGGGCCCCTATATACACGATCTTTACGTGGATGATGGACTGGCCTTTATGAACCGGGGTAACACAGACATGGCGGTTTACGATTTTAATCAGGATCCGCCGGCAATTTTAGGTATTCTGGATGGCTATATTGGGCAAGGCTATAATCATTCGGGCTACCCCACTCCTGATTTGGATATTTATGTCATGGGCGATGAAACCCACGGCAGCCCCATTAAAATAATAGACATTTCTGAACTAACAGATATTGAAGTTCTCTCTACTGTTACTAGTGGAGTAGATGATCTGAGTATCGCTCACAATCAAATTGTCCACGAAAACCGAATGTATTCAGCCTACTATTACGATGGAATTTACGCCTGGAGTATTGAAGACCCGGAAAATCCGGTTCTGCTTGGATACTACGACACATCCCAATTAGATCATCAACAGTCTTATGAAGGAGCCTGGGGTGTATATCCTTTCCTTCCATCGGGAAACATTCTGGTCTCTGATATGCAAACAGGGCTTTGGATTTTTCAGCTTGATCCGATTCTCAGCACAAACCAACTCACTGACAAAGCACTTAATATTTGGCCGAATCCTGTTAGTGAGACCTTAAACATACATACTTCAGCCAAGGTCAATTCATTTGCAATTCTTGATTTGGGTGGCAAAGAAGTCCTTGCCGGCAAAATGGAGTCTCAAGTGGCCATACAGGTAGATAATTTACAGAAAGGTATGTACATTATCCGCATCGAATCTGAAGATGGCCTATTGAATAAGAAATTCATTGTAAAGTAAAGCTTGAGATACCTGAGATTTCTGCAAAGTCTTGGGCCCGGACTGCTTTATGCCGGGGCTGCCATTGGGGTATCGCACCTGGTGCAATCTACAAGAGCCGGTGCAGAATACTCATGGCTGCCAGTACTCGGTATTGTATTCATTCATCTTGCCAAGTTTCCCTTTTTCAAGATGGGTCCGGAGTACGCATCTCACACAGGCGAGAACCTGGTAGACGCATACAGGAAATTAGGAAATTGGGCACTTTTTCTATTTGGATTCTTTACCATCGGAACCATGTTTGCCATCATTGCCGCAATTGTTTCAGTAAATGCAGGCATTGCAGGGTATATCTTCAATATTGACCTGCAACCATCTCTGGTGGCCGGAATCGTTCTGATTTTTGCCGTGGCCATATTATTGATTGGCAATTACACGGTATTAGACAGGTTCATCAATTTTGTAATTATACTCCTTACCATATCCACAATGCTTGCCTTCGTATTGTCCTTAAAAGACGGGGCAGGTTCAGCACCTGTTGATTTGATTTTTGATGGGGCATTTCTCGTGATGATGATTAAACTCATGGGGTGGATGCCCGCTCCGCTCGATCTCTCCGTTTGGCACTCTATCTGGGTTGTAGAAAAATCAAAAAGACAGACCTACGATTTTAAAAAGTCTATGCAAGACTTTAAAATTGGGTACTGGGGTACCATGATTATTGGTATTCTTTTTCTTGGTGTTGGGGCTCTGGTTCTCTACCCTTCTCCAAACCTTCCGAACGGTGGCGTTGATTTCGCCAACCTGTTTATTGGGGTTTACACTTCCAAACTCGGTGGGTGGACCTTCGGAATTGTGGCGTTTGCTGCTTTAACAACCATGTTCTCTACAGCTCTTACTTGCATGGATGCCATTCCGCGCTCTCTTGCAGAGCTATTTAAAACACAGAAGCACTCAGCTAAGAAGCTCTATACTCCCTTGCTCATAATTCTCTCTGCCGGATCGTTTATACTCTTGCATTTCTGGGCTCCTGGTATGTTAACCATGGTAGATTTGGCCACGATGCTTTCATTCTGTGCAACACCTGTAATTGCCTACCTGAATTTAAGATCTATCAGACTTGTAGAAAGCAGATCGGTAGGTAGCTTGTACAAATTCTACACCTTGACTTGTTTTGTGCTGCTAAGTCTATTTACTATTGTTTTTCTGTTCTTTTATTTTGGAAAGTAAAAGGGGTGCAAAAAAGCACCCCTCCCAACCAATAAAATTGCCATGTGCAATCTACCCTTAATCAGAGTTTCTTAAAATTGGATTCTGTACATAAAGTCAGGAAAGAATCCTTGCTGTGTAACGGTGTTTATCTCATCCTTAACCGGGTTATATCTTTCAACAAATACATTCTCACGGTTCGTAACATTTTGAAGATCAACAAATATTTGATGAGATACCTTGCTATTCTTGCCATTTAACCTGAAACCGAATTTCACGTCCCATCTGAAAAATGGATCGTAGCGCTCGCTAAAAGCCCTGTCTTGCTCGTACACTTCCCTCCCACCATTTGCTCGGGTAGCTTCCAGATCTATAGGGGTATAAGGAGTTCCACCTGTGGTGGTTATCTTCGTATCAAAAGTGATTGCATTTCGCTTGCTCTTACCTACGGGCCATTCTTTTCCGAAGAGACCATTGAAAACATAGTTGTTATTGAAGGCGGTATTTCTTTCAACACCATCGCTTCCGCTGTAGGTTGATTCATAAATGGATGCTGTGGCGAGCATGTAATAGCCCTTGCTGAAAAATTTCTCCAGTGTGAGCTCAATTCCATAATTGTCTCCATTTCCGTTGTTCACCAATGAACCTCGCTCATTGAATACAAAGTCAGCTCCTTCATTAATTACGGAATAAGAACTGGAGTTCTGCTCAATAGGAATATCGAATAACCTTTGATAGTATGCCTCTGCCTTCAACCGCCAATTGCTGGCAAACTTGAAGTCGTATCCTAAAACGAGATGGTGGCTCTTCATAAAGTCCAGATCGCTGTTGGTTCGTTCAAAAACTCCTTCAGCAACTTCTTCTTCATAAACCAAAACCGGCAGCGGAACGAGTTGGCTATGCAGGCCATAGGCAAAAGACAATCTTTGCTTATCTGTGAATTGCCAGCTAAGACCTGTTCTGGGCTCTAGAGAATTAGACTGGTTATAATCCAGGTATTGATTGTGGAGACCGAGATTCCAGCTGAAATCATCAGAGAATTTATATTCTCCCTGTACATAAGCTTCAATTAAAGGTGTTGTTTCGTCTACATCTCTGATCGGAATGAAGAAGTCTGGAATTCCATCGTCATCATCGTCGGGAATACTCGGACGCATATCGCGGTCTATCAGGGTACTCTGTAAATTGAAGACTTGCGCCAATACACCGGCTCTTAAATTGAATCTGGCGCTGTATTTCTTATTGTATTGACTGGACAAAGTGTATCTGCTTTCAATATCTTCTACTTCAGTTGCTCTGTATTTATCTACGACTTCACCTCCTTCATTCAGCAAGAAGTTGTCCTGATCAAAATTGCTTGTCATAAGGGTTGTTCCTATCGTAGTTTTCAGGTAGGATGTTTTATCCAGTCTCAAATAATGGTTCAGGCCAATTAAGCCCAGGGAATTTTCCACAAAAGCATCTTGGGTGGGGTCTGCAAAAAGGTCGTTTTCATCTATTTCATCGCCCAGAAAATCAATAGAGCTCAACCCGCCCATTCCGAACAATTCAAATCTGCCGAGTTTTGATTCACCAAAATTAATCATGAACGAAAGATCCTGGTAATAGGGAATGGCCGAAGTACCTGTGGCCGCAAGACTAGCTATTCCATATCGGTATGAAACCAGGTATGATGATTGTTTCTCTCGATTCAATGGACCTTCTGCCATAAACTCCAGTCCGCTAAATGCCGAAGCCTGGGCGGTAAACTCATGTTTATCACTATTCCCCTTTCTAAATTTAACATCGAATACGGCCGCGTTGGCGTTTCCATATTCAGCAGGAAATGCTCCTGTAATAAAGTCTGAAGTTCTTAAAACATTGGTGTTTAATGCGCTCACCGGTCCACCCGTTGTGCCTAACGTTGCAAAGTGATTGGTAGTTCCGATAGGTAAACCATTTACCCTCCAGAGAACTCCCGTGGGCGAGTTTCCGCGAACGATAATATCGTTGCGCGCATCGTCAGCGGCCCGAACTCCGGCAAAGTTTGAAGCCAGTCTGGCTACATCATTTCGCCCACCGGAAAAGCGTTGTACTTCTTCCAGGCTAAAAGTTCTGGCGCTCACCTTGGCCATTTCGTTGTTCGGCCGGTCCTTGTCTGAATCGGCCGTAATTATGACTTCGTTCAGATTTTCAACTGACTCTTCAAGGAGTACATTAACAACGACTTCTTTTCCCGCGGTAACCAGAACATTGGGAATAGTCTGAGTTTTGTAGCCTATGTACTTCACCATTAATACCTGTCTACCGGTTGGAACATTTTCCATCCTAAACTGTCCGTCCATATCAGTTACTGCTCCGATAAAGGGATCGGAGTTAACAAGAACAATATTGACCCCTGGTAAGGGAAACTCAGAATTTAAGTCTTTAACAGTACCTTTTACTGTCTGAGTGGTTTCCTGAGAAAAACTAAGAAGCGGAAACATTAAGAAGAGAATTGCAAATACTTTCGTTTTCATGGTTCTTTGATTGTGAATTCGAAACAAACCTATACCCACAGCTATTCAAACATACTATAGAAAGTTCTGAACCGCTTTACTAGCCTTGCGAAAATGAATTTTTCGTTATTAGAATAGAAAAGGCTTTGATTCTGTAAGCTTTCCGTTCTAAACTGAATTACTTCAGTTTCAACCTACAAAAAGACTGCTTCACCCACATATGGGCCACACCAATGCGGCAATTCATTAATTTAGACACCCATGAAATTTACCAGACTTATAAAAGAGCCATGGCCCAGGATCATAGGAATTCCTATTGTGTCGCTTATCATTGCCTTGCTATCGCATGGATTGACAAACCTTAGTTTAGTTGAATACAGCATTACGCTCATTTTTACGGCTGTTTTGTGGAATGGTGACTACTTCATAATTACCTACTTCCGAAGAACCTTTCCCAACTTGGCCAGCACACCCAGGCGGATTACATCCACTATTATTGTAATCTGCGGATATAACCTATTAGCTGACTATACTCTCTGCTCTGCCTTTTCATATTTGGGCTTTGACGGGTTTGGAGATTATTTTGGTGATGAATTTGGGTTTAATCTGGCTAAAAACTTTATTACCACCATTATTATAGGCACGCTATACGAAGCAGGGTATTTCTTTGAAAGATGGAAAGTTCAAACCATTGAAGTAGAGCAGGTTAAAACACAGCAATTAAAGTCAGAGTTGAATGTTTTAAAAAATCAAATCTCACCGCATTTTCTCTTTAATAGCTTAAATACGCTGGTTACTTTGATTCATGAGAATCAGGATCAGGCTGCAAGCTTTACTGAAAAGCTTTCGCATGTTTACAGGTACATCTTGCAGTATAAAGACGAGGAAGTAATCAGGCTCAAAACAGAAATGGAATTTATCAAGGCTTATAATTATCTCCTATCTATGCGTTTTGAGAAAAGCCTACAGATTAACACAAAGATTGAATCTCGTGATTTAGAGAAACACGTTGCCCCCCTAACTGTGCAGATGCTCGTTGAAAACGCTGTGAAGCACAATATCGCATCTCTCACCAAACCGCTTAGAATTGATATTTATGTTGAAAACGGGTCTTCTCTCATCGTGCGCAACAACCTACAGCGCAAAACAGATGGGGTGAAATCTTTAAAAACAGGGCTTGCTAATATTCGCCAACGATATAAATATTTAAGTGACAGAGATGTAGATGTAATTGAAACACGAGAACACTTCATGGTAGCCCTCCCACTTATTGAATTGAGCCCAAAACCTGAATACTCCTTTACATGAAGGTTTTAATTATTGAAGACGAAGCTCCGGCCTATCGCAGATTAAATACTCTTCTCACTAAAAACCATCAGGATTTAGAAGTGATTGAAGTAATTGACTCTGTTTCGGAGGCTGTTAAATGGCTGCGAAATCACCAGGCTCCCAATCTTATTTTTAGTGATATCCAGCTTGCAGATGGCTTAAGCTTTGAAATTTACAAACAAGTGGAGGTGGCTTGCCCCATCATTTTCACAACTGCATATGATGAATACATGATGGATGCCTTCGAAACCAATGGCATTGATTATTTGCTTAAGCCCATTGAGGAAAATAGTCTGAACCGAAGTATTAGTAAATTCAGAAAGCTAACCGCAGCAGACAGCTCTGCACAGAGCCCGATTGGTGATTTGCTGGAAGCTTTGGAGAAAAAAGAAAAAAAGTATAAAAATCGGTTTCTCGTAAAGGTGGGATCTAAGTTAGTGCCTGTCTTGACAACAGATGTAGCCTACTTTCAGAGCTCAGAAGGTAGTACAGAAATGGTGCTCGGTAGCAAAAAACGATTTATCGTAGATCATACATTAGAAGAATTAGATACTGTGTTAGACCCCGGGCAATTCTTTAGGCTTAACAGGCAGTTCTTATCAAATATCAGCTCCATAGAATCTATACATCAGTATTTTAAGGGTAAGCTCAAGATTTACCTGAAGCCCGAAACCGATTCTGATGTGATCGTGAGCAGAGAAAAGGCCCGTTTATTTAAAAATTGGTTAGATGGCGATATCTCTGAAGAGCGTTAGAATAATCGTCTTATTTTCGCTGCATGGGCAAACCGAAAATCTGCTTTTTTAATTCTAACCGTGAATGGGGCGGTGGTGAAAAGTGGCATTACGAGTATTCGGAAGCCCTTTCTGCAGATGGATATGAAACGATATTCTTCGCTCAGCCCGGTTCTATTCTGGCCGAAAAAATTCAGGAAAGCGGCAAGCAACAATTCGTCCCGATTAAAATTTCCAATCTTTCATTTTTAAATCCCAGAAAGGTTAAATCACTGAAGAAAATATTTCTACGGGAAAATATAGATACGATCATTCTGAATTTACCGGCTGATTTGAAGTCGGCAGGGTTAGCGGCAAAGAAAGCCGGTATACCAAACCGTATTTACAGGCGCGGCAGTGCAATACCCATAAAGAATACATTCTTAAACAGATACTTATTTCGCGAAATTGTGAGTCGGGTAATCGTTAACTCCGGGAAAACGGCAGAGACCATTCTTGAAAATAACCCAAAACTCATTGATCGGACAAAGATTGATATTATTTACAACGGCATTGACCTGAAGAAATACGATAGCTGGACCGGCAACATTTACGAACCGAAAGAAGGCGAAATCGTTTTGGGTAATCTCGGTAGGTTATCTGAACAGAAATGCCAGGATTTGTTGATTGAAGTAGCAGCTATCCTCCGCCAGAAAGGCTTAAGGTTTGTGTTATTGATAGGTGGTACCGGCGAGAAGGAAGCGGAATTAAGGCAACTGGTCAAAACTCATAAGCTGGAAGATTTTGTCAGGTTTCTCGGTTTTATTGAAGTGAGCAGGGAGTTTATGAACTCAATAGACCTGTTTGTTTTGACCAGTAAATGGGAAGGATTTGGCTACGTTTTGGTAGAAGCGGCAGCTGCAAACTTGCCCGTTGTGGCATTTGATATTAGCAGCAATCCCGAAGTGGTTGAAAACAAGATTACCGGCGAGCTAATAAAACCTTTTAAATTGGAAGAAATGGCCGCGCAGATTGAGATTCTCGCAGCAGATAAGCTCAAAAGAATTGCTCTGGGAAGGGCCGGAAGGAAGATGGTTGAAGAAAAATTTCAATTCAGCTCGAGTCTCAAAAAATTAAAAAAGCTTCTAGCTGATGATAATCAGAGTTGAATCAATTAACTATTTTAGCCCCATTCCAAACCTTCAACTATGACTGAATCAAGCGGTAAGTCTCGAGCTAAAAAATTCTTCAGACGGCTCATAGCCATTGTGGTGCTTCTTTTTATAGGTGTAATGCTTTTTATCTATTACGCCAATATCAGTGAGGGAACGCGCTCTGGAGTAATCGTAAAAATATCTAAGCGCGGAGCTATTTTTAAAACCTACGAAGGCCAAATGGACCTGGGTAGTTTTGGTGCCGTTCAAGATGCCAATCAACTTTCGCAAACATTTAATTTCTCAGTAGAAAAAGGCAAAGACAATCTTATTGAAGAGCTTGAGCAAGTTTCACTTTCAGGAGAAAGAGTGCAAATTCGCTACAAGGAAAAGTACGCTGTGCTTCCCTGGAGAGCAGAAACAACCTATTTTGTATACGATATTGTTAGAGCAGAAAAACCTAATCCAAGCCAGAAGGACAACTCTCCATTTGAGTAAAATCAAATGTCATCTAAAGATTTAAGGAAGGCTAACAGGCTTTCCTTTTCTTTTTGTGTTAGATTCAAGGGTTTGATTCTATGGTCTTTATTTTCATGATCTAGTCCCCCTGTATTATAAAATTCCAGAACATCGTCAAGACTGGCATACCTCCCATCATGCATATAAGGCGGAGTAATGGCCGTATTTCTCAGGCTTGGAGTTTTAAACTTTCCTAAATCTTCCGCCTTTAAGGAGATCGCTGCCCTGCCTTCATCGGTTACTACTGAATCTAAGCCAATATTGTAATATTTCTGGTCTGTAAAAAGAAACCCTGAGTGACATGAAGAACATTGAGTCCTAGAATTAAAAAATAGATTCATGCCTTCTTTCTCTATTGCGTTTAACGCAGTAGAATCGCCACCGACATATAAGTCATACCTGCTGCCAGAGCTGATGAGCGTTCGCTGAAAGGCCGCCAGAGAATAAGCAATGGTTTTAGATGTAATGGAATCTGCACCAAAAGCTGATTCGCTCAAAGATTTATAAAGTGAGTCTTCTCTTATTCGCAAAGCCGCATCACTGGGGTTGAATCCCATTTCGTTCTTGTTGAAAAAGGGAGCAATTGCCTGTAATTCCAGGTTAGGAACCCCACCTTCCATAAAAAGTGCCTTCTGATAAGCTACATTTAAAAGGCCATAGGCATTGCGCTTGTCGAGCTTTCCGTGTACACCCGGACTTACAGGTACTGTGTCGCTATAAGCGTAATCTTTTAAATGACAAGAACCGCACGATATACTTCCATCAGCAGAGAGCCTTTTATCGTGAAAGAGTAATCTTCCAAGCTCAATTTTGTCCTTATTCAGAACATTGTATTCGGGAATTGGCGGCAGAGAATCAAAGGTGGAAGGAACGGTCAATTCGTAATCGGAATCGGCATCACCGTGACAGGAGAAAAACAAGACAGCCAGGACAAGCGTTATACTAGTGTACACTGACTTGAATATCTTAAAATCCAAACTCCTTCATTTAGCGTAATTGTAATTAAACCGACTTAAGTCATCTTACGAAATTATCAATTTTATCACCTAATAATTATCAATTTAAATATGAAAATCAATAACTTCTTTTTCATCATACTTCTTCTGTCTCTCACGAGTCTCAATTCTTGTAATGCGAACGGAATCGGAAATACTCCCCAGGGCGATCAAGAGATGGCTAGCTTACCTACCGATATAGATGGCCTTGAAATTGCCACTTTTGCGGGAGGATGCTTCTGGTGCACAGAAGCCGTATTTGAGCGAGTTAAAGGTGTTAAATACGTTATTTCCGGATACTCGGGTGGCGTAGAAAAAAATCCAACCTATAAGGAAGTAAGCTACGGCAAAACCACACATGCTGAAGCTATACAAATATATTACGATCCCAAGATAGTTAGCTTTGATCAATTGCTTGAAGTATTCTTTCTAGCCGCACATGATCCTACACAGGTTGATAGACAAGGTCCGGATCGGGGGAAGCAATACAGATCAATTGCCTTTTACCGAAACCAGAAAGAAAAATCAGCTATTGGAAATGAAATAAAGAAGCTCAATGATTCTAACAAGTTTGCGGATCCTATCGCCACAGAAGTTGTAAAATTTGAGAAATTCTATCCTGCTGAGAAATACCATCAGGACTATTACCCAGACAATATGGGCAATCCTTATATCCAAAATGTCTCTAAACCGAAGGTGGTAAAATTCGAAGAGAATTTTCAAACTCTTTTAAAAGAAGAGTACAAGTAGACTTTTTATTCTTATTATTCGTCATAACAATTAAATATGACGCATATGAATAGAAATCTACTTAACATCCTATTATTCTTATTGGTCACATCTAGCGGTAGCTTATTCGCTCAGCAAACGCTCTATAATGTGAATGTTTCCAATTTTGAGTTCGACCCCGAAACGCTTACTATCCAGGTTGGCGATACTGTGCGGTGGATAAATTCCGATGGCAACCACAGTGTACAGGGAGACTTAGACACGTATCCTGAAAATCCGGAAGGTTTCGGTAACGAAGCATCTTCAGATAATTGGCAATATGATTTTGAATTTAATATTGAAGGTGATTATGACTACCGTTGTGGCATTCATACTGGAAGTATGTTTGGGCATATCATTGTTGAGGGTACTGTTGGTATCACCGAAGAAGAGTCAGGGCCCCTGTTTGCTCTCTTCCCTAATCCCATAAACAATCAATTGAGATGGAAATGGAATGATAACTCAAAGCCAACACAAGCTTTCTTTAGCCTTTTCGATGCAAAAGGAAAACTCGTTAAGCAATTAAATTTATTAACTTCTGCAGAAGCCGATATGAGTGAGTTAAGCGAAGGACTTTATATTTACAGTGTAGATATGAAAAATCAGGGCACCCAAACAGGAAAGATCCTGATATCGAGGTAATTTCAAACTAAAATGTAGTGCAAATAAGCCCCGGCATTCTGTTGGGGTTTATTTTTTATCTCGCTCAATACCTTGTTTGGGTTTTTCCATAATCGTTTTCAGCTCTAGGAGCCACTAGCTCCCTAAGAAAATCTTAAAAATCAGATAACCCGGCTGATGTGCAGCTTATGAGCTTCTTGGATTTATTTCCTGCTTTCTTTTCCTGTTCAATTCTAGCCTTTTCAATATTCTCTGAACCTTTATTCGGCCTGGCCACCATCTGCTGAAGTTTAATATCACTCTGTGATACTAGCTCAAAATATTTAATTTGGACAAGTATTAAGGAACAAGAAGCCATCTATGGTCAACGCTCAATTTAAAGACAAAAGAGAATTCTTCGATCAGGGAAATACCCGATCATTAAACTTCAGAAAGCAACAGCTCTTAACCCTTCGCAAGGCACTTGACGATCATTCTGATGATATTTCAAAGGCACTTAAAGATGATCTGGGTAAGTCTGCAATGGAGTCTTACATGACCGAAACCAGCGTTTTGTATTCTGAAATAGATCACGCTCTCAAGCACCTAAAATCCTGGATGTCTCCAGAACGCCAAAGAGTACCCCTATCGCTAGAACCATCAAGTTGCTCCATTCATTACGAACCTAAAGGCGTTGTTCTGATTATTGCTCCCTGGAATTACCCCGTTATGCTGAGTATCTCTCCGCTCATCGGCGCAATTGCGGCTGGAAACAGTGTTGTTTTGAAGCCTTCAGAAGAAGCACCCGCTTCGGCAAAAATTATAGAGAGAATAGTAAAAGACTGTTTTGCGCCTGAGTATGTTTCGGTTGTTCAGGGCTTGGGGCATGAAGTGGTTCCCAAACTGATGGATGACCACACATTCAATCACATCTTTTTCACGGGAAGCACCGCAGTGGGTAAAATAATTGCGAAACAAGCAGCCGAAAAGCTAACGAGTACAACGCTGGAACTGGGTGGGAAGAGTCCGGCTGTGATTGACAGCTCAGCCGACTTGAAAGTCTCTGCTCGCCGAATTGTTTGGGGAAAGCTCATGAATGCAGGTCAAACTTGCGTCAGCCCTGACTATTTGCTAGTTGAAGAAAAGATAAAGGAAGAATTGGTCCAAGAGCTTATTAAAGCAATAGAATCATCTTTTGGAGCTGACCAAATGAGTTCTGAAGATTATCCGCATTTGATCAATCAGAAGCATTTTAATCGGGTTAGCAGCTATTTGAATGAAGGACGAATAATCTATGGAGGAAAAACAGATCCAGAATCACTTTTTATTCAACCCACACTGATAGATCAGGTCGATTTGGACTCTCCCGTTATGCAAGAAGAAATATTTGGTCCTGTTCTGCCTATTCTAACATTCAATAATAATGACGAAATAAAGGAGATCATTCATAGAAACCGCTACCCGCTTGCATGTTATTATTTCGGGAAGAATAAAAAAAGAGAAGAATGGGTAATGAATCAAACGGAGTTTGGTGGCGGATGCGTTAATAACACCATCGTCCACCTGGGTAACCCGGACTTACCTTTTGGGGGTGTTCAATATAGCGGTAGCGGACAATACCATGGATGGCATGGATTTGAGTGTTTCAGCCACAAGAAGTCTATTGTAAAAACGAGTACATGGATTGATCCGCCAATGAAATACGCTCCTTTCACAGAATCCAAGTTCAAATTTCTGCGCACTATTCTAAAGATTAGTTAATCTTTCTACCGCTTGTAAAATTATTCGAAATTAGGTTTTGTGAATACCTACATTTGTAAGAGAAACTAAATATTGGCTCGTCTCATTCATACTGTTCTCTACGTCTTTTTCGGACTGTTTTTCGCTGTAGACTCTTCAGCACAGATTGAAGTCTATACTGATTCCGGAAAAGTTGTTCTTAGCCATTTATCTACAGATATGGCCAACTTCGGGCGTAGAGACCCCATTGCAAATTGCGATTACGACGAGATTATCATTCCCTTGAAAAGAGCCGGCCGCCTGCTTCTTATCGAAGGAGAAGTAGATGGTGAAAAAGGCAATTTTATTTTTGATACGGGTGCCCCCTATTTAGTTCTAAATGCAACCTACTTTAGAGAGTACGACCTGAGAAATGAGCTTTACGCCTCGGGAATAACAGGTGGTCAAACAGCCATTATGGTTACTAAAGTAGGGAAGCTCAAAATCAATAAACTTTGGTATGGTGATGTGCGAGCCGATGTTGCAGAGCTTGGGCATATTGAAGATGCTCGTGGTGTGCAGATACTCGGTCTTATGGGCTTAAATTTATTTAAGTCCTTTATTATGGAAATAGACCTCAGTAAAGGTTATTTAAAGTTGATAAAATGCGATAAGAAAGGAGAGCCTTACCTTTCGGATGTATCAGAATACGACCTGGTTCACGACTTGAGCTTTTACGACAATACCATTTTTGTTAAATGTAAGGTAGCTGGTAGAAACCTGAGATTTGGGATAGATTCAGGTGCTGAAATCAATGCAATCAGCTCTATGAGTAATCGCAAGGTTCTGGAAACCGTTAGAATTACAGGTAGATCAAAACTTATGGGTACGGGCTCAGAATCAGTTGAAATACTCTATGGTAGTATGAAGGAGCTCTATTTAGGCGAAGTTGGATTATTCAATATGCAGACTGTTATTACTCAATTGGAAGACATGGGCGAAGCATACGGAGTAGCGATAGATGGCATGCTGGGATATGAATTCTTCTCTAGAGGAAAGATCAGAATCAACATCCCCAAGAAAGAGCTGAAGTTGCGCCTTTTTGATAATTTTAGACAGGAATGATGGTGAAGTTGAAACATATTATCTGCCTTCTAGCCTTGTTTTTAACGGCAAAGACCTTTTCACAGCAAGATATCTGTGTTATTGCCGGAGAAGAAATTGTTTTCAACCTGAAAAGAGACTGGTCTGAAGAGAAACGCGAAGAAGTGTCAGCACAGTACGGACTAGATTCTGCAGTAATAGCTAAAGCTTTGGGCGAGAAAATATTGGAAACTATGCATTTTGAGAATGCAGATTGGACAGTGAAATACCCAGATGCCAATACGGTGAGTCTGCACAAAGGTGTTTCGCAATTAAAAGGCAAGTGGAATTATAAAAAACAGGTATTAATGTCGCCTGAAGGAAATACAAAAGGATTAAAAACAGGGCCGGGATACGTTGACCACTCCAAGGTAGTTTTTGGAGTAAACAGCCTTTCAAAGAATGTAATCGTTCAATATCTCGATGGATCCACAAAATTTATTCTTCCGGGATTTGAAAATGCTGACGAAGTGCATTTGGTAGGCTCTTTTAATGACTGGGATATGTACGGGCTTCCCATGAAAAGAACTTCGCAAGGTTGGGAAAAAACCATTGACCTGGAGCCCGGCAAGTACCTCTACAAATTTATTGTCGATGGAAATTGGATAAGAGATCCGAATAATAATCTCAGAGAAAGCGACGGCTACCAGGGCTACAACTCAATCGTATACCGGTACAATGAAGAATTTGAATTAAAAGGTTTTAAGGATGCCAAAAAAGTAATTCTGAGTGGATCTTTCAATGGCTGGAATGAAAAAGAAGCGCGTATGGCTCAAACGAGCAAAGGGTGGGCCATACCGGTTTATCTTAAACAAGGCACGTACAACTACAAATTTATTGTTGATAAGGAGTGGATAACAGATCCATCAAATCCCAAAACCCGCGATAATGGCATGGGTAATAAGAATTCTGTTATCTCCATTGGCCAGGAAACTGAATTTGAATTAATAGGTTTTGAAGACGCTAGTTCAGTAATACTCACTGGATCTTTTAACGGCTGGAATGAAGGTGAACTTGTGATGGATAAGACCAGTAAGGGATGGTCAATAGGCTATGCATTACCCCCCGGCAACTATGAATACAAGTTCATTGTAGACGGTGAGTGGATCCCAGACCCAAAAAACCCGTATCACATTTATCACGGTGATTATGTAAACTCATTTCTCTCAATTGATCAGAACCACATTTTCAGACTCTCCGGCTATAAAGATGCAAAGTCTGTAATCGTTACAGGATCATTTACCGGCTGGAGTGAAGGGAACAATCGAATGATTCAAAAAGATGGTGAATGGATATTTCCTATAAATCTTATGATCGGGAAGCATACCTATAAGTTTATAGTTGACGGTGAGTGGATTATCGATCCGGCTAATCACCTCTACGAAGAAAACGAGTATGGTACCGATAATTCCATTTTGTGGATTTCAGATGAGAAGCAGCTCACACTTAACAAATCTCTTAAATAAGCCGTACATCTTATAGTTTATTTATACGTCAGTTTTATAGCTATGCAGGCTGTTGATGAAAAAAGTGCTTGCAAGGACTTTAATCAACTTGCTTGTTTTAATTTTGAAATCGATCATCAAAAATTGCCTATGAAATTGATTGTCAAGTCACTTTTTACTTTCCTTTTCGTTTTTTACGTCTCCGTAATTAGCGCGCAAGATCTTGAACGCTGTGGAACCTTTGAACGCCACCAGGAAAAAATGAATACCGATTCCGAATACGCTCAATCCTATTCGGAAAAAATGTCAAAAATTGAGAATTGGCAAAGAGATAATCAAGACAATTCAAAATCTGATTGCGACGAGATTCTCTTTTTACCTGTTGCTGTTCACTTTCAAAATGTTACTGTTGATATGGCCTGTGCTACAGAAATGGCCGTAGATCAGATAAGAATATTGAATGAAGATTTCGGCGGCACAAATGGCGATCTCCAAAAGTTTATCGACGCCCAGCCAACAACCTGGCCGGGCATTCAAAATAAGGAATCTTGTGTGCAATTTTGCCTGGCAACCTTGAATCACCCGGATGGTTCAAGCATTCCCGAAGGTGACTATGCTGTGACTTTGAACGAATACGGCGAAATAGATAATATACCAGAATGGAGCGGTTATCTCAATATTTTTGTGCGGCCCATGCAAGGAGTGCTTGGTTACTCTCCCTTAGGTGGAAATGGAAACGGAGATGGCGTTGTTTGTGGTATTCAATATTTTGGTTCGGTAAATTGTGGCGGCAATACACTCAGTGCGCAATATGATTTGGGTCGCACGGCCACCCACGAAATAGGACATTACTTATCTCTATCTCACCCTTTTGATTCTGGAGATTGCGTGAATGACGGAGATAATATTGCAGATACGCCGCTTACGAATGAAGCAACCTATGGCTGCTTTGCTGACGGCGAAGAGATCATTCACTGTGACGAACCCAAGCTTTGGCCTTCGTATATGGACTATTGCGACGATGCCTGTCTCTACATGTTTTCTGAAGGACAAGTAGATCAAATGGAAGCTTATGTCAACACTTCCTTAGCCAACCTTTTGGATGCGGCAACCATTAAATGTGAAGATGCTGCCTGTGTGGGCTTTGACGTGAACTTTATCAGCTCAAATGAAACCTGTGCTGGCAACGACGCCGGAATAACTTTCATTGCCGACGGCGGAACAGAACCTTATTCATACAGCATTACCAACGGAGTGACTAGCTCCGAGAATAACGTGTTTAATAACCTTACAGCAGACCAATATAACCTCTATGTGATAGATGATCAAGGTTGTGAATACACAGACAGTGTTATTATTACCCAGGAAACTCCTCCTATGGAATTAGTAAATTCCAGAAGTGCTTTCTGTGGAGATAATTCCGGCTCTTTGGAGGTTCGCGTTATTCACCCAGACGATTTTGAATTCAGCATTGGTGGTACATCACCCTGGCAGGATACTGCTGTCTTTGAAAATCTCACGGCCGGAATTTATACGGTAGCAGCTAGGAATGAAGGTGGTTGCACAAATGAAATTGATGTCACTGTTTTAGATGATTCAGACTTAAATGTAATTGAGCGCGAAATACGACCTGTAAACTGCCCACTCTCAGATAATGGATTGATCTATCTTGAACTTGGAAATGGCGAAGAGCCTATTACCTGGAAGTTTGAAGATGAAAACGCTACGGATGATGCCTATTTTGATAATCTAAGTCCCGGCGTTTATACCGTAAAAGTTGAAGATGGTCGCGGATGTGTTGAAGAGAATACATATACCATTGGCGTTTCCTACACTAATGTTGCCGAAGATTGTCCTTGTCAGGTATTCGTTCCGAATGCAATAACACCCGATGAAGACGGGAAAAACGATGTTTTCAAAGTAGTTCCCTCCTGCCCCATTTCAGACTATGAGATCATCATTGTTAATAGATGGGGTGATGTAATGTTTCAATCAAAAGATCCGGAAGATGTTTGGAACGGAGGGGTTGGAGACTATTACAACCCACCAGACGTCTTCTTCTATAGAATGAATTATCGTTGGGGTGAAGAGTTGAATGAAAGCCTGGAGAGAGAAACGATCACGGGAACGATTACTATTCTGAGGTAGCTTTTAACCCTGTAGCTGTTAGGCGCCAATTTAAAGATCTCGTAAAGGAGATTCTAATACCTAACATCTATTAGGCCAATCCCAAAACAATTCTGCTCCCAATCGTTTACAAATTCTTTATGGGTATACTCCTGTTTTACTTCATTCCACAACTTGTACACGTCGCATTGCGAACCCTTATGAACGACAATATCGTGAAAACCGATTTTGCCGCCTTTACGAACCAATGTGCTATATTTTTCAAAGTCCATCTTGGCCCCTTCATAAGTGTGATCTCCGTCAATAAATAAATAATCTATTTCGCGACCATTCAAAACGTCTTTAAGCTTTAAGAATGTTTCTTCAGCATGCGAATTTCCGCGTATTAATTCAATTTTTTGATTATCCCTTGCAAAAGACTTATAAATCGGCACCTTCCACTCAGGATATCCACCCCCGAAATCTCCGCCAGGCAGGTCTATAGAAATGATTAGCGCATCATCATCCGCAAGTCGGGTAGACATAAAAAGAGTACCGCCATTTGCAGTGCCAATTTCAACAATAGTTTTTGGCTGGAGCTTTTCTAATTCTTCAGCGAGTTGAACCAATTCTTCTTTAAACTGCCAGGGTTGAATCAGATCTGCTTTTTTGGAAAAAAGAAAATCGATGGTTTTGCGATGATTCATTTTTCCCATCAATTTAATCTCTTTCTGGAGCCGTTTAAAACCCCTTTTGATCAAATAATTTGAAACGTGTTTTTTCATGCTTATATAAGTCCAGAGTATTTTCTATTCCAGGAGATCTACGGAATTTCGCTATTAATGAAAGCG
>Ga0207419_1001410_pt1 | contig 18199 bp, 9 predicted proteins | sample ElkSloMetagenome_4_FD_184723 | JGI IMG/M metagenome (GOLD analysis project Ga0207419, IMG submission 184723) | Hot spring microbial communities from Elkhorn Slough, Monterey Bay, USA - MD2A (version 2) | ecosystem: Environmental > Aquatic > Marine > Intertidal zone > Estuary: Microbial mat ...
CCAACCCACTGGATGGTGTAGTACTGCTTTGTGGCTGTGACAAAACCACACCTTCACTGGTCATGGGGGCGGCAAGCGTAAATCTGCCAACTATTGTTGTTTCCGGCGGGCCAATGCTTACAGGAAGGTACAGGGGAGAAGAAATCAGTACCAGTGATATCTGGCGGTTTAGTGAGGAGTCAAGGTCTGGAAAAATGTCGCAGGAAGATTTATATGTGGCAGAATCAGGCCTTTGCCGGAGTGATGGCCACTGCGGAGTAATGGGAACTGCCTCCACCATGGCTTGTATGGTAGAATCTTTGGGGCTTTCGCTTCCGGGCAATGCGGCGATTCCTGCACCCGATGCAGCAAGAAAGGTATTGGCCCACAAATCAGGTAGTGAGATTGTAAAAATGGTGGAAGCCGACCGTAAATTATCCGATGTGCTTACCAAAGAAGCTTTTGAAAATGCCATTATGGTAAATGCAGCTATTGGTGGATCTACCAACTTTGTAATACACCTTATGGCCATAGCCGGCAGAATCGGCATCGACCTAAATATAGATGATTTCGATAGACTTTCAGATGGCATTCCGCTATTGGCCAACTTGCAGCCTTCTGGCGAGTATTTTATGGAAGATTTTTACTATGCAGGCGGCTTACCCGTGATTATTAAAGAATTGCTGCCTAAGCTGCATAAGTCTTGCCTTACGGTAAATGGCAAAACCGTAGAAGATAACTTTAGCGAAGCACCTTGCTATGATGAAAACATCATTTCTAACATAGACAAACCATTTAATGACATTTCAGGAGTGGTGATTTTAAAGGGTAACCTTACTGAAAATGGTTCGGTCATCAAACCATCGGCGGCAACTAATTCTTTGATGAAGCATACCGGAAAGGCGGTAGTCTTTGAAGATATAGACGATTACAAAGCCCGAATAGACGATCCTCAGCTAGAAATTGATGAAAACAGCGTGATGGTTTTAAAAAATGTAGGCCCGAAGGGTTACCCCGGCATGCCTGAAGTTGGCAATATGGGCTTGCCTACTAAACTACTTCAAAAAGGTATTAAAGATATGGTGCGCATCTCAGATGGCAGAATGAGCGGGACAGGTTTCGGTACAGTAGTGCTGCATGTTTCGCCTGAGGCAGCTGACGGAGGTACTTTGGGCATTGTGCAAGACGGTGACAAGATTACCTTAGATGTAAAAAATCGCATTCTGCATTTGCATGTATCTGATGAAGAAATAGCCAAACGTAAAAAGGAAAAACCGAACAATGTGAGTGTGGCTTCTAGAGGCTATGTTCAGTTGTACCAAAAACACGTACAAGGGGCGCACCTAGGTGCCGATCTCGATTTTTTAAGAGGAGGATCCGGCAGTGATGTTCCCAAAGACTCGCATTAAGTAAAGTGTAATGGATTTTAAAGATAAAGTAGCCATTGTAACGGGTGCCGGCCAAGGCATAGGCTTTGAGATTTGTCGGCAATTGGCCGAAAAAGGAGCACATGTTATTTTGAACGATTTAGATGATCAACTCGCCCAAGAGGCCGCGCAGCAAATTGGCTTTGAGCATTGTATTCCTATTACGGGCGATGCCAGCGACATAGCGCTGATCAAAAAAATGGTCGACACGGCTACTAAAGAATTTGGGCGATTAGACATTGCCATAGCCAATGCAGGCATTACCCTGTTTGGTGATTTCTTTACCTATACGCCAGAAGACTTTTACGAGGTGATGCAGGTTAATTTGGGGGGTACTTTTTTTCTCGCTCAAGCAGCAGCTAAGCAAATGAAGCAGCAAGAGCAAGGCGGTAAGCTATTGTTTATGTCATCGGTAACAGGTCACCAAGCCCATAAAAACCTGTCTGCATATGGCATGACCAAAGCAGCTTTAGAAATGCTTGCTAAGAACTTGGTGATCGAGCTTTCTGAGTTTAGCATTAACGTAAATGCCATTGCACCGGGTGCTACTGCTACAGCAAGAACACTCGAAGACCCCAATTATGAAAAAACCTGGTCTAAAATTACGCCAATAGGTCGGCCTGCCAATGTTACGGATATAGCCAACACAGCACTTTTTTTGGTATCTGAGCAAGCCCAACATATTACGGGGCAAACCATCGTGGTAGACGGCGGCTGGACGTCGGTGAGTCCTTCGCCCTATAAATAATTACGTTTTAAGAAATAAGAAGGAGTAAAATTGTAGCTATACTTCCTACCTGCAGTTTTATGCTTTCTCTAAACTCTTTTAAAAAAAGCGGAGACATTAAAAATGCCTCAGCTAAATTTAATTAATAAACCTAAAATAGGTATGATGATCATTTTATGCCGCAACCTATGGCTTTGGTGGTTAAAGGATTGGGGTTTTTGCCAGTATCAATTGCGGCTATTGCATTCTCTAAAAACTTTTCATCTACATTGGAGGCATCTCTTACATTATCGTCAATGGCCCCATGGTAGCGTACTTTCAAGTCAGCATCTACCAAAAATACCTCTGGTGTTTTTGTAGCACCGTACTTTGGAAAAACTTCCTGACCTGCATCAAATAGGTACAAAAAAGGATAATTCTTTTCTTTGGCGATTTTCTTCATAGCCTCAAAGCTATCCCCCGGTTTCTGTGCAGGGTCGTTAGGTTGAATCGCTACTACGGGATATCCTTTAGGCGCATGTTGCTCATGTAAATCAATAATTCTCTCTTCGTTGGCTTGTGCATAAGGACAAGTGTTACAGGTGAAAATCACAATAAATCCTTTAGGCTTTTTACCATTGGCATCTTTTATATTATCAAAAGAGTATGATTTACCATCCACATTCTGGAGTTTAAAGTAAGGAGCTTTATCTCCAATTTTTACTCCTTCGTTCATTAAAGACTCTACTTTAGTAACGGTAGTTTGCGTGTTTAAAATGGGATAAGCGCTAGTAAGCAGAAGCATGCCAGCAAGCATTAAAAAATAGTTCATGGCTTATGTTTTTAAGGTTAAAAATTAGAATAATGGCGTTAAGAAATCTTTGAGTTGTTGTAGATCTTCGAACTTTTCTCCAAAAAATAAATGCTGATCACCTTTGTAGGCATAAGTTGCTGGAATGGCGCCTGTCCACTCTTCAGAGACCTTATCGATCCAATCGTTGTATTTACCATCTAACAGCACCACTACTTGTGATCTGAGCTGCTTTTTCTCAATAAAAGGTACTACTTTCTTTTCTAATTGATGCGGAAAATCCAGACTGCAAAGAATGATTTTCACTTTTTCGTCTTTTAGTTCTTCATTTAAGGTTTCGAAATAGGGCAGTTCTTCTATGCAGGGAGCGCACCAAGTAGCCCAAAAGTTAATGATATAAGTAGTATCGTTTTGATAATCGAAGATTGGCGCCAAGTCATCAAATTTCTCATAAACGGGTATACCACTTACATAAGAAGAGGGTTCAGGTAAATGAGCAGGCGTGTCTGATAGACTTTTTTCAACTTCTATATGTAAATCGTAAAAAGCGCTCGAAAGAAATAAAGTCGATATGCTTAATGCAAAGATTGTTTTAATATTTCTCATGTCAATATTTTTAAAGGAAGGCAGGTCGATCATTCCCTGCCCTTTCTGTTTGGAGTAACACAGATTACAAAATCATGTGCTTTGTTACAAGCCTCCCAATAGATAATTTGTGAAGGGAACTATCTGCGTAAGCTTTAGCAGAAAATTTGTTTAGAATCTCCTTCTTTGCCCTGAAAACTCCATGGCCTCTCCTTTACCAAAGCCGTAGCTAAAACCTAGGGTAACAAATCGGCCTCTAAACCTTCTATTGTAAGCCTCAAATGTATCTTGCAATACAAAATTCTCCATCACCCTCGAAGCAAAAACATCTCTTACGCTAAAATTAAGCACGCCCCTGCCCTTCAATATCTTTTTTCTTGCACCCAAATCAAGAAAGTAATTATTGGCCATGCGGCCTTGCACCGTTTCAAAACCAGAGAGGTATTGCCCTGTTAGTTCAAAATCAATATCGGCGGGCAGTTTAAATTTTGTATTGATTTTTGTTGACCATCTCTCGGCACTGAAATCAAAGTTGGTACCTTCAAGCTGTCCTTCCCTATTAAAATAATTGAAGTTAAAATCTCCATTTATAGTAAGCCAATCGAGTGGGTCGTATTTAAAATTGTATTCTATGCCTGTAGCACGGTTGGTGCCGATGTTAAAAGGCTTAAAGGTGTTAACGTTATTTTCAAATAAGGTAATGCGTTCAACCACATCGGTAGTAAACAAGTGGTATACGCTAAAACTCATGGATACATTATTTAACTCGTAAATATTCGATAGCTCGTAAGAGTCGCTAAATTCAGGTCGCAAATCTGGGTTACCCACCCTAATGTTAAAGTTGTTTCTCGGATTAAAAAACGGGTTTAAATCCCAAAGCCTTGGTCTTCTCACCCTCCTAGAGTAGCCCGCTTGTAAAGAATATCTTTTGGACACTTTGTAAGATGCATGAAAGCTCGGGAAAAGATTGGCAAAGTCTTGCTCGTTCAACTCATTGGTGTTGACCAATAAGGTTTGTAAATCGGTATCTTCTAGTCTAAGTCCTGCTTTAATGCCCCATTTGTCGGCTTCGTAAGCAGCTGTGCCATAAATGCCTAGCACGGCTTGGTCATACTCAAAAAGATTGGTAAAGTCAGGATCTTCAACAAAAACATTATTTTCAAGATTAGAAATAGCAAAGTCGTTGCTCACGTGTGTAATTACATATTGCGCACCCGTTTCAATAGTTACTTTATCAGACAAAGGTCGGGTATAGTCTAGCTTAAAGGTATTTTCAGCTTCTTCAAAATTGGTTCTAGTGCGCTGCTGTCCATCTTTTTCTACACCAAAAATAGAAGTGTTCTGAAACTCCGATGACTGGTCTTTGCCAAAGTAACTACCTAAAGCACTGAACAATAATACATGGTCTTCATCATCGGCATGGTCTCTTTTGTATTGCACTTCGTACTGCCATTTAGGATTGGTGGCTTCTGTCACCTCATTGCGTTCCCATCTTGCCACTTCCGAATTCGTTTGTTCGGCAACTTCGGTAAATTGTGTAGCAGAGGGTTGGTCTTCAATCTCATAGGCAAAATTACCAGAAACGGTTACTACGTTGCGGTCATTGATATAGTAGTCTGTTCCCAATACCACATTGTAAAAGTTCTCATTGCGAAACTCTTCTCCCGTGCTATAAATGCTAGTATCGCTTTGCAAATTTTTATTAAAATTACGCACATCATTGGGCAGTTCTCTAAAACCAGCACCCAATTGGGTAAAGAGGTTGAGCTTTTCTGTTCTATGATTCAAACTTAAGCCAAAACTGTGGTTATGTGGTGCGCCTGTATTAACTGAAAATGAGCCGTTGGTGCCTTTTCTTTCTTCTTTTTTGATTACAATGTTGATGATGCCCGAGGTACCCTCTGCATCGTATTTGGCCGAGGGATTGGTAACTACTTCAATACGATCGATCATATCGGCAGTGATGGTGCCTAGGGCATTGCCTTGCTCGCTGGTCAATACAGAAGGTTTGCCATTGATCAGCACCTGCACGCCTGCATTACCTCTCAAACTGATTTCGCCTTCTATGTTTACATTTACTGAAGGCACATTATTTAATACCTCTAAAGCACTCGCACCTGTAGTACTTAAATCTTTCCCTACATTAAATACCCTTTTATCTAACCTAAATTCTGTTTGCGATTTTTCGCCTTCTACTACGAGCTCATCCAACATTTCGCTGTCTTGCTCAAGGTGTACTTCTCCTAGGTTGATCTCTCCTTGCACTACGGTAGGCGACTTGAACACTTTTTTATTGAAGCCTACAAAACTGATTTCAATATCGAAATTTTCGGCTTCGGTCCTGACAGTAAAGTTTCCATCTAGGTCAGAAGTAGAACCCGTAATGTTTTTCTGGGTCTCCGGATTTTTGATTACAATCGTAGCAAACTCTATGGGCTGCAGGCTAGTACCTTCAACTACTTTGCCCTTGATAGTAATGCTTTGGGCAGAAACAAGAAAAGAAACTGCTAATAAGCTTATGGTGAGTATAAAAAATTTCATGGCTTGGTTTGGTTACTTACAGAAAGAATTATCTTTATACAAAAGAAGTTAGATATTATTGTTTCGAGAAAAATTGTCTTTAAACGGCACAGATTTACCTTTCAACTGCAAAATGGCTGCTTACACAGTATCTCGTGCAGTTTATGGACAGCTTATTTCGAGTTACCCTACATTTTTTTGTAGTAGTTACAGGAGGATTACATTTGTATTATGGGATATAAGAGTAAAATCGCATTTAAGGAGGTCGCTTTTCAAGTGATTTTATACGTATTGGTTTTCAGCTTTTATTCATTTGAGCGAGACAGCCTTAAGATTGAGGATTATAAGTTGGTTTTTTTCCTTCAATATGTTTTAGGTACTTTGTTTATTAGTTATGCGCTGTTGCCTAGATTTTTTTATAAGAAAAAATATATCCCTTTTTTTATCGGGGTTACTTTGGTAGTTGCCTTGATCATACTTATAGAAGAAGCTGTAATAGAGCAAATTTATTTTCCTGATACAAGAGGGCGGGCCTTTCCCGGAGTGTTCTTTTCCTTGTTTCAAGTGTTGCCGATAATTACCATTTTAACCGGTTTTAAGTTTGCTTGGGATGCGGTTATGAAACAAAATCAATTAGAAGAACTTGAACAAATGATACAGGAGAGCGAATTAAAAATGCTCAAGTCTCAGATCAATCCACATTTTTTGTTCAATAACCTCAATAATTTATACTCTTATGCCATTGAGCACTCTCCCAAAACACCCACCATTATCTTAGAATTGAGCTCGGTCTTGAGGTACATGCTTTACGAGTGTAAAGAAAAATATGTGCTGTTGAGCCAAGAAGTAAAAAATCTAGAACACTACGTAAAACTGAGTGAGTTGCAGATAGAAGAACGAGGCAAGGTACATTACCAAGCTAAAAACATAGGCAATGATTATGAAATTGCTCCACTCATCTTGATTGTTTTTGTAGAAAATGCTTTTAAGCACAGCCAATCTAGCCAATCAGAAAATATTTTTATAGATATCAGCATGGAAATTAGTGAGGAAGGCTTTTTTGAATTCAGGTGTAAAAACAATTATGCAGACGTCTCGAATACAGAAAATCTGCCGCATGGCATTGGACTAGAAAATGTAAAGAAAAGGCTAGATTTGATTTATCCTGAGCAATATCGGCTAAAATTTGATAAAACCGATCGTTTCTATGAAGTGTGTCTATCATTAAAACTTAAGAAGCAAAAGCAACATGAACTGCATCATTATAGAAGACCAACCACCCGCCCAGCGTATTCTTAAAAAATACATTACAGATATGGGTACGCTTCAGTTAAAAGGCACTTTTTCTGATGCGGTAAAGGCCATAGAATACATTAAGCAAGAAGAGATAGGACTCATTTTTTTGGATATACACCTGCCTAAAATATCGGGTATAGAGTTTTTGAAATCGCTTACGAGTCCACCCTATGTGATATTTACCACTGCTTTTCCTGACTACGCTTTGCAAGGCTATGAGCTTAATGTGGTAGACTATCTCTTAAAGCCTTTCTCCTTTGAGCGTTTTGTAAGTGCCGTTTCTAAAGTGCTGGATCGAGAAAGAAAAGAAAAAACAATGGCAGAGGGAAGCCCCATACCTGCCACTCAAAAAGAGTTATTTATAAAAACAGGGCATAGCTATGAGAAAATCGTCATTGATGAGATTTTTTATATCCGCTCCGATATGGATTACACGGAAATCATCGTAGAGAACAAAAAATACCTCACCTCAGAGACTTTGCGCCATTGGAGCGAAAAGCTAGATTCAGAGCAATTTTACAGGGTGCATAAGTCTTACATTGTAAACATTGCTAAGGTTAAAAGAATTATGGGCAACCAGGTTTACTTTAGTAAAGAGATAAGCGTACCCATTGGCAGAACTTACAAAGACGACTTTATGAATAAGTATGTGAAGTGATATGCTTACTGCATCAATAAGGTATTCTCTAAATACATAATCTTGTGGCCTAATTTTGCCCATTCGCGTTGTAAGGTATCGGGAATAGGGATTTGTGAGTAAGTAAAGTTCCCCAAAATCAAATCCATGTCTCCGTCTTGGTCTAAATCGCCTTTATCCATGGTAAGCCACCTGCCTTTGCTAGCTTCCTTTGTTGTTCTCCTTTCAAATTTACCTGTGCTCGTTTGCTCAAAATATACAAATCCTTGCTGCGGTGTATTTTGGAAATCGGGGAAAAATGCTATGGCAGCTATGTCTAAATCTCCATCTTGATCAAAATCATAGGTAATGCTTTTTGATGCGCCATGTATAGGTAAAAACTGACTTTCTTTAAATAACAAATCACCACCTTGATTTAAAAAAATCCTGATACCGTGGTAAGGCTTTAAAACAGGCGAGTAGTCTGCATTGTCTCCATTACAATAGATGATATCTTTTAGGCCATCTTGGTTAAAATCTATCCATTCAAAATTACTGGAACCGTAAACAGGAGGAAATTGGAGCAACGGCTTTTCTACAAAATTACCGTTGCCTTGGTTCAGATGTACAAAAATGCCCTCGTTACCTTGGGCCTTGAGCGTAAGTATGTCATTCAACCCGTCTTGATTAACATCTTCGATTATTGTTTTATGATTGCCCGTCTCATTGTTTAAGTTCGCACGCTGATAGGTATCTCCTTTTTTAGAAAACGCTGATAAGCTTCCTGTAAAGTAGCCGTAGTTGCTCACCACAATGTCTTCGGCAGTGTTGTTAGATAAGGCACCTTTTGAAAGGTAAACGGGCCTAACCAAGGTTTCACTAATGGTTTTACTCAAGCGGGTATTTGTACTTTCTTTATTTAATTGATGCAAACTGCCTGTGCCCAAATCATTTGGGAAAATATTGCCAACGCAAAGCAAATAATAATGGTCTTCGGTCTCTAGCATACTTACTGGAGGCGAGCCACTATTAATGGTATGTAAAGGCGTATTAAAATCTTGTTTGAATAATGATACTTTATCCTCATAATCTCCTATGGCCAATACAGAGTCACTCAAGAATTTAACTAGCGTTGTTAATGGAGGATCATTCGCTTGCGATATTGGGAAAATCGGCTTGAAAAGCCCAAGGGCCTGCTCTTCAGATTTACTTTCTGATGTCTTTTCTACTAGAATTGTAGGGGCATTGCTTAGGTAATAATCCTTTAGTTTTTTAAAGTCTGCTTCAGATAGCAGTGGTTTTTCTGGGAAAACAGCTTGCATTTGTAATAGCTGCCTATCTAAAGTAGCCATATTGGCATATCCCTCTTCAGCATTGATACCCAACCTGTAGCCCATATGCTTAACTACTTTTCTCCAACTGCCCGTATCTAACAAGGCAGGCTCAGGAAAAACATGGCAACCTTGGCAGTAAGTGAGCGCTAATCTGTGGCCTTCACTTGTAATTTGTACCGACTCTTTTGGGTATGTATTAGCATTTGTAGACGAGGCTTTCTCCTGCGAACAGCTCAGAATTAGTATTGACAGAAAGCCAAGCACTATCCATGTAGACCTTATCGATGATTGCATATTCATTTTTTTTTGGAAATTTTCACCAGATTACAGCAAGGCAAAAGTGTCTTCTAATTTGCTTATGACGTGATTCATTATCGCCGTTGTCGATGTCCTCATCGGCAACTTTTGATAGTATCCACGTCATCCAGTTTTGTGTATCTTGTAAAAAATATTAGGTCTCATAAGGACTTTCCTTACAATACCTCCTTTCTTATCGCACCATCAAATTGCTTTACCTCAATACTTTGTGTTCCTACTGGTATTAAAACTTTTCTTGTGGATTGTGAGAAATAGGAACTGCCGTAATAAAACTCTACCTTTTGTTCTGCCCCATTTGCCAATGTAAAAACTACTGAGGCATCATTTGCTTGAGGGGTAAACCAATTGATTGATTTACTTTTTTCAAAACCAAAATTCAAAAGCTTGTCTTTATTTTGGCTCACAAGTACCTGAGGCAATTGATTTGCATTTTGGTAAAGTGCTAGTGCTTTGGCGTCGCCATCTGCAAAAAAGCCACTGTTGCGGTAGGTCACAAATTCAAAATCGCCCTTTCCATTTCCTTTTAGCAGAATCCCTTTCAGTGCATCGTATTTTGAAGTGAATACTTCAGTACCGTAATCATTACCGACCATCAATACATCCAAATTTCCATCTTGATCTACATCTAAGGTTTGCATAGCATAAATTGGTGCAAACTGACATTGCATGGGCAACTCCGTTAACTTAAACTGGCCGTTGCCTAAATTTTCTATGTAGCAAGAAGCCATTTGCGTGGCATTGTACACTGCTGCATTGTCTAAAGCATTGGGTTTGAACAATCCCTTAGCATCCACTTTGCCATAATCTTTGTGCCTCTGAAAAAGCTTGCGCATCACCTGCATCTGAGAAATCATGTCATTGAGACTATGGACCGGATATAACTTTCTTTCTCCTTGGCTATTGGTAAGGTATATAGAAATAATAGGATCTGTGCTGCTGCTTTTGTCAAAATCATTGGCCACTATTTGCATAGGTTCTTGCATAGTACCTTTGTACCTAGAATTTAGGCCAAGATTGCCTGCTAGGTAATCTATATCGCCATCCTTATCAAAATCTCCTGCGCTGAGGCTGTTCCACCAACCTACATTTTCTGCTATGCCGCTGGTATTGGTCACGTCATCAAAGGTTTTACCATTATTCTTAAAAAAAGTCAGCGGCATCCATTCGCCAGCAAGTAAAAGGTCTACTTGGCCGTCGTTATCAAAATCGGTCCAAAGGGCATCGCTGACCATACCCACATTTAACAGTTTAGGGCAAACCTCTCGGGTCACATCTGTAAAAGTCCCTCCTTTGTTGTGTAGTATTTTACTATCTACAGGCAAAGGATAATTGCCAGGGAGCACTCTACCGCCAATAAACAAGTCTAATAAACCATCGCCGTCATAATCTGCGGCTTTTACTGGGCCGTTGCTATTAAGATTTGTAGGAATAGCATTTTCTGTTCTAGTATAATTGCCCTGTCCATCGTTCAAATACAATACATCTGCAAACTCTTTTGAGTCTCTAAAATACTCAAAACCACCGCCTGCAATGTACAAGTCTAGATCTTGGTCATTGTCTGCATCAAAAAGTAACAAGCCTGTATCTTCTCGGTCTGTATCTATTTTTTCAGTAAATAAGTCTTTCGGGGGAACAAAAGTGCCATCGCTCTGCTGCAAGAATAATTGAGCCGATTGCCATACAGAACCTCCTGTAATGAAATCCTCTAAACCATCATTGTTTACATCGCCTACAGCCACAGCTGGCCCCATTTGAGAATATTTATGAGGGATGGTTCTTTGTAGGTCAAAATCTATCATGTCGCGCTCTTGGTGCGACCACTCAAGCGCAGTCGCTTCATTACTGAGCTGCATCAGCTTTTTGTTAGCTACTGAAAAAACCAGCCTTTCAGCTGAGTTGTTGCTCAATTGGGCATCTGCCTGTTTTAAAGTGAATACTTGATCGGCGGGTACATCTTTCAATAGCTGCTCTTTACCGTTGGGCCATTTTACCCAAAGGCTATCCGCCTTAGTGCTTTTTCCTAAGCCAAAATGTGCTGCATTTTCTTTAGAAGATAGATAGCCGCGTGCATTTACGTGTTCGTAGTAGTGCTTTTCGCCTTTGTTGAACAACATCACCTTGGTGCCTATGCCCGCTGTATTGGGCGAGATACCTTCAAACTTCAGTCTTAAAAAGTGATTTTGGTTTTCGGCTTTTTTTACTGTGGTATTCTCATATAAAAAAGCTTCGCTATTAATGTTATTGATTACAATATCCAAATCGCCATCTTGATCTAAGTCTGCGTAAACTGCTCCATTGGAGAAAGAAGGCAGGGAAAGGCCCCATTCTTTTGTAACATCTGCAAACCTCAAATCGCCATTATTTTTAAAAGCGTAGTTAGAAATTTTTACCACAGGGATAGAATCTAAAAGGTAGGAATTACTGGCTACACTACCTGCTGGCCCAGCTCTAAAAAGGGCAAAGTCATTATCGGTTACGTCTTTTGGAAAACCATTGGTAATAATGATGTCCCTAAGGCCATCGTTATCAAAATCTGCGAGGAGGGGCGTCCAACTCCAATCGGTCTTATATACTCCAGAGTAAAAACCCACCTCACTAAAAACAGGATGCCCAGCAGGTCCCAATCCTGCATTCATTTGCAGCGTATTGCGCACTACTTGTAAATCGTAACCAAATTTTTCATCATTAATGTACTCTACATATTTGGTAGCGCCCAACATTTGTTTTTGGCGCTCGTTGGTTTCAGGCAACATGTCTAATGCGAAAATATCGGCGAGTCCATCGTTGTTCAAATCTACCACATCATTGCCCATGGCAGAGTGGCTTTGATGTTTTAAATATTCAGAAATTTTATTGGAAAAGGTACCATCTTGGTTATTGATGTAAAGTAAGTCATTAGATAAGTAATCATTGGTGATGTAAATATCTGGCCAGTTGTCTAGGTTGATGTCAGTAATGGTAATCCCCAAACCAAAGCCTTCATACCGGATCCCTGCTTCTTGACTTACGTTGGTAAAAGTATTGTCGCCATTGTTTCTGTAAAGTCGATCATTGTTTACGGAGGTACCATCAGTAATTTTAGGGCGATAGCTGCCCGGCAATTTTGTATCGATTACATTGGTGAGTAAGTACACATCCAAATCACCATCTTTGTCATAATCAAAAAAAGTGGATTGGGTGGTATTGCCCATATCGTTTAGGCCATAAACCTTGGCACTTTCTTGAAATATGGGAATGCCGTTATCTATCCCTTTATTGATGTACAGTAAATTTTGGCGCTTGGTAGAATCCTTATCCATAGTTACGGATACATAAACATCCATTAATCCATCTTGATTGATGTCTACTACAGATACGCCCGAAGACCAAAAGTTTACTTCGGAAATACCAGCAGCTTGGCTTACATCTTCAAATTGAAAGTCTCCTTTGTTTAGGTAGAGCTTGTCTGTAACTTGATTGCCCGTAAAATATAAATCGGGTAGGCCATCATTATTGAAATCTGCCACACCCACACCACCTCCATTGTAAATGTACTCTTCGGTTAGGATGTTGAATTCTTCGGTTTCTGTAATGGTATTGATAAAAGTGATGCCGCTCTCTTCTGCCGGTATGAGTTGGAAAAGTGTATCTGATTGTTGATGGCAGGATACTAAGCAAGCAAGATACAATAAGGTGAGGGATATCTTTATCTGATGTTTGAACATATTAAATTGATATTTGATGTTCGCGTGGCTAATAAATTTTCTCAAAAATAGATGAGTATCTGGACAAAATATATTCTCAAAACCCTCTCTAGGGTTTGGTGCCGTAAACTCAAAACGAATATTTTAAAATTAATCCTAGTGAGGGTTTTAGTTGTATTTGGTTCTGTACATTTACTTAAACCTGTAGGATTTATAAATAGCCAAAAATACGAAAGGCTGACCAAAAGGCCAGCCTTTGTAAATATGATGTGAAATTATATTAATTGTAACCAGGGTTCTGAACTAGTACCTCTTCACCAGCAGCACCATTGATCAATTCAATTTCTCTCAATGGTATCGGTAAGTATTCATTTACTCCTGGGGTAAAACTAGCACCTACGAAAGCTGTACCTGACAGATTGGCTCTTTCATGCTCTAGATAAGCATTTAATGTTTCAGCAGCTACTCCCCAACGTACAAGGTCAAAGAATCTATGACCTTCTCCAGAAAGCTCTAACTTACGCTCAAACCTTACAGCTTGTCTTGCAGTTTCTTGTAATCCAGTCCAAGGGTCATCATAAGTACTGATTACATAGTTGGCAGCAGGCGTGCCATCTCCTCTCAATAATGAAGAATTAGCCGCTCTTTGGCGCACTCTGTTTACCAAAGCTCTAGCCTCTTCCAAATCACCTTGCTCTACTTTCACTTCAGCAGCCATTAGCAACACATCTGCAAAGCGAATAATGTTGTAGTTTACTGCAGTATAACCGGGAGTCCAAGAAGTAGCGTCATTTTCAGAACCTGCACCTGCTTGAGAGTACATAAACTTCTTAGGAGAATAGGGTCCTCCGTTGGGTTGGTTACGGATCCAGGAAACACCTGGGAAATCACCCCAATCTAAGAAAGGAATGCCTCTTCTACCAACAGAGTGGTCTAACCTTGGGTCCAAATTACCTTGGTCTGGAGTGAATGCATCTGTAGCTCCTACTTCATTGTCATTTACCAAAGCATTGCCTGCATCATTGTAAGAACCATCTAACAATGGTAGGCCATTGGCATCGGTTCTAAAAGAATTGGCTAATTCGAAGCTTGGTTGATTGAAACCACAGCAACCACCGGGGCGGTCAGTTCCACCGTGAGGAAAATTCAATACCATAGCAGGATTGGCATTCTCAATTGTACCTGTACCCGCTGCAGCTTGTGCTGCAAATACTGACTCAGCACTGTTGTCGTTCGGTGAGGTAAAAGCATCTGCGTAGTTAGGCAATAAGTCGTACTTGTCTCCACTAGACGTTACGCCATTGGCGATTACATCGTCGAATATTGGCTCTGCAGCAGCATAATCTTGTTGAAAAAGGTGTACTTTACCTAGGTAAGCACCTGCAGCCCACCTATTGGCTCTACCCGCAGCAGATTGAGTTTCTGGCAAATTGTTAAAAGCAAATTCTAAGTCTGCCTCTATCATTGGCCACATATCTGCAGTGTTTGAGATTGGCGTAACACCATCCCAAGTCTCGTCTACCATAGGTACATTATTAAAGATTCTCTTTAATGAGAAGTAATAATGCGCTCTCAAAAACCTAGCTTCTCCTTCTACCCTAGTCTTAACAGACTCTGGAACATCTGGATTAGCATTGGCTACCAGTCTAATAGTTGCGTTTGATCTAGCTACACCTTCATACAAAGTGCTATAAACCTGGAAAATCGAACTATTATTAGATTGTGGTTCGTAACGTTGTATCTCATTTACCTGAGATTGGTCACCAGGGTCAGATCCTTTATTGGCATCTCCACCTAAGACAGAACCCCAAAACCAATTGGAAGCATCAGAGTAAAAACCTCTTCTACCTAGTAGTGTAGCATAGGCAGCAATTAAAGACCCTTCTAGACCAGCACGTGATTGTAATTGTGCTTCAGATAGTGAGCCCGTTGGCTGCACATCTAGAAATTCGTCATCATTACAGGCTGTAACAAATACTATTACAGCAAGCAATGTGGTTATCAAATATTTTGTGATTTTCATATTAGAATAAATAAATATGTGAATAATCGATTAAACATTTTGTTTAAGATGTTTGGTTCTTAAAATCCAAGATTTATTCCCATGTTAAAACTTCTAGTTACTGGGAAGTTACCTACATCGATACCAAAGTTGGTATCGGCAGCGCCACCAACACCTGGATCTAAGCCTCCATAACCCGTAATGGTAAACAAGTTGTTTGCAGCTACAAATACTCTAGCTCTATTCATGTTTAACTTATCCAGTACATCGAGAGGAATATTGTACGAAAGCGTAATGTTTTGTAACCTAAAGAAAGAACCATCTTCTACATAAAAAGAATTTGACTGGGTGTTGGTAGAGAAGTTAGAAGCATTTTCGAAAATAGGAATTTCAGCGTCTAAGTTCTCAGGAGTCCAAGAGTCTTTTACATCCGCACTGATGGCTGCACCTGGGAACAATGGATACATATGCGAGAATAGTTTAGACGCATTGTAAATCTCATTACCTAAAGACGCAAAGGTGTAAATATCTAAGGCAAAATTCTTATACTGGACGTTAAAATTGATACCACCCGTAAAATCAGGTACTGGACTACCAATTACTGTACGATCCTCTGCCGTAATTTCTCCATCGTTATTTACATCTCTGAACTTAAATCTACCCGGAGCAGCTGCTTCTTGATCCGCATGAGCATCCACATCGGCTTGATTGGCAAATAGCCCTTCTACCTCATATCCAAAGAAAGAAGACAGCGGCTGACCCACTCTGTTTCTTACCACTGGGAATAGACCTCTTAAACCTGGTCCCGAATCAAAGAAAGGGATGCCATCAGCTACTTGCAGGATTTCGTTTTGCAAGAAAGAGGCATTGAGGGTAGCTGCTATTTTAAACTCTCCAACATTACCTCTGGTGGTAATGGCCATATCGATACCTTGGTTTCTCATAGAGGCAATATTTCTGGCAGGAGGCGAAGCATTGGGTCCATTCTGTGCACTTAAGTCTAGTGTGAACAATAAGTCTTCTGTATCTTTTCTCCAGAAATCAACTACTACATCCAATTTATCATTGAAAAAGCGTCCATCAAAACCAATGTTGGTAGTGATCGCTCTTTCCCATTGTGCTGCCGGGTTACCGATTCTACTTCTAAAGAAACCTTGCGCTACACTACTATTGGTACCGTTAATATCATAAGAAGAGGCGCCGAGACTAGTAGCAAACAAGCTAAATTGATTGGCAGGGTTTACTGCATTTGAGTTACCCATAACGCCCCAACCACCACGTATTTTTAAGTCTTCTATCCAAGTAGCACCTTGCATAAAACCTTCTGAAGAAAGTCTCCAAGCGGCAGAGAAGGCAGGGAAAGTACCAAATCTATTTTCTATACCAAATCTTGAAGATCCATCTCTACGTATTACCGCTGAGAACAAATACTTATCGTTAAACTCGTAATTTAAACGACCAAAGTAAGAAGAGAACCTTACCCCTCTGCTATAGAAACCACCTACTGGATTAGGCTCAACAGTTCCAAGAGTCACAAAATCTACATCTTGAGAAAATGGATTAATACCAGATCCTGAGACGCCTCTACCTGTTCCTGCATCCAATGCTTCTTGGCCTAGCAACACATCAATTTTGTGTATGCCACCAAAAGTCTTCTTGTAATTTACTGTATTGGTAAATACCCATTCTGTAAAATAAGAACTACCCTGGCTGAAGGCAAAAGCGGTATTATTCTCTGAGTTTTCATATTGTCTTCGGGTGTAGTTAATGTTATTAATTTGAATATACCTACCACCAATACTAGTTCTAAATACCAGATCTTCAATCGGTTCAACTTCCGCGTATACATTACCAAAAGCTTGTACAGAGTAGTTATTATTGTTCTGCCCACCATCTAATGCTGCTACAGGGTTTCTAGGGTTGTTGAATCCCGCTGCAGTAGTACCTGCGTAGCCACCAAATTCATCATATACCGGAATAATGGGTGACATTCTACTCACGTCCAAAATAAAGTTTTCATCATCTGCCGAACCAATACCACCACCGCCACCAATTACATCGGCCAAACGATAAGTACCTTGAATGTTTTCACCTATCCGTACTTTTCCTCCCAATAAATCAAACTCAGAGTTGGCTCTTAAGGAGTATCTTTTAAAATCTTGATGTAATAGAATTCCATCCTGGTCTTGGATACCTAAGCCAAAGTAAAAGCGGTTGTTTTCACCACCTCCAGAGAAGCCTAAAGTATGTCTTTGTATCACAGCTGTACGTGTGATGGCATCGTACCAGTCTGTACCCGCTAAGTTAGGTCTAATTACTTGATAAATAGGACCTGCCTCAGGATCTACATTATACAATTCAGCCGCTGCAGCCAAATCTACAGATCCTCTCACACCATTTTCGTTACCTACTTTCAAAAAATCTGGTAAAGTTGGCGTAGCACCTGTGCCATATTGTGGGTGAGTAAATGTAGGATCAACGCCTGCATTGTTGGCTGCGTTTCTAATCGCCGTCCAAGTATAATCAGCTTGCTCTTGTGGACTCAATAATTGCGGCCCTTGACCTGGATCAGTGAAACCTACCAAACCATCATAGGTGATTTGAGTTTTTTGCTTGCCTTTTTTACCCTTCTTTGTAGTAAATACAATTACACCTGCTGCAGCACGAGCGCCATAAATAGAAGCCGCTGCGGCATCCTTCAATACAGTGGTACTCTCAATGTCGTCAGGGTTTAAGAACTCAGTAGTTTGTGTTGGTACACCATCTACAACGTATAATGGTCTGTTGTCACCAAAAGAACCAAAACCACGCACACGAATCTGGCTAGTAGTACCGGGCTGTCCGTTGGTAATTACGGTTACACCGGGTGTTCTACCTTGTAATTGCTGCTCTACGTTACCCGAAGGTATGGCTTGCAAATCT
>Ga0207419_1001412_pt1 | contig 18157 bp, 9 predicted proteins | sample ElkSloMetagenome_4_FD_184723 | JGI IMG/M metagenome (GOLD analysis project Ga0207419, IMG submission 184723) | Hot spring microbial communities from Elkhorn Slough, Monterey Bay, USA - MD2A (version 2) | ecosystem: Environmental > Aquatic > Marine > Intertidal zone > Estuary: Microbial mat ...
GAAATGGGAAATTTGTGGTTAAGTTCCAACAATGGATTGATTAAGTTTAACCCGTACGCTGAAGTAATAAAGATTTTCCAGGTTGCCGATGGCCTGGTTTCCAATGAATTTAACAACAATGCAGTGTACAAATCTTCGAAAGGCACCATGTATTTCGGTAGTCCTTTTGGTGTTAGTAGTTTTAAACCGGATGCCATACAAACCAATACCGTGGTGCCAGAGGTAGTTTTAACAGGATTGAGCATCAATGGAGAAAAAGTACAACCACTTACCGGAAATATTTTATCCGCTACATTGCCCTATACCAGGCAAATTACACTAAAATACAATCAGGCTAATTTTATTCTTAGCTTTACCTTACCCAATTTTATAAATCCGGCCAAGAACCAATATGCATACAAGTTGCTAGGGATAGATTCCGAATGGAATAATACATTTGATGGTCAGGCCAATTATACACTTCAAAATAAAGGCAACTATACCTTACAGGTAAAAGGTGCCAATAACGATGGGATCTGGAGTGAACCGGTAAGCCTTGATATTATTGTAAAGCCGTCTCCGTGGCGATCAGGATGGGCATTTGCAGGTTATGGTTTCGCCATTGTTATTGCTTTATTTTTCTGGTTAAGGATAATTCAATCCAGAGCTCATATTAAGCATAACCTTGAGCTTATGCAAAAGCAAAAAGAACAGGAAATGCAGCTAAGCCATATGAAACTGCAGTTCTTTACCAATATTTCACATGATTTTCGTACACCGCTTACGCTAATTATTGGTCCTCTGTCTCAAATTTTAGAGGAGTTTAGGGGCTCCAATAAAATTTATAAGCAGCTCAAATCAGTTTTTCATAATGCTGAACATTTATTGAGGCTTATTAATCAATTGATGGATTTTAGAAAGTTGGAAAATAAGCAAATTAAACTACAGGCAGCAGAGGGTAATATTGTAAAATTTTGTAAAGAGATCTATCTGTCATTCCGGCAATATGCGGAAGCTGCCAATTATAGCTACAACTTTTTTACCAGTGATGAAGAAATCAGGGTGTATTATGACAGGGACAAAATGGAAAAGGTGCTGTATAATATTATATCCAATGCTTTTAAATATACGCCCGAAGGTGGTGAAGTGAATGTGGTTATTAATCAATTGCCTGAAGCAGTTAATATTGTTATCACTGACAGTGGCATTGGCATTAATAAAAAATATGTAGAGCGAGTATTTGACAGGTTTTATCAGATAAGTGATGAAAATAACAGCGAAATTAAACGGGGTACCGGCATAGGTCTGGCTCTCTCTAAAGGAATTATAGATTTGCACAAGGGAAAAATTGAAGTAATAAGTGAAGAAGGAAGAGGAAGTAAGTTTGTAATTAATTTACCACTAGGACATGGGCATTTGCAGGAGCAGGAAATTATTCAAGATTTTAAAGACAGCGAGGCAATTAGAGATTATCAAATGCAATGGCAGGAAATAGAAAAGAATTTGATTGATAAATTGCCGGAAGTAACGCCTTCAAAAGCAAAAACCATACTGGTAGTAGAAGACAATGCTCGAATACGAAACTTTCTTATTGCTATATTCAAAGATACCTACAATATACTGGATGCTGAAAATGGCAAGATAGGTTTAGAAATGGCCATCACAGAAATGCCGGACATAATCATTAGTGACATTATGATGCCAAAAATGGATGGTATCGAATTTTGTGAAAAAGTAAAATCTGAAATTAAAACCAGTCATATTCCTGTTATTTTACTTACCGCCCGCACTTCTTTAATTTTCAAAATGGAAGGACTGGAATCCGGTGCCGATGATTATATCAATAAACCCTTCAATGTAAAGGAGCTACTATTAAAGGTGAGAAATCATTTGCACAGAATGGAACAATTGCGTGAAAAATTTAATTCATCAAAAAATATAGTGCCTTCCGAAGTAACTTTTTCTTCTATCGACGAAGAATTGCTACAAAAAGCCATTGAGGTAGTAGAAGAAAATATAAGTAACGAGTTTTTCGATATACCTCTTTTTTGTGAAGAACTCGGGGTAAGTAGAACCATGCTATTTTCTAAAATTAAAGCATGGACCGAAATGACTCCAAATGAATTTATCCAATCGATGCGAATGAAAAGAGCTGCCCAGTTGCTTGAACAAAATAAATTGAGTGTTTCTCAGATTTGCTATAAGGTTGGATACAAAAACCCCAAGTATTTTAGTCGCTCCTTTCAGAAACATTTCAAACTTACCCCCTCTCAATACATGGAAAAGTTTAAAGACGACTTGCTGGAAAGCTAAATGATGGCAATAATAAGTCCAATCTTAATTTAGTACATTATTACACCCTTTTTTGGATTTTTAAAAACACTAAAGTAGCTAATATTGAGCTTAATCATTTTAAAGCAATTCGTGAAAAAGAAAATGCTCATATTAGAAGTTGTGCTGGCAGCCTTTATTTTGATAATGGCGCTTCTCATGATATACTTTAGTTGACAATTAACTCAAATAATTATTTATGAAAACAATTAAAAGAATGAAAAAGACAATACTCTTGTCAGGATTCCTTATGATGCTGGGACTGGCCGCTCAGGCTCAGTCCGGTACTATCACCGGAACCGTAACCGGTGCCGATGATGGAGAAGGGTTAGTAGGCGTATCAGTTACTGTACAAAATACGACCCGTGGCACAATTACTGATATAAATGGAAATTACTCATTGGAAGCTTCTAACGAAGATGTTTTGGTATTTTCATTTGTGGGTTACAAGCCAAAGAATGTTTCAGTAGGTAACCGGTCAGTTATTGATATTACTTTAGAAGAAGACCTCGTGGCACTACAGGAAGTAGTAGTAGTAGGTTACGGAGCTGTGAAGAAAAGCGATCTCACCGGTTCTGTTTCGTCAGTAAAATCAGAAGAACTTACTGCTTTTCCCGCACTTTCGGCAGTGCAAACCTTACAGGGCCGGGCTGCTGGTGTACAAATACAGTCTAATAATGGTGGCCAGCCCGGAGCAGATTACAAGATAAGGGTAAGAGGTGGTACATCTATTAATGCCAGCAGTGATCCTTTGGTAGTGGTAGATGGATTTGTTGGTGGTGAAATGCCTCCTCCTGAAGATATTGCTTCCATCGAAATATTAAAAGATGCATCGGCTACTGCCATTTATGGTTCCAGAGGAGCCAATGGCGTAATCATGGTTACTACCAAAAGAGGTAAGGCAGGAGAAATGAGAATTGAAATTAATTCATCCTATTCTTTTCAAAATGTTCTCAATCGGCTGGATATGTTAAATGCTGATCAATTTGGTACTTATATCCAGGAAGTAAATCCTGGTTACACCCAATTTAACGAGAATACTGATTGGCAGGAAGAAATTTATCGTCAGGGTTTTATTAGTAATAATCAAATTTCTTTCAGTGGTGGTAATCAAGACTTTCGTTATTATGTTTCCGGTACTTATTTTGATCAGGATGGTGTGGTACTAGGTTCGGAATATAACCGGTATTCTTTTAATAGTAATATTGACATTCAACCCAAAGAATTTTTGAATGTTGGCATCAACTTATACGGTAGAAGAGGCACATCCAATGGTGTAAATACTCAAGAGGGTAGTGGCGGTGCAGGTAGCGCCGGAATAGTATCTTCAGCTTTTCGTTTCAACCCTGATTTAGGTATTTACAATGACGACGGTTCCTTCACTATTTCAGAAGTAGGAGATGATATTGATAACCCATACGCCCTTGGTACCCAATACAATCGTGAACGGGTAACCGATAGATTTCAAACCAATACTTATGCCGAGCTTGAGCTGCTTGAATGGTTAAAGTTTAAAACTACACTGGGAGTTACTGTAAATAACTGGCGCGATGGGCAGCACTGGCCCACTACCTTGATCAGGGGAGCTGGCCAGGGAGGTATAGCAACTATTGAAGCCAGAAAACAGACGTCTTTGATCAATGAAAATTATTTCACTGCTAATAAAAGTTTCAATGATCATGATTTAACATTGGTGGGTGGTTATTCCTTTCAGAAGTTTAGAAATGAAGCCTGGGAAACTACTGCTTCAGGTTACACGTCCAATAGCAGCAGCTTTTGGGGACTAGACCAAAGCTCTTTGCCCGATGTGCCGGAATCAAGATTATCCGAAACAGTAATTAAATCATATTATGCCAGGTTTAATTATTCTTTCAAAGGAAAATACATGTTTACTTTTACTACTCGTTACGACGGAGCCTCTAATTTTAGTACCAATAAAAAGTGGGCTGTTTTTCCTTCAGGATCCATTGCCTGGGACATGATGGCAGAACCCTTCATGCAGCCCCTGGGCAACCTGTTTAACCAGTGGAAATGGCGTGCCAGCTATGGTTTAGTGGGTAACCAGGCCATTGGACCTTATCAGACTTTATCAAATTTTCGGGCCATTTACGCTTCACGAAACAATGAACTGGTAAACGCGATAAGACTGGATAATCTGGCTAATGACAACTTAACCTGGGAAACCACGGCACAATTGAATATTGGAGCAGATATAGGTTTGCTGGAAGGCCGCCTGAACCTGGTTGCCGATTATTACCATATGAAAACCACCGATCTGTTGTTTGAAAGAGATTTGCCCGCTTATGTTGGTGTAGGTCGACAATTCCAAAATATTGGTGCGATACAAAATAGTGGATTTGAATTTGCTGCAAGCTCGATCAACACAGTGCAAGCCGTCAAGTGGAATACTGATTTTAATATCTCGTTCAACCGCAATAAAGTATTGGAATTACCTGATAATGGAGCCGATATATTTTATGATGGAGCACCCGGCCACCTCGTTTTAGGTACAGATAATCAGGTAATCAGGGTAGGAGAGCCTCTGGGAGTTTTTTATGGTTTCTTTTATGAAGGTGTTTACCAAAATGGTGATGACTTTTTGGATGGTTCCGGATTTGAAAAAGAAGCTGGCGGAGAAAAATTCAGGGATTTAAATAACGACAGCAGACTTGATTTCGACAATGATCGCGCAATCATTGGAGATCCCAATCCCGATTTTATCTGGTCTATGAATAATAGTATTCAATACAAAGGATTTGATCTTAATATTTTTGTACAGGGCTCGCAGGGCAACGATATGCTCAGCTATACTTTGATGGAGCTGGATATTTTGTCGGGCAGTAATAATGCCACTACAGCTGCTTTGGATCGATGGACTCCCACCAGCCCGAATACAGATGTGCCAAAGGCTTCTTCAGGACGTTCTCGTCGAATTTCAACCAGATTCATTTATGATGCCAGTTACATTCGCTTGAAAAATCTTTCTTTAGGCTATACTTTACCCGATCAGCTTACTACCAGACTGGGATTGAATAAAGTAAGAATTAGCCTAAGTGCGCAAAATTTACTTACTATTTCTCAATATCCTGGTTTAGATCCGGAAGTAGGATACGGTAACGATAGCAACAATCGTTCTGGCAACCTTTTGCAAGGCCTTGATTATGGAAGTTATCCAAATGTAAAGAATTTCACTTTTGGTGTAAATATTAATCTATAATGAATAATAAAATGAAAATATACATAAAGTCAATATTAATTATGATCGTGGGAGCACTTGTTTTTTCCTGCGAGGATTTGAATGAGGAACCTATAGGTTTACTAATTCCGGAAGGTTTTTACCAAACACCTGCCGATGTGGAATACGGTTTGAATGGCGCCTACTCAGCAATTGCTTCCGAAGAATTTTGGGGGCGAAAACTCACTTTATCCTTACTACTAAGGGGAGACCTGGCAGATATAGGCGATCCTACAACTTCGTCACGACGGATACAGGTAAACGAATTTCAAATGGATGCTACCAATGGCATGGTGGAAGCTTTTTGGCCCAGGGCATATGAAGCTTTGGCTACTGCCAACAGTGCAATAGAAGGAGCTAAACAAATAGATGCAGATCAGGAAACTAAAGATGCCTTAACTGCTGAAGGTTATTTTATCCGGGCCTTTATTCATTACCACCTGGTTCGATTATTTGCTGATATTCCTTATATGAATTTCCTGATTACAGATCCTGATAATGCTTACGGCCTGGACGAAACGCCGGTAGATCAGGTTTATGAAGGTATTATCAACGATTTAAATTTTGCCAAAGATAATCTGCCGGACATACCGGAATTCAGATCCCGACCCGGTAAGGGAACCGCTGCAGGATTACTTGCTTCCGTTTATCTTACCAGGGGTATGTATCAGGAAGCTTATGACGAAGCAAAATATGTAATTGATAATAAAGACGCATTTGGTTACGGCCTTACCCCGGAATTTCAAAATCTGTTTGATGCCACCGTAATTGATGAACCTACCAATGCCCAGGAATTACTTTTCGCGATTGATTTTAGGGGTCAGGATGAATCATCCCGATCTGGAGCCGGTAATTATACCCGTGATTACATGGCCCCCATTACTGGTATTCGAGGTGATGAAAGGTTTGATAATGGCGAAGGCTGGAGTGTAGCCGTACCCACTTTAGAAGTGTACACCAGTTGGGATCACCGTGATTATCGCCGGGCGGTAAGCTTTGATACGGTAACTATTATGGGCGATACGTTGACTAACTATCAATATTGGGATCAAGCATCGCGGGGTGTTGCCCGCCCACACATTGCTAAGTATTTCCGTGCCTTTGGACAGGCAAGCCTCAATGGTCGCGATTCGGATCATAATTATGCCGCCTTGCGCTATGCTGAAATACTTTTAATTGCTGCGGAAGCACTGAATGAAGTTAACAACGGCCCCAATACCGAGGCTGAATCTTATATAAACGAAATAAGGGCAAGAGCACGCCGTGAATTGGATGGTGAGCCTGCCAACGACAACAGTTTTCCTGCTAATGTGACCCCCGGGCTTTCTAAAGATCAATTTCTCGATCTGGTATTGGAGGAAAGACGCTTCGAGTTGGCTTTTGAGTACAAGCGATGGTATGATATCAAAAGAAGACAATTTGGGGCGGAAGCTTTTGCATCCGATGGTTTGGAACCACAACCTGATTTCGATCCAGATAAGGATTATTTGTTTCCTAAGCCACAAAGTGATTTGAATTTGAATCCTAATCTCGATCAAAATGATGGATATTAAAAATTTATTCTTAAAACTCACCGGTATTACTATGATATCGGTGAGTATATTTTCCTGCCAGGAAAACAACGGCAATCAGCAGGATTTGACTGATAATAAAAAGGAAGAAGTATTGATTCCTGAATTACTTGACCAAACCAGGCAGCGCCTTGACTTTTTACTGGATTTTCCGGCCCGGGAAGATGCTATTCCTCGTACCGTGGAAGAAGATGGAACAGTAAGAACCGTGGCTTCTTCTGACTGGACCAGTGGATTTTTTCCCGGTACGTTATGGTATGCCTACCGTCTTACTAATCACGACGATTTTAAAGAAAAGGCAAAAACCTGGACTACTTTCGTGGAGCAGGAAAAGCTAAATGATGGCACCCATGATATGGGTTTCAAGATTTATTCTAGCTTTGGCAATGGCTATGAAATCACTGATAACCAAAGTTACGAAGATGTAATCATAAAAAGTGCTGAAACACTGTCCTCACGCTACAATGAAAAAGTAGGAGCTATAAAGTCATGGGACTGGGGCAAAACACGCTGGGATTTTCCGGTGATAATCGATAATATGATGAACCTGGAGCTTCTTTTTGAAGCTACTAAAATTACCGGTGACAGTAGTTTTTATAAAATTGCCAATCAGCATGCAATCACAACGCTCGAAAATCATTTCCGCTCAGATAATAGCAGTTATCACGTGGTAGATTATAACCCTGAAACCGGGGAGGTAATTAAAAAATTGACCCATCAGGGACACAGCGATCAATCGGCCTGGGCAAGAGGACAAGCATGGGGGCTATATGGTTACATAATGACCTACCGATACACAGAAGAAGATTTATTTTTGCAACAGGCAGAAGAGATAGCTGCTTTTATGCTTCAGCATGAAAACCTACCGGAAGATAAAATATTTTACTGGGATTACGATGCCCCCAATATTCCTGATGCGGTTAGAGATGCCTCTGCCGCGGCCATTACCGCAGCTGCACTGGTTGAGCTACATCAGCAAACAGAAGAGGAACAATATCTGCAGTCATCAATAGCCATTGTAAATTCTTTACAGAAAAATTATTTACTTCCTGCTAATATTTCTGTTCCCTTCATTTTAAATCATAGTACCGGTAATATGCCACGCAACGATGAGATAGATGTACCGATTAACTATGCTGATTATTATTTTCTGGAAGCAATGTACAGATTACAGCAGCTAAACACAAAATAAATGAAATTACTGAAATTCATTCCTTTATTTTTAATATTACCATTATTATTACCGGGGGCTCACGGGCAACAATTAACCGATACCTATAATTTTAACCTTGAATGGGAGTATCTTGAACAAGGATTAATTGATACGGATGCCGTTAAAAAAGCCTCCGGTTGGCAAAAGATTGATCTGCCACATACCTGGAATAGTAAAGATGCAACTGACCTGGAGCCTGGTTATCGGCGCGACATTGGCTGGTACAAAAAGTCTTATAGCCTGAACAAAGTTGAAACTGATAAAGATTATATTCTGTATTTTGAAGGGTCAAACATTACTACTGAAGTTTATGTAAATGATCAACTGGCAGGCAAGCATATTGGAGGCTATGTAGGTTTTAATATTGAAATTACTTCTTATCTTCATTCCGGCGAAAATGAAATTCTGATTAAAGTAGACAATGGATATAATCGGGAAATTATACCATCACAAAAGTCAGATTTCTTCATCTATGGTGGTATAACCCGAGATTTGTGGCTTAAAATATTACCGATAAGTCGCATTGAAAAGGTAAAAGTTGCCACACCGGAGGTTTCAAAAGAAAAGGCGCGGACTGAAGTAAATGTAAATACTAAAGGCCTGATAAATGGAGGTTTTCGTTTACAAGCCAGATTAATAGATCCTGCCGGCCAGCAAGTTTATCAAAAAAAAATAAAGCTGAAAAACATAAATCAGGTTACCTTCGATTTTAACCTTAAAAACCCCAAATTATGGGATGTAGATAATCCTCAATTGTATACCTTGATTACCGAGTTGCTGAAGGATAATAAGGTGGTTCACCAAAAAAGAGAAAATATAGGTTACCGGTGGTTTGAATTCAAGGAGCATGGTCCCTTTTTTCTCAATGGTCGCAGATTACTTTTACGAGGTACCCACAGGCACGAGGAACATGCGGGATTTGGTGCTGCTTTGCCTAACCGTTTGCACCGGCAAGATATGCAAGCCATCAAAGATATGGGTGCAAACTTTGTAAGGTTGGGGCATTATCCGCAGGACCCTGAAGTTTACAAGGCTTGCGATGAATTGGGCTTACTTGTTTGGGACGAACTGCCCTGGTGCAGAGGCGGAGTGGGTAATGAGATTTGGCAGAAAAATACAAAAAAGCTACTGGTTGAAATGATTGAGCAAAATTACAATCACCCCAGTATAATCATCTGGTCATTGGGCAATGAGATTTACTGGTTACCCGATTTTGAAAATGGGGGCGATACCGTGAAAATCAATAGATTCTTGAAGGAAATCAATCAGCTGGCGCACCAGATGGATCCCTATCGCAAAACAGCCATAAGGAAATATTACGAAGGTGCAGATATTGTTGATGTTTTCAGTCCCTCCATTTGGTCAGGGTGGTATTCCGGTTCGTACAAAAACTATGAGCAAACCATCAATAAAGCCATTGAAAAATACCCCAAATTTTTACATATGGAATATGGAGGAAGCAGTCATGTAGGCAGGCACAATGAAAGCCCGATTACCGGAGACGGGTTTAAAAACCCGGGCGCCTGGGAAGAACCAATTAACCAGCTAAAGTCAGTTAACGTAGCAAATAATGGCGACTGGAGTGAAAATTATATTGTTGATTTATTCGATTGGTACCTGGCCATAAGTGAAACCCACCCGCAGCTCACTGGCAATGCACAATGGGCATTCAAGGATTTTGGTACACCATTACGTCCGGAAAATGCTATTCCTTATGTTAACCAAAAGGGATTAATGGATAGGGAAGGCAAGCCCAAAGATGCCTACTACGTTTTTAAAAGTTATTGGTCTGACGATCCGTTTGTTTATATAGAATCTAAAAGCTGGCAAGAGCGATCGGGACCGGAAGATTTGATCAGAAACGTATGCGTATTTAGTAATCTTGAAAGGGTGGACCTGTACCTGAATGGAAAATCACTCGGTACAAAGAATAAGGATATAAATAAATACCCGGCCACCGGGCTTAATTGGGATTTGAATTTTAAAGAGGGTAAAAACGAACTTGTCGCTATTGGCTATCAAAATGATCAAGCAATTGCTCACGATACTTTACAGGTGCAATATTGGTACTCGGTTAATCAAACTCCCCGGCAACTTGCTTTATCCTATCAGCAATTGTCCAATGGCAATTACCTGGTTACGGCCACGGCGTTGGACAAAAATCAGAGAAGATGCCTGAACTTCGAAGACCGGATTTATTTTCAGTGTTTATCGGGTGGAAATACCAAAAAGCACCTTGGAACACCTACCGGTAGTGAAGTAATAGAAATGGCCAATGGGCAGGCAGCCATAGAAGTGGCGCCAAATGCTGACGCCGGGAAAATAGTAATGATGGTGATCAACCAGAACTTTAAAGGTACCTTTCTGGAAATCGAAAGAAAAAAAGGAGTAAACCCTTAATTTAGAAAATTTAAATAAAAGTATTGATGAGATTAAATTTAGTTGTAATAATGTTATTGGCATTGATCCAATTTTCCTGTAATAAGGAAAAAGAGGATGAATTAACGGGAAAAATAGTTTCTTTGGAAAGAGAAAGGGTTTTATCAAAAGCAGAAAAATACCTGGAAAAACCTGTACTTACCATTACCAGTGAAAAAAGTAAGAGATCTACTGGAGGAATCCATGATTTTTATTCTGAAGGAGATTATTGGTGGCCTGATACTACCAACCCGGGCGGACCTTATATCCGAAGGGATGGCCTTACCAATCCTGAAAATTTTATAGCCCACCGGGTTTTGATGCGTGATCTGAGTTTAATAGTGCCTAACCTAACGGCAGCTTATTTAATTACCAAAGATACTGTCTATGCTAATAAAGCAATAGAACATTTAAAAGCCTGGTTTGTAAATGACGCAACTAAAATGAATCCCAACATGCTCTACAGCCAGGCAATTTTTGGTCGGTATACCGGCAGGGGTATAGGTATTATTGATGCTATTCATTTGGTGGAAGTAGTAAAAGCGGCTGACAAGCTTGAAGCCGAAGGAGTATTTACCGGCCCAGCTTTAGAAGCTACCAAAGGGTGGTTTGCCGCATTTAATGATTGGATTACCACCCATCAGTATGGCATTGACGAAAGAGATAATGGTAATAATCATAGCACTTGTTGGGCTATGCAGGTAGCGATGTATGCCCAATTTAACGAGAATGATTCATTGGTAAATGCCATGGAGTCTTTTTTCAAGCATACATTAGTACCAGATCAGTTGGCCGCTGATGGGTCTTTTCCAAAAGAAATAGCTCGTACAAAGCCTTATGGTTATTCCCTTTTCAATTTAGATGCTATGTACACGTTGGCTGAAATCCTTTCCTGGGATAATCCTGATATCTGGAATTATCAATACCAGGATAGCTTGAGTTTAAAGTCAGCAGTGGACTTCATGTATCCTTATGTTGCAGACAAATCGGCCTGGCCTTACCAGGAAGATGTGATGTATTTTGATGATTGGCCCATGAGGCACGCAGCTTTTTTATTCGCCTATCAGGCTTATGATAAGCCAAAGTACTTTGAGCTATGGAAAGATTTGAACCCATCTTCTGAAAAGAATGAAATTATCAGAAATTTCTTTGTAAGACAGCCGCTTATTTGGATTTAATATACATAAAAAGTTCAAGATTCCCAGGCCACTATTATACGCTAGTGGTCTTTTTTAAGGTAATTTTTTCTAGATTCTCATTTATAAATTAACTTATAAGCTATTTTAACCAACTTTGTACAATTTTGCCCCCTAATTTGAATTTTTGTCAAATGAGTATTTATTTATTTTGTAAATAGATTTTTAAAACTAAAATATACATTATGAAAAGAAAGAACCCATTGCAAAAAATTAGTGCTTTCATCCTTGTTGGACTCATGGCATTAAGCACGATTATGATTTCTTCTTGTGGAGAAGAAGAAACTGAAATTTTGATTCCTGTGATAACAGGCTTTTCTCCAATTAGTGCTGAACCTGGTGAAGATGTTACCATAGCTGGAACTGATTTGGCTAATGCTACCAGTGTATTGTTTGGTACTGAGAATGCTGTTATTGTAAGCAATACTGCTACTCAGATTACAGCTACAGTACCTCAAAACGCAAATACAGGAAAAATAACTGTAGTAACTGCGGGAGGTACAGCTGTGAGCCAAAATGACTTTGAAGTAATACGAGTAGGAGCGCCATTGGTCAACTCTGTTTCACGTATTTCGGCTCTGGTTGGTGAAAATGTAACCATTAGCGGAACAGAAATGGCCACAGTTTCCAGCGTTCAAATTGGAGGTGTAGATGCAACAATAGTTGGTACTCCTACTGATGACGCTGTAGAGGTTACTGTTGGCGATTCACCATTAGGTTTAAGTACAATTACTGTTACCAATGAAGGCGGCTCTACCACTACTACTACTGATGCAGTAGAGTTTTACGTGATAGAAATATTTGAAGCTTTCAATGATACTTTTGATGGTGAAGATACCCAATTCTCATCAGGAGGAGATGCAGAAATCAATGCCTGGGGATTGAATAATGATTTTGAAACAGTACCAGCAGATTACACTCCAGCCATGGTACCTAACCCTGTTGATGGTATGTTTTATCATATCGAGGGAGTTAGTGATTTAGATGATTCTGGAACCTACACCGGTCAAATTGGTCACTCTCAGCAAGACCCCGGTACATTTGCCGACTTTTTTACTCCGCAAAGCGATATTGAAAATTACTATTACAATATCCAGGTAAATTGGAGTGGAATACCTGCTGACTATGATGATGTGTTGGCTGGATTACGTCTTCGATTCCGTGGTGGTAATTATGATACAGATGGCGATGGCAGTTTCACAGATGAACTGATGGAATACCGACCTACACCTTCCAAATTGGCAGATGCAGGATATCAACCGGATGAAAACGGATGGTATTCATTGTCTATTCGGTTTGATGACTTTCTTGATAGTGGTATAGCTTGGTCAGAATACGATATTGACCAAATGACTGACTTTGCCATTGCTTCCAGAAGAGATCATGCAGGAGAATACAGCATGAGTGTAGATAATATTTTCATTACTAAAGGTGGGCCTTTAAGCTTCCCTGAATAATAGTAGTTTAATTGAATAAATGTGGATTTAAAAAAAATAGGGCAGGATTATATTCTGCCCTTTTTTGCGTCATTTCAAATGAATGATATTTGGTTAAAAAAAATAGGTATAAATAGATAACGCGTCCGAACCAGGCGGATGCCGATTTTTGCCTTAAAGCATTGCAAATGAATTGTTTTTTTGCATCCGGGTTACAAACCCACACGAGTACCGTACTTTAAAACTTAGAACTGGTCCTCCCTGATACCTATCGAGATTTAATCCGGATCATTAAAGTCAAGTGTTTTTAACACGTTATAATAAAAACCTAATTGGTAAATGATGACTAACCGTAAAGAGGAAGTAGTATTTAAAAATAGCCTTAAGATAAATAGATAAATTTGAGAAGATAAGTAAAGTTGCTCTGATGGCGTGGCTTACTTCCAAATGCATATTCATAAAATTCTTGACTGGCAAATGAATTAATATAATTATTCCTCACTTAATAATGAGTTGAAGGTACTTCTTCGGCAAAATTACTCTCTTCATTGGTTTTTCTCAACGGTACTTCCGGAATCATCAAAGTGACTATAGTGCCAATGATAAGGATGATGATATTAACATAAAAGATACGAGTGGTAGCTAAATTAAAGGTGTCAGTTAGATTCTGTTCAAAAGATTGATTAAGCAATGCATTTTCCTTTTTTATACGCGCTTCTAATTTACGTAAGTTTTTATTATTCCCTTTTAAATCTGCAATCGAAAATCCATTAATAGAAGAAGTCAATAGGGGGTCATTTTTTAATCTTTTCCATTCCTTGCGGTCCCGGTTTTTTACACACCTTTTTACCTCATTCAATTTATGTTGATACAACTTATTAATTTTTTTGTGTACCAGGTCTTTGTCAAATGAGCGTAAATTTTCGCTATTAACCCCTGGTAATTCAAAGCCTGTGTTTTTTAGTTTCTCAGGCATACTTTCATCAATACCTGATAAAAGTGTAAGTGCTAAAATAGAACCCATGAAAGCAGTGCCTAAGGTACCGCCAATAGAGCGGGAAAATTGACTGGCACTGGTAGCCTGCCCTATCTCGCTTACACTTACCGCATTTTGAATAGCCAAGGTGTACAAGGGCATTGAAGGACCCGCGCCAAACCCACACAATACCATGTATATTATAATATTACTATAAGATGTTTCAACATTCATCTGAGCCAGGAAATAAACTCCTATGATAAAAAGGACTGCCCCGGACACCATCCATAATTTATAATGACCATAATGAGAAACTAATTGGCCGGAAACTATTGATCCTAATACAACGCCTAAACTCAAAGGTATTAAAGTGATGCCTGCCTTAGTGGCGCTCAATTCCTGTACATTCATCAAGAAAAAAGGAATAAAGATAATTAAACTTAAAAATGCAGCTCCAAAAAATAGTAAAGCAATATTACTATTGCGGTATATTACATTTTTAAAAAGTGAAAGATTAATAATTGGATCTTTTGATTTACGTGTGCGAAAATAAAATAAGGCTAGCGAGGTAAATGCAATGGCTAAAAATATCCACGACATATATGCATTACTTTTAACTCCCGACTTATCTAGCTCAATAGCCAATACCAAAGGTCCTAACCCCAATATTAAATACGAAGCTGCAACTAAATCTATTTTAGAACTACCGCCATTGGTTTTTAAAGGTGGCATTTTTTTAATAATAAAAAATAAAGCTAAAATAGCGAAAGGTATATTTACATAAAAAACCCAACGCCATCCCTCAACCCCCTGAATAATGTTGCTGCCATTGTCGGTAAGCAGACCACCTAAATAAGGGCCTAAAATACTGGCAATGCCAAATGCCGCCCCGGTAAGTCCCTGGTATTTGCCGCGCTCGGCTGGGGGGAAAAGATCTGCAATAATTACAAAAGTCATGGCAAAAAGGCCTGCGCCTCCTAAACCTTGAATGGCCCTAAAAAATATGAGTTGGTTCATTCCATCACCTAGTATAGGTAAATCTCCAAATTCACCCGCTAATCCGCATAAACATGATCCGGCTAGAAATATTCCAATCGCCCATAATTCTATTTTTTTCCGGTCGTAGGTATCGGCTAGTTTTCCGTAAATCGGTACAAAAGTAGTAGAGGCAACCAGGTAAGCCGTAGCGATCATTGAATAACGGTTAAGCCCGTTGAGATCGTCAACAATCTTAGGTAAAGCTGTTGCTACGATGGTTTGATCCAATGCACCCAAAAACATTGCCAATATAATTCCCAGCAGGGTAAAGGCTTTTTCTTTCGATAACTTCATTCATCTACCTTATTCTCTGCTTCAAAAATAGTAAATTCTCATTAAGTACCTAGAGAATAGAGGCTTTAAAGACCACTTCATAAAAAAAGCTTGCTATAAAAAAATAGCAAGCTTCATAATATAATTTTACATTTATATTAATCTGAACAAAGGTCAAGGGTAAAATTGCCATTGATATTATTGTCAGTACCTGATCGGATATCAACTTTTCCTATCACTTGAGTTTCAGTTACTTCTACTATTTCTATTGCCCCATCAGATGCAATAACATTTAAACCAGTCTCATTATCATATAGGGTAGCAGTTCTTCCGGAGAAAGAGCTTAAATCGAAGCTTAATGCATAAACACCTACTTCTGTGGGTATAGAAAAAAATATTTTATCGAAATCAGCGCCAAAAAATCCACATGCGTCTTGCATAGTTTCTTGGGCACTGTACATGTTTACTGAATATATTTTATTGCCGTCCTGATCTTCTGTAGCAGAGGCAGTACCGCTGCCAAGTGTCCAGTCATCGCCTTCAATTACACCTTGTGCAACTTGCTCTACAAAATTGTAATCGGCACCAGGCTCATCATCACTGCCACAAGAACTTATAAATACGATAGCAGCTAACATTAATAATAAAGATAATCTTTTCATGATATTTACTTTTATTTTATTTGTGTTGGTTAATTAATTCTCAAACCTAACCCAAAGTGTAAAAATAAAAGATCAAATAAAACATGATAAAGTACATTGCTGCTTTATGTCAATTGTTGGAAATTTTTTGTTTGTCGATCAATAGTAGAATTATTCATCCAGTGTAAAGCAAAGTAAAAACCAAAAGCAGTAATTGTTGCTAAAACACCAATAGCGTACCAAAGTATAGTAAATCCAAAGTGGTCTATTACAAGTGTGCCCAAAAATGGGGCAAGTACAAAGGCTGAAGAAAATGATAAGGTATACATACCCAAATAACTACCTTGTTTACCTAATGGCGCTCTTTTAGTAGTAGCAGTAACCATGTAAGGCATTGCTAAAATTTCAGATAAACTAATGAAGGCAATGATCAGAAAAAAAAACGCTAAGTGATTAACAAAATTGAAACTGATAAAAGCAATACCAAGCAATAACGTACCGGCTGAAATCAGCTTCCAGAGGTTTATTCGATTGCCAATGGAGTAAACCAGTACCATTTCTACCAGAAATACCATGAGTCCGTTAGATGCCAATAATCCTCCTATAGCATATTCGGATAGCTGATACACCTGCCGGAAATACAAGGGTATAGTAGTGAATATTTGAAAAAAACAGGTGGCATAAAGCATGCTCATGAAAACGAAAAATAGAAATGGTTTATCTGAAAGAACAGATCGTGATTTTATAATTTTGGATAATTTGGTCGGTTCTACCTTTGAAGATGGGGTGATGTTGCCTGATTTATTTTTAAAATAAAAAAAGAACAAAACGCCAGCCGCCATACAAGTGATTCCATCTACCACGAATAACAAAGAAAAACTAATGGCGGCTATTACACCTCCCAGGGCTGGACCAATTGAAAAACCAAGGTTAACTGCCATTCGGTTGAGGCTAAAGGCTCGTGTTATATTTTCTGGCTTGGCATAAAATGATACTGAAGATGCATTGGCTGGTCGCAGGCTTTCGCTTATCAGGCTGAGCAGGAACACACCAGGCACCAGTAAATAATAAGCCGAAACCCCTGACAACAAAAAAAACATAAGACCGCCTAACAATAAACTTCCTACCTGCACTTTGAATTGACCGATGGTATCTGTAAGCCAGCCACCTATAAAAGCACCAGCCATGGAGCCCAGGCCAAACATACTCATTACCAACCCGGCTTGCTTCAAATCAAAATCTAGGGCATCCGTAAGGTATACACTTAAAAAAGGAAGTACCATGGATCCGCTACGATTTATAAACATAACCGATGCAAGTATCCAGGAGGCTTCGGAAAGGCCGCCATAAGCGTTTTTATAAAGGTTGATGATGCGGACTAACATTACTTGCTCTGATTTGCCGCAAAGTTAGTTGATTATTGATTTATTCAATCTTAATATTTATTGATTGTCGGATACTCAATTATTATTCTATCAGTATTTTTCGCTGAAAGACTTTTTCTTTGAATATCATTGCGGGCTTGACCCACAATCTCCCTATTCAAAGGCAGCTAATAGTTATAATCCAAAATTCCGGTTGGTGGGGACACCAACCGGGGGGGTGAGTTCCGGTTGGTGGGGATACCTACCGGGGAGTGGAGTTCCGGTTGGTGAGGACACCAACCGGGGGGGGATATTTATATCAGCAGCGCAAACCTAGAAATGCTACAAGTACCAATAAATGGCAAATGTATAGCAGACTATTGCTCGTAGCGTTATACGGCGTATGACGCAAAGTGCGAGAATAATAGCAAAAATTTCAAGGTAACAAAAGCCGAAAGTTCTTCGGTATATTTGGTGGGGACACAA
>Ga0207419_1001413_pt1 | contig 18144 bp, 16 predicted proteins | sample ElkSloMetagenome_4_FD_184723 | JGI IMG/M metagenome (GOLD analysis project Ga0207419, IMG submission 184723) | Hot spring microbial communities from Elkhorn Slough, Monterey Bay, USA - MD2A (version 2) | ecosystem: Environmental > Aquatic > Marine > Intertidal zone > Estuary: Microbial mat ...
AATTTGATAGATCGGAAGCGCTTTTTATCGATTTTGAATTGCAGGATACCCTCCATCAAATACTCAAAAATCACAGGATAATGTCCATGATGCAGGACCATTTGGGGAATTTTTGGCTGGCTACCCAAGGCAAAGGTATAGTCGTATTTGATCCAATTGAGAAAAGAATAGCACAGTACAAGGCCAATGGTAAGGCAGGAGCTTTAAATAGCAATGATATCAACCATATTTTCACGGACTCGAAAGGACGTATATGGGTCGCTACGACAGGCGGTGGGATCAATCTATTTGACAGGCAAAAGGAAGGGTTTTCCGCTTATACCACGGAGCATGGGCTTCAGAATAATACGGTAATTGGCACAATCGAAGACGATAATGGTAATTTATGGATCAGCTGCATCAATGGCATCAGCAGGTTGCGTTTATCCAATTTTTCTTTTAAAAATTATGATTATTCAAGCGGGTTGCCCCTTCAAGAGATTAATGAAGGAGCTTTTTTTAAAGCAGCCAATGGGGATATTTTGATCGGGGGCAACAATGGTTTTATAAAGTTCCATCCTTCTGATATACGTGACAATGATTTTATTCCGAAGGTTAAGATTACCGATTTCAAGATCTCTAATCATTCTGTACGTCCCGGGCAAGAGAACGGCGTCCTTAAAAAAAATATCATGGGAACAGAATCGCTCACTTTAGAGTATGATCAATCTAATTTTACGATAGACTTTATTTTGTTGAGTTTTCTCAAACCTGAAAAAAATCAATATAAGTATAGGTTAGAAGGTTTGGAGGAGAATTGGAATTTTGTGGGGAATACTAAAAGTGCAAGCTATACTAATCTACAGGAAGGTGATTATACGTTTATGGTCATGGGTGCCAACAACGATATGAAGTGGAACTCAGAACCAACAATCTTAAAGATCCACATCAAGCCACCCATGTGGAAGAGTTGGTGGGCGATGTTGGGCTATCTCTTGGTCATCACATCTGGCTTGTTTACAATAAGGCAGATTTCGAGGAAAAGTATGGCTATGCAAAATGAAATCCGCAACAAGGAAATGGAAAATGCTAGATTAGAAGAGAGGCACCGACTTAAATTACAGTCATTTACAGATGTTTCCCATGAATTTAGGACACCGTTGACCTTGATAATCGATCCACTGCAACAGACACTAGAAAATATTGAGAAGGATAATCCGCTGAAAAGGCGGCTCGAAATGGTATATTTTAATGCGCGTAGGCTATTGTTGCTTATAAATCAGATTTTGGAGATCAGCGCACTTGATTCAGGCACTGTTGATCTCAAGAACAGGCCGACAGATATTTCTCTTTTGGCCAAAAGTATCTATAAGAATTTTCAAAGTATAGCCAATGCAAATAACATAAGCCTGACCTACAGGGATAGTTTGCCGAACATACATTTGGAGGCCGACCAAGATAAACTGGAAAAGATATTATACAATCTGATTTCTAATGCTTTAAAGTTCAATAGATCGGGAGGCGAAATACTGTTCGCCCTAAACTGTACCCATCAAAATGATACAGAAATCGACGTAGAGATCAAAGTACAGGACAGCGGTGTGGGTATAGATGATGAGGCAAAAGAAAGAGTATTTGAGCGTTTCTATAAGGGGGATGGCACCAAAGGTACTGGAATAGGCCTATCGCTCACAAAGTCTTTGGTAGGGTTGATGCATGGCAATATACAGCTTGAAAGCGAGGTAGGAAAAGGCTCAACGTTTATCGTAGATATTCCCTTTAAAAAGTCAAAGGCAAATCGATCAGGATTTCAGCAAGAATTTAAGAAAGAACTGCCTATAGGATACATCAATGGCCATATTTTAAAAGGAGATGATCCTAAAATTGAAGCTGAGGAGATTGATGATTTGGAAAGAAATACCTACAAAGTGCTCCTGGTGGAAGATGATCAAGAGCTAAGGCATTATCTAAAAGAAAACCTTGACCGCTACTATACTGTTTTTACGGCTAAAAATGGTGTTGGCGGACTAGAAAAGGCCAAAAAGAAAAGTCCGGATATTATATTATCCGATGTGATGATGCCCAAGATGGACGGCATCGAGTTGTGCGAAAAAATCAAGTCCGATCCTAAATTATGTCATATCCCAATTGTTTTGTTGACTGCAAAGACCAACGATAAAGATAAGCTACACGGTTTTGAACATGGTGCGGACGATTACATTGACAAACCGTTTATTTTACGCGAACTAAAGATCAGGGTCGACAATATTTTGAAGAACAGGAAAAAGCTGCGAGAGAGATATATTAAAGATGTAAATTACTCGGGACCAAAAATAGAATTGAACAGTTATGATGAAAAATTACTCGATAAAATCCGAGAGATAATCTATCGGGAAATCGATAGTCCAGAGCTAAACGTAGATTCTCTAGGTAAAGAGGTAGGTTTGAGCAGGGTTCACCTATATAGAAAACTAAAGTCGCTAACGGGTCAATCACCAAGCAATTTTATTAAGGATATAAGGATGAATTTAGCGGCAGAACTATTACAGCAAAATAAGGTAAACATTTCCGAGGTTGCATTTCGGGTCGGGTTTCAGGATCAATTTTACTTCGGTAAATGTTTTAAAAATCGTTTTGGAGTCAGTCCGACAGATTATGCTAAGCAACTCCAAGAACAGTAAGTATTAATCGGATTATACTCCTTGAGGATATAAGATGTCAATAGCATCCATTGGGATAATACGCATTTCGCTCAATTTTATATTATCCTCCTATTGACTAAAGATTGTACTATCCTTATGTTTTTTAATAATTTAACATAAATTGCATTATGTACCAAATAATATTTTGAATTATATTCAATAATATTTAATATATTCTACAATAAATCAATTTATGTAATATTTATTTTTTATGGATATATTTCCAAACTATATAGTTATGTTTGTCGTTAGTATTGGGAAACGATAGTATTTATGATACAGTCATTTGGGGACAAAGAAACTGAAAAGATTTGGAACGGGCAACGTTCTACCAAGCTTCCAGGTAATATCCAAAATGTCGCAAGAAGGAAATTGAGGATGATAAACAATGCCCAGAACATAAATGACCTTAGGGTGCCACCTGCGAACCATCTAGAGAAATTGAGCGGAGATTTACAGGATCTATATAGTATCAGGATAAACAGACAATGGCGGATAGTATTTGACTGGGACAACAATAATGCTTATGAAGTAAGGATAGTCGATTATCATTAAACTTTGAGAGAACATGGATAAATTAAATAACATACACCCTGGAGAAGTACTTCAAGAAGAGTTTCTTGTACCATTGGGACTAAGTGCTTACAGACTGGCAAAGGAGACTTATATACCCCAGACAAGGATAAGTGAGATCATCAGGGGAAAAAGAGGGATAACGGCAGATACCGCCCTAAGATTGGCCAGATATTTCGGTACCACTTCCAAGTTTTGGTTGGGTCTTCAAGACGATTATGACCTTGAGGAAAACGAGGACAAGATAAAAAAGGAACTTGAAAATATCCTACCATTGGAGCGTCCATAACTGGCTTTATGTCAACTACAGAAAATTGTATTGAAATAGTGCAATTTAATGGAAAATCTGTCTTACAGGACAACTACGGGAGCTTAAAGATAAAAGGATTGGTATACATGATATGATTAATAGACCTTAGCCTTAGAATAAAGCTTGGACCATAAGTGATAGAAAGAGAAAACTGCATCTGTTGCCTGCCCCTATGTGGACCCGGGTCTTGCCATTTTTCTTTCATTGAACCACTGTAGCGCCTCGGACATCTAGGTAAAGAAACGGGTAGGGACATTCCTGGAGTTGTCCCCATCGAAGGTGAGTTCCAAAGATATGTTGACTAACTATTGATTCACATAGTTAGTATTTTTGTAAGTCAGCAAATATAAGTTCTAACTCTAGTCTAGTCTTATTTAGCTTTTTGGCTAGCTTATCAAGCATACTGTCTTTTTTACCTTCTTCATAAATGAAGTCACTATCGTTAAGGATTGGATATCTCCACTTAAGCATGACCCTTTGTTCTCTCCAACTTCTTACAATGTCCATAGGTAAATTTTTTGATGTACAACTAAAGAACAGCCTTAATACTACAATGGTTTAAAAGATCGGTTCATTATCTTTCTAGATCAGTATCTGAGTCAAGTTCTCTTTCAAAAAAGACCAACTCTTTTTTATCAGGTTCATTAGGGAACCTACAATAATATATACCTTTTATAAAACGCCTAACGATTAGTTTTTGACTCGGATCCCTTTTAGAGAATACCACTTGTCCTTCTTTAAATTTGTTATCGGTTACCCTTTTCATTTTATTTAGAATTTAACTTAATTATTAAGTTTAGAACAAGTCCTGATGATATTTAATGGACTTTTTAGCGTAGTTCAATTTCATCATATCCGCTTTTGATCACGGTAGAGATCATTTTAAATCTTTCATTTGCTTTAATAATATTGGGTGAGTGTGCAGGAATAATAATCGATTGCCCAGTTTCTAGTATATAAGAATGACTGTCAATTACTATTTCGGCTTTCCCATCAATAACTTGAATAAAGGTATCGAAAGGTGATATTTTTTCTGTCATAATTTCACCTGAATCAAAAGATACAGCGCTTACATTACCTGTAGTTTTTTTGATAATTGTTTTTATCAAAACAGAATTGGACACATATTCTATAATTTCAACCACTATCAGTACTTTTCCTTTTTCCATTTCTGAATTTTCCATTATTGATAGTTGTGTTTATTAAACAAGGTTTTGATGGTACTAGCATATCTGGTATCCCACTCAGAATGTGCTCTTATTTTAAGACGCCATTCCCTTTTTTTCTGACCGGTAGTATACCTCCCATTTCTCCAATAACATTTACGAGGTCAGCTCCTGTTGGCACAATTATTTTGGTGTTCTTCTCGAGGGCGTTTTCCATTGCCTCTAATTTTCTTAGAATTTGCGCATTTCCAATAAAGTACTTTTCTGCGGCCTCATTTACGAGTTTAATAGCCTCAGCTTCGCCTTCGGCTTGCAATATTTTGGCCTGTTTAGAACCTTCTGCCTCTTTAATCCTAGCTCTTTTAATACCATCGGCCACTGTTTCTGCAGCTGTAGCAGAATCTATGGCAGCGATTTTCTCATTTTCAGCTTTTACTACCTTGTTCATGGTTTCCTGAACGTCTTTAGGCGGATCGATTTGCTTTAATTCGGTCCGTATTATCTCTATACCCCAATTTTTTGTTTCTTTGTGTAGTGTCTCGTGGAGTTCCTTATTTATTTTGCCCCGTTCGCTATTGGCAGATTTTAAGGTCAAAGTACCGATAATATTACGGAGCGTGGTACGGGCAAGGTTTACTATTTGCCAAGTATAATTATTTACATCATACGTAGAACCTTTTACACTTGCCTCATCAGATTTTACCCTAAAATAAACTTGTGCATCTACACTTGCATTTAAATTATCATTAGTGATGATTTCTTGTGGTTCGGCATCTACCATTTGCTCAGTAACATTTACCAAGTATAATCTTTCTACTATAGGAATGATCCAATGGAAACCAGGTTCTGCTATTTTACTGTATTTGCCAAATCGCTCTATTAGACCTTTGTGTGTAGGTCTCACAATCCTTATTCCTGATAAAAAGATGATGATTATTGGGAAAGCAATATAAATATAGTCCATTTTTTTTTGTTGAACCCAGATTAAGAAATCTTAAAAAGAACGGGGATATTGCACCCGTTCTCAACTTTAAACTTGCATGTCCGTGCACCATCTATTAAATGCTGCATTCTTCATACATAAGTTATGCTCTATAAAAATGTAGATAATCCTGAACTGTCTTTTTCTATCACTTTTACCAATTGGCTCACAGGCACATTACTAACTTTAAAAGTCTTATATGCTAATATTCGAGCCCTTACTTTTCTCTTTGTTGAAGTGTTGAACTATCATCTCAACTTACTATACATTTTAAAGTTAGGCCTATGAGGTTTAATAGCTTTTTGAGCTATTCAAATGTGTTTTTCACATACAAATCCAAACTACTATGCATTTTTGCTTTTCAGTGTTCTGTGGTGAACAGAAAACCCTCTTTACAGGCTTTTAAAATCGTGTTTCTTTAATAGGTCTTTGCGCCACAGACCTAGGTCATGTAGTTTTGTATAGTTATAAGATACAAAATCTTATAGGTTTGATTATATATAGCAATCAATCATTTCACTTTTATTTTTTTACCATTACCCTCAACTCCATTATTTTTTTTCCCGTGAAATTCTGCCTTTTTTAAAAATTGCGAAAACTCTTTGAAAAATTCATTGAAATGATTTCTTTGATTTTCGGCCAATCTATTTCCGTCTTGCATAAGCTTATTTCTATAAGAGACCCCTTTTTCCGATGTGAGCATAATGCCTAGAACAGTACCGGCGGTCAATCCTGTCATTAAACTCAAAAATATTTTTTTTGCCATGATATAGTTTTTTTTAAAATGTGAAAGGGTAGGTGAGCAGCATTGCGTTATATAAAATACCGATTTGAAATCAGTTTAATATGCAGCATTCAAATATCGAACAAATATATTGCGTATCGATTACCCAAATTGCCAAAATGATGCTAAAGCATATACTTTTATCGTAGGTAAATATCGCTATATATAAATTAGTAAGTGTTACATATATATTATCAATTATTATATAAATCTTTGTTATTATTACTACACCGCAGCCAACATCACAGAATAATATTGAACTGGGTTACATTAAAAAATATCTTAAATATAGCCTAGACCCTGTTTTAAGATAAAATTGCATTATCCTGTATTTAAATATTGCCATTAATCATAAACTGATTAAAATAAAGCGTAAATTCAGAGAAACAAACCGGTAGCAATACTAAGTACATGCGTGTTTCAGTAACTAGGAAGAATATTAAGTTCATGCCTGATTCTAGTAGGGTAGTGGCCAGATTTTTTATGAACGGAGATGAACGGACCATTACTATGGTAAATAGAATCTTGGCGATGACTAAATCACAGGTAAGCCGTACCTTAGAACAAACCCTACGAGAGTTTGCTAACAGACACAGAAATATATCTCGTGTTTTCCATAGGCATTTTTCTAATATCCACCCTGTTATTGAACATATGGGGATAAACCACGGGGAACTTACCAATGAGCAAAAAATGCTGATTGGGGCTTACTGCACCATGGAGTATTCCATTGAATCAGCTGCTTTCTTTAATCCATCTATTATAGAAGATTTTGATCAGTCTTATTTAGAAGAGGGCGAAAAAAGAGTGATCATATCATTTAGAGCTACAGGAGAAGGGCATATTTCATCTATCGTCTTTAGAAGGGGTATTCTGGATAGAAACAATGATTTGCACATGATGAAAGTAGGTGATCAGGTAGATATGGCCGAGATTACCCATAAAAAGCTTTATGATAAGCAACGTTTCATTAAAAAATTAAAGGAAATGCAAATACCTGAAAAGTATTCAAGTACTATTATGGTAGATCTTCCAGATAAATTTGAATACTACATCTTGATCAATTCAGTGAATAAGTTATTGAACGATGATACCATATCAGCTGAAAGGAGGATGGCACTTAAAGAAATGACCTGGTTGATCGATTCCTTTTACGATGTAGAGTTCCACCAAGATGCAGATATTACCGAGCGGGTCATCTTTCCGATATCGGAAGCGGAGAATAGAGGTATTGAAGACGCCCGCTTTGTAAGGTTTACCGAAGATGACAATACAGAAAAAATATATGCTACCTACACAGCCTATAATGGGCATACCATACTCCCTAAGCTTTTATCAACAAAAGACTTCTATACTTTCAGGATAATGCCATTGCACGGTAGCGGTGCGATGAACAAAAATTTAGCATTGTTCCCAAAAAAAATAAAAGGTAAATATGCCATGTTGGCCAGGATAGATGGTGTTAACAATTACCTCATGTACTCAGAGAGGAGTACACTTTGGAACGATCCAATTATCATACAAGAGCCTAAGTTTCCTTGGGAGTTTACACAGATTGGCAACTGTGGTTCTCCCTTATTGACAGAGGAAGGTTGGTTGATAATCTCACATGGCGTTGGGCCAATGAGGCGGTATTGCATAGGTGCATCACTTTTTGATCTTGATGATCCATCTAAAGAAATAGGTAGGTTAGAAGAACCTTTGATCACACCTTTGGAGAATGAAAGAGAAGGATATGTGCCCAACGTGGTATACTCTTGTGGGTCTATTATCCATAACAATAGCCTTATTTTACCTTATGCGCTCTCTGATTATTCTTCTACCTACGCCGTAATAAATATGACCGATTTACTCAATGAGTTAAAAAAATAAAGTTATCAATTACTTCAATGTACCATACTTTAGAGGAGCTTCGGTTAAAAAAAACTGACTAGAGTATTTTTATCATAATCGTCCCCAATTGCATTGCGCCAATTGCATTGCGCCAATTGCATTGCGGATGCTTGATTAGCGCATTTCAAATGCGCCAGTTGCACTGCGCTTTTTGTATATCCTCATTTATGAATGAGGATGATGTATCTGTAACCTACGAGGAAATGGGATGCAGATCCCATCGCTGTCGCTTTTACTATACATTTTTGCCAGAACGTGCTGTCGGTTTCCCTTACTATACAAAAAAGATTTAATGGTGTCATCCCTACCTTTACAGAAAAATGTATAGTAGTTAGGCGTTATATAAAACTGTTTAATTTAGTAGCTGAGCTCCAGTACTTTTTTGTATGCCCTTATATAGTTTTTGATCATACTTTCTACGCTAAAATGATCTATTGCATACTTTCTACATTGGTAAGGGTCAATATTGTGGGCTTTATTTACCGCAAGTGCACCCTCGTTAGTATCATTCACTAAAAACCCAGAATGGCCCTCACTAATAAGTTCTGGCATACTCCCCCTTTTAAATGCAATTACAGGTGTGCCGCACATCATGGCTTCAAGTACGCTCAAACCAAAAGGTTCTTCAAAAAAAATTGGGTGCAACAATGCTTTGGCCCCACCAAGTAAGCTATCTCGGGCAATCGGCCCCAAATTTCCGAGGTATTCCACATTTTTATTATCTATAAAAGGTTTTATTATTCGTTCAAAGTAAATTTCATCTTGAATTAGCCCTGCAATTTTTAGAGGATAGCCAGCTTTTTGAGCAATCTCAATGGCTGCATGTGTACCTTTCTCAGGGTGAACCCTACCGAAATATACAAGGTAGTCCTTTTTCCTTTCTTTGAGTGTAAATTGGTCAGGATCAACACCATGATAGATAGTGTCTAAATAATCGAGCGTACTGTTTCTGTCTGAGTTTGAAATTGAGATATAGCTGTTGTACTTATTGTATTTTTTATATACAGGGATAATTTTTGATGATGAAAACCCATGGATAGTGGTAATCATTGGTGTTTTTATTAGCCTTGAATAAGTGAGCGGAAGGAAGTCAAAGTGGTTATGTATGATGTCAAAATCGTTTGCTTTTTCCATAAGGTTACTAATATGTAAGCACTCCATTACCTTAGGATCGGCATAGCGGTCCGTGGCATAAGGAGCTTTGCAAACTGACTGAAGTCTTGCTTTGGTAACAGCGTTTTCTGTAGCAAAAAGCGTCACATCGATACCTTTAGCTACCAATCCCTCTGTAATCGTAGAGGCGATTTGTTCCCAAGGTCCATATTTTTCTGGAGGCGTCCTCCATGCAATAGGGGCTAAAATAGCAACTCTCATATTATGCTACTGGACTCAAATTGAGTTGTTTGACATTGGATTTCACCTCTTCAGCATCATAAAAAGCCTCATATGATTGAAGTACAGTTAGATATGATATCAAATAAGCTAATGAACTTTCGGCACCTTGGTTCCTGTTTACTCCATAATTCTCAAAACCATCGCAGCAACCCTTGGTTTCAAAGTCATATAGACTCATTCTGAGGTCGTTCTCCCCAAGAAACCACATAAAACAAGCAAATAATTTATTTAAATATTCTTTGTCTTTTGTTAGTAGGTAAGCCTGCTGGTACATCAATACCATGGCCATGGCATCTACTGGCTGTTGGGCAAATATAGATCTAGTGCCTTCCCTTTTAAACCATTCCTTATTTCCGATAATAGACAAAGAACCATCTTTTAAGGTATGTTCGGTAAGAAACTCCATGGCCTCAATGGCCACATCAGTGACTTTACTGTCATTTAAAATATGTGATGCGTGAAGTAGAGATAAAGGCAGTATGCCATTGTCATAAGCCAAAAGGGATTCGAACCATTTCCATCCTTCAGATTGGTTTTGCTCATAATGTATCACTAGTTTTCCTGCCAGGTTCCGTAATCTTTCTGTCATGTCATCGTCTGTCGGGTTGGTATAGAGGTAGTGACTAATGCCAATGATTGTATTGGCTATGCTCCTAATAGACTTTAACTTTTCGAAATTGGGGGCGGCGTTGAAAAAAAGTAATTTACCCATTTGATAATAAGAATCGTTGGGGGCATTTCCTAGAAGGTAGCCAAGTGCCCAAATAGTTCTGCCAAAAGAGTCTTCTGAGCCGACTTCATCTAAGAAATCTCTTTTAAAGCTTAAAAAATTCTTAAAAGTACCGTCTTTATTTTGCAAATAATGGATGTAGCTTAAGTAAATGGGCATTAGCTCAAGTGCCAAAGGGTCTTTTTTTTGTTTGTAGGTCATCAATACCATTAATAATGCTCTAGAATTATCATCTAGGCAATAACCTTCTTTAAGGTTTGGAATCCCAAACTTTGCATGTTGTATAATACCGGTATCGTCTGTCAACCTTTTGATGTGGGTCAAGGAAAAGGGCGGCAAAAGAAGCGGATCTAAACTGGTTTCTTTTTGAAGTATTACGGGTACTTGCTTATCTAAAATGCTTTTTATGAGCTGGGTATATTCCTTTCCGATTTTTGGCCAAGTGATCTTTTTACCATAAGAGCCGGCAGTTCTCTGAATTTTTTGTAGGACATCTGGATGGTCAAGCAAATCTACGATAATGGCAGATAGTCCTTCAGTATCTTTAAAATCAAATAATACACCTCTATTCTCAGCAAGTAATTCTTTAGCATGCCAATAAGGTGTGGAAACGATGGCGCAGCCTGCGCCCATGGCGTATGCTAGTGTGCCACTAGTGATCTGGGCTTCATTGAGATAGGGCGTTATATAAATATCACAGGTCGTTAAATATCTGATCAACTCATCTTGACCCACATATTCATTGATAAAAGTGACATGTTTACTTAAGTCAAGGCTTTTTACAAGCAATTGCAGATGGTTACGGTACTCTTCGCCCGAGTGTCTGAAAACGTTGGGATGTGTTTTGCCCAATACAATGTATAAGATTTCTGGGTGTTCCTTAACTATTTTAGGTAAGGCTTTTATAACGGTTTCTATACCCTTGTTCCTACCCAAGAAGCCAAATGTAAGTAGTACTTTACGGTCTTTAAATTTAAACTTACTTTTTACATTTTCAGATTGGATGAGGTCCTTTGGTACGCCATGCTCTATGATCGCTATTTTATTTTTCGATACATTATATATTGTGGCCAGTAAGCTGACCGCTTTATGGCTCATAACCACAATCTTACTGGCCATTTTACAGATCTCTTTGAGTATGGCTTTTTCGTTGTAAGAGGGTGTTTCAAGAATTGTATGTAAGGTTACAACTAGAGGAATCTTTAAACGGTGCAGTAAAGGAAGCACATAAACACCATTTTGACCTCCAAATATCCCAAATTCATGTTCTAATATGCAGAGATCGGCACCACTGAGGTTGATAAAATCCGCAGCTTCAAGATAATCGGTCTGTTGCTCTTGATCGATTATAAACTTTACCTCTTCTGGATATTTATAGTTCTTGTCATAATCATTGAGCGCTACAACAAAATCTTCCTTTATATCGAGTGCTCTATTATGGCTTAAGCTAATAGATTTTGCTAGGTTCTGTGTAAAAGTACCTATACCACATTTTCTTGGCGGATAAGTACCTATGTAAGCAAGTTTCATGGTCTAAAATAGTCTAAATTCAATTTATCGTTCTTCTGAGCATGTATTCGATCTCTTTGGCATAATCAAAGATACCTTGGCATTGCCGACTCAATTGTTGTGTAAATACTTATGGTGGGTCTTAGAAAAAAACAAGTAGGTAACCTTTGTTACTATCCGTTCTATCTACTGTAAGCACAAAGTAAACTATCGATATTATCGATAGTTTACTTTTATATTATTTATCCTTATGTGACTCAGCTTTAACAAGCTTTTTTGTATATTTTATCCCCCCCTTCATTCTTTCTCAAAGAGCTTTGTGTAGCTATAAGCCTGTCTTATTTTCAGAGCGAAGAAATATTTAGATAATACCCAATAAACACATCTGTATCAAGTGTTAATTGTAAAGCGGCAAATTGCTCTATTCAAATATTTACATGTATAAATATACCCACACCTACTTTAAAAAGTCTTACACTAAAAATTAGATATTTATATATTTTACGGGTTTCATTGATTTATTAAGATAAGACAAAGATAAATTTGTTATAGATATATAGAGATTGGTACTCTCATGCTATTGTATGCTTAAAGTACGATGCATCCAAGACTCTACAAGAAGCCAGTTAGCATCGGTGTTCATAAAACCAGCTATTCCATAATTACAGACCTCTCATTTAGTCGATTACCTTATTTAGCCATCACTGATTGGTATCAAAGTATTTCATTAATAACGTCGGACTTAACTTAAATATCGGTACCTTAATAAAAATGGCCATCTCTATTTGGCACAAAAACGATATTGTATAAAACGATTGAGTTGAATAGGACCAATAATACACATTACTATGAAATTATATATTAAATATATGGTGAGTTTGCGATGTAAATTATTGGTCAAAGAAGAGCTAAAAAAACTAGGTCTGCACGCTGTGGCCGTTAACTTGGGCTTTGTAGAGATTATGGAAGATATCTCTCCAGATCAGTATGAGCAGCTTAAAAGGAATCTATCCAAATCTGGATTAGAGCTTTTAGATGACAAGAAAAGTATTTTGATAGAGAAAATAAAAAATATAATCATAGAATTGGTGCATTATACGGATGAGTTACCCAAGGTGAATTTTTCAGATCACTTAAGTAAGAAACTGGATTACGATTACACTTATCTTTCTAATATCTTTTCTGAGGTAAAGGGCATTACTATTCAACAATATATTATTCTACATAAAATTGAAAGGGTAAAAGAATTGATTATATATGATGAGCTAAACATTTCTGAAATAGCTTTTAAATTACACTATAGTAGCGTGGCGCATTTATCTAATCAATTTAAAAAAGTGACTGGACTTACGCCATCTTATTTTAAAAGTTTAAAAAAAGTTAAACGAAATAATTTAGAAGACCTGTAAAATATATAAATCTTTTATTTCGATATGTAATGAATCATTAGCCTGCCTTTTTTAACTTTAGAAAACGGTCTAATGTTAGGTAAAACGCATTGCAAAGCATGTTTTCAGAATTCTGATATAGAAATACTTATTCTAAACTTGATAGATTATCTGCGCTGAGCCCTTAATCTAATCTTTGTCACTAAATGTTTATTGTTGTATATTGGTAAATGATACGACGGCACTCAAAACGGGCTTTTTTAGATAACTATCAAACAACTTAAAAAATGGAAGATAATAACGATAATAAGAAGTACTCCTTAAGTTTAAGCTTCAATGAGATTACTCTACCTCCTGTAGAGGATATTCTTATTCTCGGGAAATTATCTTCTCAGGGAAAAAACGGACTTTCCAAAACATTTGATTATTTAGTGCCTGATACTTTTGTGGTAATAGACGTTACCCATGAAAATGTAGAAGCCATCTTTGTCAACAAAAGAATCATCACTAAAATATCGGTTGAAAAGTTGATCGAGATACTTGAAAAAAAAGTATTCCCATACATTTCTGCACAAGAGATCATAAAAGTAGACTTAAAGGTAAAAATATCATATGACACCATTGAAATAGAATAGCCATGTTTGTTTCGTCTCTTATAAATAAGGATTTCGTGAGCGTTTCGCCTTATGCTTCAATATCATCGATAAGGCCATTATTGTTAAGCCATTCGGCGGTGGTACTTATGGACGAAGAAGATTACATAGGTGTACTGAGTTTTAGGGACATTGCCCAAAAAACCAAGTTGCTCGCGATAGATTGCATGAGTAAGAAACCTGCTCTAGATTATCATTACAGCATAGAAGATGCCTGCAACTTAATGTTTACAAGTAGGCAAGAAGCACTGCCTGTTTTTTTAAAAGATAAGTTTACCGGTATTTTAACAAAAAATAGACTTTTTAGTGGTTTAAGCGAAATTTATAAATTTGGTAAGGAACCTGAGATAAAATCTGTACTAAGGCTATTAGGGATAAAGGAATCTTCAGAAAAGGATAATGTAGCATTGCTTTCAAAATTTACACTTAACCAAAATAAGTTGATCAGGGCGTTATCTCATGATTTACGCAGCCCAATAGCAAGGGTAAAGGGATTAATGGAAATAATTGAAGTAGAAGAAGATATAGTACAGAAAATGCAGTTCTGTTCTTTGATAAGCGCTAATATAGATAAGCTGAGCAATTTGGTAGAAGATCTTTTTCTGGTATCTCTTGAGGGTAATCTTGAAAGAGAGTTGGCTTTGGAGGATTACAATATCTATAACATACTCCTTGAGCAATTTGAAGATTATAAATTTGATGCAGCTAAAAAAAGCATTGATTTAGTTATAGAAAGTAAGGTATTCAACCAACTGGTCAGAGTAGATAAGTCAGAGTTTATCCGAGTATTGGATAATATAATCGGTAACGCAATTAAGTTTACTGAAAAAGGTGGGAAGATAATAATAAGACTTTACAAATCAGATGATTCCACTACATGCTTAAGTATTAAAGATGAGGGCATTGGTATCCCAGAGAAAGATATCGCGAATATTTTTACACCTTTTATCGGCCATAACCGCAAGGGTACAGAAAACGAACGATCCAATGGTTTGGGGCTTTCTATCGTAAAACGCATATTAGATAAAATGCAAGTAGATGTAGCAGTACTTAGCAAGGAAGGAAAGGGAACAGAGATTCTATTGAGATTTATGAGATTTAATGGAATTGAAAAGTTATCTAGCCTTAATTAGCCTCGTATAGATACTGAATATCGATTGAAAAAGCTTTGTGGCTAAGCTTCTTCTCACAAATTTTGTGCTCCTGTATCCTTTATTTGCCAGCCGTATTGTATACTTAAACCCTCACCCTTTGGAACAGTTCTTTAGATGCTAAATGTAAAGAACGACTACTTTTTTTGCAGTACAAGATAATAAGACCGTATTTATGATTTATCAGCAGAATGATAGGCAATAGAAAAAAAAGCTGCTTGGTCATAGTGGCCCACCCTGATGATGAAACATTATGGGCAGGCGGTTATATACTGAACCATCTAAATTGGAACTGGTCTATTATTGCCTTATGTCGAAAGTCAGACCTCGACAGAGCGCCCAAGTTTTATAAAGCGCTAGATGTATTAGAGGCAAATGGGGCACTTGGCAATCTAGATGACAGCCCAGACCTACAACCCCTTGCTAAAAAGGAAGTTGAACAGGCCATTTTAGACTTAATACCATCAAAACAGTTCGATTTAATCCTTACACACAATCCAGAAGGGGAATATACCCGTCATCTAAGGCATGAGGAAATAGGTAAAGCGGTGATCAGTCTTTGGCAAGCAGGTAAAATAAAAACCAAAGAACTTTTGGTATTTGCCTACGAAGATAACGATAAGGCATATTTCCCCCGACCAATTAAAAAGGCTACTATTTACATCGAGCTTACTAAAAAGATATGGCTTCAAAAACACAGTATAATTACTGACATCTACGGATTTGAAAAGGAAAGTTGGGAAGCCCGCACAACACCTTCTAAAGAGGCTTTTTGGCAATTTTACAATGCAGAAGATGCGGGAGCATGGTTCAACCAATAAACAAAATAGGAAATGAAAGTACTGGTATTGTATGATTATCCTCCTTCACCAGGAGGGCTTGCCACACAAGGTGACCTACTGTACAAAGGGCTGCTAGAATTAGGAGTAGATGCCCATGCAGCCCATTTCGAATCTGCTCAAGAAAAGGAGTGGTACTATCGTTGGTTTGAGCCTGATATTGTTATCGGAATTGGTTATTGGGGGCATACGCCCCATCTTATCCTCCATCCACAAAGGTATGGGATGTTGGCAGTGCCTTGGTTGGTCGCTGATGGTTACATAGCCAATTACCAAGAGGTCTTAAATGCCCTTCCACTGATACTTGTTACATCCAACTGGGTAAAGGAAATGTATGTACGGGATGGCATTGATGCAGATAAAATCGAGGTGCTCCCAGTTGGCTGCAATACAGATATGTTTATCCCTTATCAAAAAAATGACCCTAAAGTATTGGCCGTACGGGAATCATTGGGTATTTCACCAGAACAAATCATGATTCTTACTATTGGTGGTGATGCTGCATCAAAAGGCGCCCAAGAAGTGATGCAAGCTTTGGCGATCATAGATCAACAAGCTCCAGATTGGAAATACATCTGTAAGGTGTGGCCACAAGCGCGAACCAAACTACAAAACTTGGCCGATATGGAGCTAGCAGTACACCTAGGAATTGAAAAAAATGTGATGTACACTACCAATACCATTTCAAGAAATTTTATTCCATATTTGATAGGCGCCTGCGACATTTATGCGGCACCCTCACGCTTAGAAGGATTTGGTATGCCGCAGGTAGAAGCGGGGGCTTGTGGCAAGCCAGTAATTGGTATCAAAGCAATGGGTATGCTCGATACCCTTATCCATAATGAAACTGCATTATTGGCAAAGGTAGCTAAAGAAATTGTGGTCAATGAGGTTACATTAGGCGAAGAATCCGGATTCGATAGCCAGCATAAGGTATCTTTCAAGACACCACGAACGGTAGATTATCGTGCCGATGTACAGGACATAGCCAAGTACTTATTGGTATTGATGAACGATGAGGCTATTCGAAATAAAATGGGGGAAATGGCCAGAAAGCATGTGGTCAAACATTTTGATCACAGAATAGTGGCTAAGCAATTTTTGACGATTATACGGAACAAACTGGGGATTGAATAGCATAAAATGAATTCTACCGATTTACGATTAGTGGCATCGTGTAAAAAAGCTGCTTTAGAAGTACTTCTGCATAATGTAAAAGGACCTTTTCAGGGGCTACCGCGTACCGCAGGTTGGGGGTATCCCGAGCCTTACACAAGGGACTTAATGTTTTCTATATTCGGTATTGCCGTTTCTGAAAACTCGATATTGATTGAAAGTATCAAAAAAGTACTGGAGATATTGGCTAAAAATCAAAGCCTAAGAGGACACATACCTTCATTGGTGCATGATGGGGATGACCGTGGAGCAAGTGATACGACTCCTTTGTTTTTGATCGGGGTCGGTATTTTTAGAAAGATAGCCGTTTCACCGAATTTTCTCCAGGCCTCTGTAGAAAAGGCACTTAAATGGATGGAGTACCAAAGTCCATCAGATCTTTATCTAGTGGCACAGCTACCAACTACCGACTGGCGCGATGAACAGTGGGTACTTGGCTATGGTTTATTCGTGAATACACTGCTTTACAGTGCACTGTGCATTTTAGGAGAGGATGAAAGGGCAAAGAAAATACACCATGAGATGGAGCTTTTTACGATTACAGGTGGGGTAATGCACCGTCATGTACACGAGGGTTTGGTCGTAAAACACAAGCCTTATTATGCTTGTTGGTCGTATAAAGTTTACAGCAGCGAGCGTTTCGACCTATTAGGTAATAGCTTGGCGATACTATCAGGCATAGCATCCCCGACAAGGGCAAAAAAAATGATATCATGGATTGAAAAGGAATGTGCTTCAATGAGAAAAAATGGGGATTTAGCAGTAGATCTTCCACCTAACTTTTTCCCTTTTATACAACCCAAAGATGCCGACTGGCGAGAACGCTATAAATTATATAATTTACCCGGTGATTATCATAATGGTGGTATATGGCCATTTATATGTGGATTGTATATAGCAGCATTAGTAGCCGC
>Ga0207419_1001415_pt1 | contig 18138 bp, 17 predicted proteins | sample ElkSloMetagenome_4_FD_184723 | JGI IMG/M metagenome (GOLD analysis project Ga0207419, IMG submission 184723) | Hot spring microbial communities from Elkhorn Slough, Monterey Bay, USA - MD2A (version 2) | ecosystem: Environmental > Aquatic > Marine > Intertidal zone > Estuary: Microbial mat ...
GACTTCCCATTTTTATAGTCATACTGGTTTCAAAAAGTTGTGCAGACACCTGATTTCCAGTCACCTTTATGACTTCTGCCATAAGTTTTTTGTTTTCAGTATGAATAAAGCATATTTCATTTTGAGTGACCGCTCCATGAGCTTCTATAAAGAGAAGATTTGAAATAACGCCAGTTACTTTTCCTGTATTCATAACACGGGTGTTTTTTTGGACGAGTTGTCATTAATTATTTGATTGATTAATGTTTCGTAATCAACATTGGTGGCCAACTTTATATCATGCCATCTTTTTAAAATTTGCAGCTTCAAAGTATAAGCAAAAACGGCTATGTTACTAAATTGATCTGTATAAGAATCCTCTAAAAAATTCCACATCAATTCATCAATGTAATGTTCGATGTCTATGGGTTTTTTTTCAGTTAAAACTTGAATAAGGTCTTCAACAATAGGATAATCTTTAAGTAAAGATGTAGATGCTGTGCTCTCTGGTCCTATTTGTAAAAGCAATCTTTCGGCATCGCTAATATTTGGTTTGCTTAAAAAATCATAGGTATTAAAATTATAAGCCGCAATGATGGATTTCAATTTTCTATAAAAGTTGAAATAATTGCTTAAAAAAGAATTTTTGAGCTCTAGAATTTCATCATAAAACCGATGGTGCATAGCATCTTCCATTTCTTTTCTGCTCATACCTCTCAGACGATCTTCATTTTCAGCCAAAAAATCGTTCATAAAATCAGGAAAATTTCTTCTGTTTTTCTTGAAGGCTTCTACATCTTCAATTTCAATTATACTGGGCAATTTATAGCCTATCGAAGACCAATTTAGGTAATGTTTAGAAAGTGTAGTTAGCAGATTATGTAAATCGTTTGGATATATTAAATACTTGAAAGTCTGAATATCTGTTTCATCGAGGTTTCTTTTGATGGCGTCAAAAAGTTCATCAAAATCAAGTTTTGATGTATCCATAGTTGGTGACAACTCTGGAAGGCTCGATATGAGGTAATAGTAATTCATCCAGAGGTATCAAATAAGATTTTATGGGTTTGTTCTGATAGATAAGTTTTAAAAATCGCTATAAAATCGTCATCGCTAAATGATATTTGATAATTGTCATCCTTTCTGGCAATTCTAAACCCGTTATTCAAATTACTATCAAATTTGATAACCATATTGGGAGCAACTTCATGGATTTTCTTGCTAAAAACGCCTTTAAATTTATCTTCAAGGTTTTGAGGCAATACAAGTTCTACATCGTTTGCGTTTTTCCAGTGTTTTAAAATTTCAGAAATAGAATTTTTAATAAAATCAACATCAGCAAGAGCTTCTTTGGTTTTATTCTCAATAATTTTTTGAGAGAGTAGGTTTTGAATTTTACCCTTAAGATCACTTATAAATTGTTTGGCTTTAAGTTCTAATTCACTCTCCGTGCTCAGCTTTAATCGTTTGACTTCGCGTTCTGCTTCTTCAATGATACTTTCAGCTTCAGCTTTTGCATTCTTTAATATCATTGCTTTTTGGTCTTGTGCGTCTTGAAGCATTTGTTTAGACTGCTTTTCAGCCTTTTCTATACCTTCCTGATAGATTTGATCTGTTAGCTTCTCCAGATTATTTATGCCATCGCTCATTGTTGAAAATTATATTACAATTAAAGGAATCTGACTATTAAACACCATTTTGTCCGTTAAACTCTCATGGAATAAGCTCTCTATGAAAGAATAATTTTTAGAAAGCATTACTATTGCATCAATGTTATTGTCTTTAGAATATTCCATAATACCTTTATCGATATCAGGATGCTGTGTGAATTTAAATGACGTATCGACATTGCCCATCAATTCAACGATTTGATTGCGGTGTTTGTGCTCAGCTTTTGTCATTGTTTTTTCATCTCGATTTAAGGTTACCACATCAATAGAAAAGTTCAATTTTGAAGCTAAATCTGTTAAAAATGTAATCGACTCGTAATTGGTTTTAAGGCTATAATCACAGGCTAATGCTACTTTTTTAAGATCTTTAATATTTGTCTTATCAGGTATGACGAAAACAGGTTTTTGAACCATTTTGATGATTTTAGCTGTTTTGGTTCCCCAAATTTCGTTGAGGCCTTTTGCCCCTTTGGTTGCCATAACCAAAATATCCACACCACCAGAATTTACGCGTCCCGTTATTTTTTCAACTACAGTTCCAATTACCTTTTTAAATTCGTGAGGCACATTTTTTAGGTTAGGAAGTTCTCTTAGTAAGTTCTGAAATTTGTGTTCAATTTTTTCTTCCAGCTCTACTAAAGCACGATCATTATCTCTCTGGTCTATAGGACGATGGTAAAAGTGATAAATAATAAGTTTAGCATTAGTGTTGTCAGCTAAATGTATAGCTTGGCTTAAGGCGTTATTTGACAGATTAGAGAAATCTGTTGGGACTAAAATGGTTTTGTTGTTGCTCATGATTATCTTTAAGTGTAATGTTTATAGAACTTCTTATAACGAAGAGTTACACACTAAAATACAACATTTTTAACAAACCATTAGGAGGTTTTTAATCAAGGTATATAAAAATAAATAATAATATATTTAAAAAAAATTTATGATAAGCTTTTTATGCTTATTAGGCTATAAAAGTAAGATTTGAAGCTGGCTTATTTTTTTACTATGATTGAATTTATTTGTGAATTTTTATAGTTATTCACTTGATGTATTTCTACCTGAAAATTCACATTTGATATTCGTCTTGCAGTATTTTTAGTCATAGATATGAAATTGATATTTCACAATCAATAATTTCTAATTGAACTAATAAAACCAGTAAAGTTTTATCGAAATTAATACCAAGTGTAATATAAAATTGGATAAGAAGAAATTGAATTATATTTGATGTAATCAAGACAAAAATTAAGCATAGCCTCTTCGTAAATCTGCTTCCAGTCTTCTCGTGGGCTTATGGAAAACTTCAAAAAACTGTGAAGAATTAGATAATGTTTAACCCGAATTATGCATTAGAAATCCTATTACTACTTCAATTCCCTTCAAAATCAATCGCTTTACTGCATTTCTCTCATTCACCGTAGCGATGCTATGCTTCAGTCGCGAAATACTTGATTTTATAGGATATTGAACTCTCATAACGAAAGTCTAATGCATAATTCGGGTATAATTACCACAATTTCAACTAAAAAATCCGAAACAAAGTCTCGGATTTTAATTTCAGTTTACTGTAAATTAAAGATTTAAGAATTATGTTTTGAGGAGTAATTAATTCATATTATTTCAGGACCTTTTTACCTGTTTCAAAATTTTTAACTATCACGGCTCTATCATATTCATCTCCTATAGCTGTATAAGCTACGTAAGTTAAGGTGTTGTCTTCAACAGTGATGACCTGAAAAAATTGGGTTTGTTCTCCAGCTTTATCCAAAGAATATCCATCTTTTTCGTAAGCTTTCATCTGTTCTTCATCCAGTTCATATTGTTTTGGTCCACTTACAGAAGTTACATACATGGTTGTCATTTCACTATTATCTTCAGAAGTTGTTCTTAATGGAACGTGTCCTCTCGCATAAGTATGGTCATGACCATTTAAAACTAAATCTACATTGTATTTGTCCAGCAAGGGCTTCCAATTTTTTCGAGCAAATTCGAAATCACGTCCTTTGGCTGGAGAAAATACAGAGTGATGACAAGTGATTATATTCCACTTTGCAGTTGATGATTTTAATTGCTCTTCAATGTAAGCCGTTTGCTCTTCAAGATTTGCATTAGAATTTACAGCAATAATTCTGATGTCCTGATAATCTGTGGTATAAACTGTTTCATGTAGATTATTTGGAAGAGAGTTTTCGACTGGTAAGGTAAATTGCGGTCTCCATTGTATGGCTAACTGTCTACTTTCTTCTTCACCAAGTGGTCTAAATTCGTGATTCCCGACAACAGGTATTGCTGTCCATTGGCTATGGATGAAGCCGCCTGCTTTATACCATTCTGCCCATTCTTGGTCTACGTGGGCACTATTGATGAGGTCACCAGCGTGGACTACAAATGAGGCTTCTGGTGCTGTTTGGTAAGCCATTCTTATTACTCTAGACCAGTGTGAAAGCACATCATTTTGAGCATCCCCAAAATAGACAAATGTTGTAGGCGCGTATTCTGCCTTTGCGGTCTTAAATTGAATCCATTCTGACCAGATGTCTTCTCCATCGCCAACACGATAAGCGTATAGTTCGTCAGGTTGTAAATCTTCAAAGGTCACGCTATGATAATGAACTTTTAAAGAAGCGTTGCTTTTATACAAGCCTAAATCAAAATTCTCAGTTTTAGCTTCAACCGTTTTAGCATCATCCTCAAATCCTGAATTTTTAGTTGCAATGGCAATTTGTGCGACGGCTTTAGTCACAGTTGTATCTGTTCTCCAGGTTACTGCTCGGCTTGTAGTTGGATCTCCATTAAAAGTCAAAATTATTCTATCAGGGTCTTGGCTAGGAATCTCCCAATGACGAAGGCCCTCGTGACCATGTGAATGACCGTGATGATGATCATGGTCGTGAGAATGTTCATTTTTACAAGCTATAAGTACTAAGCTCAAAAAAATCAACATATAAAATTTCTTATCAATTTTTTGGAAAAATCTCATATGAGTATAATTTAAGTTGAATTTCAAAAATAACTCAAAAAAAAAGTTTGATTGTAAAATAAATATGAAGTTTACAAAATGGATTTATTCGAAAGCAAATACCTTATTCAGAGGCCAATTGTCGTCATAAGCATTTTGTCATAAGTTTGAATTAATTTCTTCGTCTTTAGGTAGACAATTGTTTAAGCCTTATGTAAATTTCAGAAACTAGAAAAGCATCGAGTATGGTTACAGGAAGTTTTCAATTCATCGCTTGTAGCTATTTAGTCTCTACTTCTTCGGCATTTTTGAGAAGATAGATAAATTCATTAGGATCGTCGTAATTAAGATGTAGTGTACCTTTAAACGTTTTGAAATCATCTATCATATAGCGTTTTCCACCTTGTTTCATGTACATACTAATCACTGATGCCGGGCTTGCGTTTCCGCAAAAGAAGCAAGAAGCATACGGGTTGGCAGAAAGAGATAGATATTCTGTATTCTCATCAAAAGGAATTACAAAACCTGTTATCATAATTTCTTTTCCATCTAAAGCTTTTTGTTTCATACCGAAAATAGGAGCGCTCACCTCCATCTCCAAATCTTTAAAGAAACGAGTTTCATAGTTGATGTCAATCAAATCTTCCCACATCACTATGATGGGTTCTTCATCTTCTATATTGTTATAATCTGAACTATAATTTTTTAAATTTTCTTCAGCGCTGGATTCCGGATTATTCAAGCTTGAAAGGTTTTGTGCCAAATTAAATTGACTAAAAAACACAATTAAAAGGCTGAATAATATTGTTTGTTTTATTTTCATTTTAATGGTCATTTTTTTGAGAGTATTTCTGAAATATCAATTTTCATTGCATTAATAGCTGGTAGTAGCGCAGCAACTATACCTACGAGAATGGTAATCAATAATAGCCACAACTCATTTTGTATAAAATTGTATTCAAATATTAAATTAAAATCACTTTCTGCTTGTTTATTTATGAAATATAAAGCTATTCGACTTAAAATCCAACCAAATATGTATCCAATGCTGGCCAGTAAAAAACCTTCATAAATTAGAAGTCCAAATAAGCTTGTAGGCTTATAACCAACAGAACGCATCAGTGCTAATTCGTGTTTTCTTTCCTTAAGCCTGCTAAAAAGTGCAAAAAAGATGCTAAAACATGCCATAAACATAATTCCGGCTGCAATGTAATTTACAGTAGTGGCTCCAACTCCTACTAAATAGATTAAGCGATTTATTTCCAGTGCGGGAATTACAGCTTGCATATTGGTCTGCTCATTCACTATTCTTGGCATGTTAAGGGCTGCCATTTTTGTCTTAAACTTTAGCAGAACTGCTGTAATATCTCTGTTTTCTTTTGCGACTTCATCGTGATCGTGGTCATGATCTTCATGAGTGTGATCGTGACCATCTTCATGTGAATGATCTTCATGGTCGTGCTCTTCTTCATGATTGTGTTCTGAATGATTTGCATCGTGAACAGACCAAACGCTTTCAACATTAGTCAACACTAATTGGTCTAAAACCGTGTTTGTATTTTCTAAAATACCCACAACCGAATATTTATGCTCCTCATGTACATGACCACCTTCTGCCTCGCCATGAGTCCCAACAAAAGTGTCACCAACTTTTAACCCAGTTTTGGATGCTACAAGCTGACCTATAGTGGCTTCCATTGGCTTTTCAAAGCGTCTTCCCTCTTTTAGCTTTGCGTCATATTTATCAATATAATCTATGGTTGTACCTAAAATTCGATACCCTTCGTAACTATCGCCGTAGGCCAAAGGGATTGCCTTTTTTACCATAGGAGAATTCATTATTTTTTCTGCTTCTGCAAGATTTATATTTCCTGTAGGCGAATCTACATGATAAACAGAAGATAAAACAAGTTGTAAAGGGCTACCCTTAGCACCAATGACTAAGTCAATATTTTTTAAGTCTCTTTTAAATTTTTGGTCAAGTTGGTTTTGAATGACCATCAACAGGGAAATAATAGCTACACCAAAAAGCAGCAAACTCACACAAAGCAAAGAGTTAAGTGGTTTATTGAGAATATTTTTCCAGGCTATTTTTCCTATCATGACAACGTATTTAAAATAGGATTAAGTTCTACTGTGTTGTCAATTTCTGACTTTAATCGATTATCGTGAGTTACAATAATTAATGCAGCTTCATTTAATCTTGCTTCCTCTTGCAATAACTCTAGTACATATTTACAATTTGCGTCATCTAGAGCACTCGTAGGTTCGTCTGCAAGAATAAGTTTAGGTTGATTCATCACCGATCTGGCTATGCTTGCTCTCTGTTGCTGCCCAACACTTATTTGGTGTGCATATCTGTGTAATAAACCATCTATTTTAAGCCTTTTGGCAACGGATTGAGCCTTAGAATTTCCTTCAGAATATGGTGAAACCAAAAGATTGTCTAATATTGAGATAGATTGAATAAAATAAGATTGTTGATAGACAATTCCTATATGTTTACCTCTAAATTGATCTAATTTTGATTGAGAAAATGAAGATATATCTTGTTTGTCTATAAAAACACTTCCGCTTGAAGGTTTTCTAAGCCCTGCTAAAAGTTGTAAGAATGTTGTTTTACCACTTCCGGATTCGCCACAGATCATTAAGGTTTTTCCTTTTTCTAAAGACAAGTCCGGAAAAACTATTTTTTCAGAATTTGGGTATTGGAAAGATATATTTTTAGTTTCTAACATTTCTGAATTTTCTAATGTGAAATAAATTTAAAATCTATACTTTCAAAGAGGTACAAACAAAAATTTAACTTATTTGGCCACTATAATATATTGGTAAGGCAGCAAATCAACTTCTATTTCAAAATCCTTAAAACCAACTTTTTTGAGCTCCTGTGTTACATTTTCCAGTGATATCTTGTGATCCATTGGCGGACCGACTGGTGTTTCTTTTTTGAAAAAATCTACAATGACCAACTCACCGTTTGGCTTAAGTCCTTCTTTTGCCTTTTCAAAGTAAGCTTGTCTGTTTTCGATATGATGATAAGTATTCGCCAGAAAAATCATATCAACCTCTTTATTTTTGATTAAAGGGGAATCATATGGTGTTTTTCTTAATTCTATATTTTCTAACTTTTCCGATTGGGTTCGTTTTGAAATGTATTCCAGGAATTTATCATTCACATCTGCTGCTATTACTTTATTTGCTTTTCTGGCCAATTTCATTGTGAAATAACCGCTTCCAGCACCTATATCGATAATAGTTTTTTTACTCAAATCTCCCAGGTATTCTAAGACTAACTCTGGCTTTTGGTATTCATCACGCTCTTTAGATTCAAAGCGTTCTATGAGCTCTTTTGTAGAAGACTCATGCATAAAATCATTTGCAGATTTTTTATGATTCTCATGGTTTAAGCTGATTTTACTTTCATTAGAATCTTCTTTTTTTTCTGTTTTTACACAACCAGACAGACTCATAACAAATAATACTAGAAATATTTGTCTCATTTCAATTATTTTAAACTTTACACACCGCATTCGTCATCTATACAATTGTCATGCTTTCGATTGTAAAGATGGAGAATTATAAGTCCAAAAGCTGGAAAGTAGATAATATATTCTGGAAGATAAAGACCACCAAGTTTTTCATTCAAAATAAAACCGGCTAAGAGTAACCAACAGATATATAGTGTATATTTCATCCAAATTTTAGGAGTAGATTTTGCTGACCAATAGACAGCAGCAAGTGAAATAACAAGAAAAATAATGTCTACAAAACTCCACCAAAATGGGCTATCACTATGATGATGCTCATGCCCCAAACTTGCAGCAGATACAAATATAAAAGGGGTTGCGATACAGTGCACAAGACAAATTGCGCTTGCAAGCGCTCCCCAAACATCAGACTTTATTTTTGTAATTGTCATTAGAAATTTTGTTTAAATTGATACTGATTATCAATAAAAAGTTGACAAATATAAAAGTTTCAGTTTGTTATTGCAACTCGATTGCATTAATTTTGTAAAATGGGTGTGATAAGAAAAACAAAGTCTGTAAAAGCTATTCTCAATGAATTCGAAAATCAAAATCAAGCACTTTCCAGTGTTGAGCTTGTTGAAAGATTTACAAATCAAATGAATAAAACTACGGTTTACAGAATCTTAGAAAGACTAGAGGACGATGGGATTTTACATTCCTTTAAAGGGGAAGACAATTTGCAATGGTTTGCCAAGTGTCATGGTTGTAATTCACATAAGCATGAAGACCTTCATCCGCACTTTCAGTGTAAAACTTGTGGTAAAACAGAATGCTTGGAAGTTAATATTCCCGTTCCAAGCTTAAAACAGCATCACGTAGAAAAAGCAGAATTTTTATTAATAGGGCAATGCAGTGAGTGTATCGAGTAAATATTACCTTACATTTTCGATGTTATAGCCCAAATACTCAACCTCCTGCTCCTTAAATTTGATGTCATAAGCTTCCAGATCTTTCAGAATAGGATTATACACATCAGGATAAATAGGCCTTAAAACCCCTTTTCTTGATATTTCTCCGTTCAGAATTTTCAGCGTTGCCATGCCAACAGGAAGTCCAACGGTTTTGGCCATCGCTGTATAGGTTTGATTTTCGCCAATGCTCACCATGGTGGAATCTATTTGGTGTTTTTCTCCATCTAACTCGTAACCGAATTTATGATACATTACAATCATGTCTTTGTCTTCTGGCTCTAGAGTCCATTTGTCTTCCAGTATCTTTTGAAGGGCTTGTGCTGGCGTCGCTTTTTCTAAGCCTATTTTCTTTTTAGGATTAAATAAATCTAATTCCAGAAGCTTTTCCCACAACAAATCATCCTGATCAATTTTTAGATTATGTCGTAATTTTAATTCTACCGAATCTGTTGGCGAATAAGGCAAAAACGAATTGATAAACTCTCTGTAGCTCATGTCTTTGGTATTGTCCATAATATAGGTATCGTCTGTCAATCCCAATTGAACAAAAATATTCCATGCTTTAGCAAAGCCTACTCTTCGTAGTGTTCCTCTGTAAAGTGTAGGAATCCCTTCTAATCCGTATATTTCTCTATACTTAAGAGAATCACGATTAGCAATACCTTCAAACATTCCATATTGCGGTACTCTCAAAAACTCTGTCCTTCTAAACAATCGTTGATAAGGTATGTATTTGTATTTATTTTCTTGAATAAACTTTGCAGCGCTGCCTTGACCTGCTACAACTACATTTCTAGGGTTCCAAGTAAATTTATAGTGCCATAAATTATCATCACTTTCGGGAGCAACTAAACCACCTGTAAAAGACTCAAACATCAACATTTTTCCTCCTTTATTTTTAATGCGATCAAGAACCTGCATGGCACTCATATGGTCTATGCCAGGATCGACCCCAATTTCATTCATAAAAGTCAAACCATTAGATTTTACTTCATCATCGAGAGCTTCCATCTCATCAGATACATAAGAGGCCGTGACCATATTCTTATTAAACTTAACACAGTCTTTTGCAACATTAATGTGAAATCTTGCGGGAAGCATTGATACTACAATGTCTGCCGATTTGATTGCATTTTCTCTCTCTTCTGAATTAAATATATCTAGAGAAAGTTGTTTTATGTTTTCAAAACCTTTAGTTATTCTTTTAGCTTGAGACTCGTCTTTGTCGGCTACTGTTATTTCGATATCTTCTTGTGAAGATTTTTCGTTCAAAAATCTAATTAAAGATGAAGTTGATTTTCCCGCACCTATGATGAGTATTCTTCTCATTGTTCTTTTATTTTTACCTAAATTTGTTTATCTACGAATGTATATAATTACTATGATAAAGCTTAAAAATTATGAATAGAAATCTTAAGGTTTTTGGAGGTTTTTTTGGGATGACTGCCGTGATCATCGGAGCTTTTGGGGCACACGCACTAGCTGAACAACTTACTCCAGAAAGCTTGAAAACCTTTGAGACAGGCGTAAAATATCAGATGTATCATGCTTTGTTGATGATTGTCTTAGGTTTCACCGCAAAATCTGGGTCTAAATTATATAAAGTAATATTCTTCATGTTTATATTAGGTGTGTTTTTCTTCTCAGGATCAATTTATTTATTGGCCACAAACAGCATGAATGATATTGACTTTACCAAAATTGGCTTTATCACGCCAATTGGTGGAACCCTATTGATAATTGGTTGGATTCTAGTTTTAGTCAGCTTTTGGTCAGACGATAAAAAAAAGATGAAATAAGCGGCTTTAAAAAAAGAAACTAATTAGTTTTGTATCCTTAAAAATCACAATTTATGCAATCCCAAAAAAATTCTACTCAAACGATTTCGTTAGAGAACTATGGCATCAAAAATGCCACTGTAAATTATCAACTTTCGCCCGACCAATTACATGACATAACTATTGAAAAAGGCTTAGGTAAAGAAGCGAGTTCTGGTGCTCTGGCCATTAATACAGGTCAATTTACGGGGCGTTCTCCAATGGATCGGTTTATTGTAAAAGATGACATTACAAAAGACGAAATTTGGTGGGGCGACATCAATATTCCTTTCGATAGTGATAAGTTTGATCAACTCTATGAAAAAATAACCGCTTATCTCTCTGAAAAGGAAGTCTACACCAGAGATGTGTTTGCCTGTGCTGACGAGAATTATAAAATGGGAATCAGACATATTAATGAATTACCTTGGAGTAACTTATTTTGTTACAACATGTTTATTGCGCCTAATGCCGATGAATTAAAAGATTTTGATGCAGAATGGGTCGTGATTAATGCGCCAGGTTTTAAAGCCAACCCAGAAATAGATGGGACCAGACAAGAGAATTTTGCCATTCTCAATTTTACACGAAAAATGGCCATTGTTGGTGGAACTGGTTATACAGGTGAAATTAAAAAAGGTATTTTTTCAGCACTTAACTTCATACTTCCTGTTAATAAAAATACCTTACCGATGCATTGCTCTGCAAACGTTGGTGAAGATGATGATACCGCTATCTTCTTTGGACTTTCCGGAACAGGTAAAACCACCCTTTCGGCAGACCCAAACCGAAGGTTAATTGGTGATGACGAACATGGCTGGACTGCCGAAGATACAGTATTCAACTTTGAAGGTGGCTGCTATGCCAAAGCTATAAATCTTAGTGCCGAAAAAGAACCACAGATTTATAATGCTATAAAACGAGGCGCCATATTGGAAAATGTCATCATGGACGAGAATGGTGTTGTTGACTTTTCAAATACCAGCATCACACAAAATACACGGGTGAGTTATCCTTTAGACCATATTGATAATATCCAACCGGGATCAATTGGTAAAAACCCAAAAAACATATTCTTTTTAACGGCTGATGCTTTCGGAGTATTACCTCCAATGTCAAGATTAACACCTGCTCAGGCAGCTTATCATTTTATTTCAGGCTATACTGCTAAAGTTGCGGGAACTGAGGCTGGAATAGATGAACCTGTACCAAGTTTCTCAGCTTGTTTTGGTGCGCCTTTTATGCCATTGCACCCAACAAGATATGCAGAAATGTTGAGTAAAAAAATGAAAGATGCAGGTGTAAATGTATGGCTTATCAATACAGGTTGGTCTGGCGGACAGTACGGCGTTGGTAAACGTATAGAATTAAAATATACCAGAGCCATGATTACAGCCATTCTCAATGGTGAATTTGGAGACTATACCTACGAAGACTATCATATCCATTCTGTTTTTGGTGTAGCTCAACCGAGAAAATGTACAGGCGTTCCAACCTCAGTTTTGAGCCCAAGAACCACGTGGAATAATGATGAAGCTTACTATAAAACAGCATTCAAATTATCTAATGCCTTTAGAATGAACTTCAAAAAATTTGAAAAATATGCCAATGAGGAAATCCGAAGGGGTGGACCTCAACGTTATGCGTTTTAAATATTACACTAATTAGTTTGGAGCATCAGAATCAATTGGTTTTGGTGCTTTTTTTGTTTTCAAAATTGTAAATTAGTAATTAAATATTCGAAATGAATACACCTCTAATTTTAATTCTAACAACGATCAGCCTTTTGATTTCTAGTGAGATATTTGCTCAAAATTATAAGAAATCGACTATTAAAGATTATTCTACTTACGCCGAAAAATTGAAATTATCAGAGAAGCAAATTATAGAATTTGACAAGATTAATCAACATTTTGAAGCTCAAGTCGATGCTTTGAAAGATGAATTCAAAAACAAGAACTATAAAGGTAAAATTAAAGCTCTGGAGATCGCAAGAGATAAAAAAATAAAGGAGCTATTTTCTAAAAAGCAGTTTAAAAAATTTGTAGAGCTGAGGCGAAAAGAGCGCAAAAACCTGCAAGGACTTATCAGGAAACCTCAGTAAAAACCTATAATTAAAAGTCCCAATAATTAATTAAAATAATCATTTAACTAATAGTTTAAAGGTTAAATAATCTTCTAATCATTGCTAAATATCAAATATTACTTTCATTTGTAACCTAATCAAACTTAATAATCATGAAACACTTATTTGTAACTTGCCTGTTTTTATTTTCAATCTCTGTATTTTCTCAAGACGACTCTGATGCTTCACCAACCGACAAAGGATCCTTTTTGGTAAATGGCGCTTTTAACTTTAACACGTCAAAATTAGACGCTAGGTTTGTTGAAGATGCCAGCACCTTAAATTTTTCCTTAAGTCCAAGAGCAGCTTATTTTGTTATAGACAGATTAGCCGTTGGTCTAGATGCCAGTTTTATGTATTCAAAAGAGGATTTCACCTACTTAGATGGTGAAAACCTTGGTTTTAAAACTACAATTTTAACTGCTGGACCTTTTGTAAGGTATTATTTAAAAAATGGGCTTTTTGCAGAAGCAAACATAGGTTTTGGTATACAAAATTCTGAGAGAGAGAATGAGTTTGTTACCGGCGATGCAGAAGCCGATTTCTTTTCTTATGAATTCGGTGTGGGTTATGCCATATTTTTCAACAACAGTGTTTCACTCGAACCCTTTTTAAGCTATCAATTTGATAGACAAACACAAAATGAAAACGACACTGATGTTTCTGGGTTAAACCTAGGGGTTGGATTTACGTTTTATTTCTAGTTAACTGTATTTCTTTACTAAGTTTTCAACAGCTTTTTCAGTATTCTGCTCATTACGTTTTTTGTCGAGTACTTTTGCTGGTGCTTCACGAAGTTTGCAATCTGTAATTCCGCAACGTTCACAAGTCACTCCGACGTGAACACTTTGCATATTGGGATCATTAAGGAAATTGACTTTTTTCTTAAAATTTTGGTCTATTGCTATACCAATTGAAATGCTTCGATATCTGTCTTTTTTAAAAGGATCTTTTACAGCAGAGGCCAACATCAAATATTGTTGCTCGGTTTCAGGATATTTTGAAATCTGAATACCAAAGGAATGGTCTTCAGTTGAAGTTGAAAGTTGCTTTAGGACTTTTAAGGATATCCAGCGCCTACAATAGTGCTCATTGGTCTCGCTGGCTCTGGGCGATTGATTTTTAGCCAGATGCAATTCTTTGTTCAATCGATATTCATCATTGGTTTTATGATAAGAAAATCGAAGAAAAAACAGATTTTTAAATTTGAAATCATGGGGCAAAATATTAGTCAGTCGCTGATAAATCGTTTCCGGCGAAGCATTAAACTGATGCAACAAATCCTGAAAATCCTGACTATTGAAATGACTACTTTCAAAAATCGATTTTAGTTTTTCAACTAACTTTTCTCTGGGAATTAACAAAGCTCCGGCAAAATAAGAGGCGTAGAAATTATTTAATACTTGTTCAAAGTTGTCAAACTTAATCCAGGAAAACGTGTAGAGACGATCAGTGATTTTAAGGTAAGAGTAAGCTAATTCTTTTGCGTAAATAAAAGAACGCTGCGCCTCATCGATGTCTTTTGTGATGAGTAGAGTTTTAGTTTTAGGAATATAGATGGATCGCAAATCTTCAAGGTCTGCGTGTGTTTCGAGTTCATCGTGATTGATGGTATAGCCAAATTCTTCAATCAAAATATCTTCGAGAACCTCTGGGGAAATCGGTTTGCCCAAATCGATTTCATACATTTTAGCAAATTTTACAACTGCATCTTCGTATTCCTGGAAATAGTTATTGTTGGCTTCCTGAAAAGAACGTACCGAAGCCAAGTAAAAATTCTCTCGGCTAAAATCATAATTCTTGGCAATTTCAATTATGGTGCTGATAAAAGCTGTGACTTTTTGAGGGGCGTTGGCAATGATATTGATTAGTGTTGATTCCTGTAGCCCAAATAATTCTAAAGGAATATCTTTAAGCAAGCTGGACTGCAAAATATCTCCTATGGGCGCTAGGTTTTTGTTCAATTTTAATGACACCAAATCATCATAGGGAATATCCAGATGCTCTGAAAGCGCCGCAATTTTATCAGGTTTGGGATATTTCTTACCGTTTTCAATTTCGTTAAGGTAAGACTTGGACAGACCACTTTTTTTTGACAATCCGTAAAGCGACAAACCCTGGTCATTACGTATTTGTTTAAGCTTTAATCCAAATATAAGTTTGATATAATCTTCTTTCATTTTTTTTATATTTCAGTATTCTAACATCTAAAAAGTATCAACATTTGGCATTTATTGATTGTTTTAAAAAAATTGAATTAATTCAAAATTTAACATTCACGCTCAAAACTGCGTCATTGCTGTAATTAAAGCAAAAATAAAATAAAATTACGTATTTCTTCCAATAGCGAATTATATTTTTTAGCGAACGTTCGCTTGTTTTTGTAAAATAATGTCGTATCATTGTTTCATTAAAAACACAATATTATGATTCAACCTCCAGAAATCCAGCAAAACATAAGCCTTTTAAAGACTGTAGAACAGACCTTTTCAAATCTGTTATCAGAAGAGGCTTTAGAATTTATCAAACAACTTCACCTCAATTTCAACCAGGAGCGCCTTGAACTTCTTGAAGCCCGTAAAGCACAGCAAGCTTATTTTGATCAGGGAAATTTTCCTTCATTCGATAAACAAACCACAGAAATTAGAAACTCTGAATGGGTAGCCAATCCAATTCCAGCCGATCTTCAGGACCGACGTGTAGAAATCACTGGTCCGGTTGATAGAAAAATGGTGATCAACGCCCTTAATTCCAGCGCCAAAACCTTTATGGCAGACTTTGAAGACAGCAATACGCCAACCTGGGAGAATGTCATGAACGGACAACGAAATCTATTAGATGCCAATCATCGCACTATCGAATTGGTTAATGAAGTTACAGGCAAAGAATACAAATTGAATAAAGACACCGCCGTTTTACTGGTTAGACCTCGTGGACTTCATCTCAACGAAAAGCACGTTTTGGTCGATGGTCAAGAAATCTCTGGTAGCCTTTTTGATTTTGGATTGTATGTTTTTCATAACACTCACTGTTTATTAGAACAAGATACAGCACCCTATTTCTATTTGCCAAAACTTGAACATTATCTGGAAGCCCGTTGGTGGAACAAAGTGTTCAATTTTGCGCAAAAGTATCTGGATGTGCCCTTAGGCACTTTTAAATGTACTTTGCTTGTAGAAACCATAACCGCAAGTTTTCAGCTCAACGAATTTATCTATGAACTTAAAGATCATATTGTCGGTCTAAATTGTGGTCGCTGGGATTATATTTTCTCCTACATCAAAAAGTTCAGAAATCACAGCAACTTTGTGGTTCCCAACCGTGATCAAGTGACCATGACAACGCCTTTTATGGCAGCTTATTCAGATCTGGTCATTCAGGTGTGTCACAAACGAGGCATTCACGCCATGGGTGGTATGGCTGCTCAAATTCCTATCAAAAACGACATGGAAGCCAACAATGCAGCTTTAGAAAAAGTGCGTGTAGACAAAGAACGTGAAGCTAAAAATGGGCACGATGGTACCTGGGTCGCTCATCCAGCATTAGTAGAAGTGGCACTTATAGAATTTGACAAATACATGCCAACTCCTAATCAAATTCACAACAAAAGAGAAGACGTGAAAATCACAGAAGCAGACTTGGTGCAACTTCCAAAAGGAACCATCACAGAAGCTGGTATCCGAAAAAATATCAATGTCGGCATTCTCTACATCGAAGCCTGGTTGAGAGGTAACGGCGCAGTAGCCCTTTACCATTTGATGGAAGATGCCGCCACAGCAGAAATATCCAGAACTCAGGTCTGGCAATGGCTACACAATGAAGTGACTTTAGAAGACGGCAGAACTTTCAACCTTGAATTGTTTGAAGAATTATTCAACTCAGAAGTGAGTAAACTTTTAAAAAGTGTAGACCCCACAAAAATTCAGGAAACTAAATTCAGCGAAGCCATTGATCTTTTTAAAACATTAATCGTTCAACAGGATTTCGAAGAATTTTTAACCACAAAAGCCTACAATCTGGTTTAAAAAAAGCCCCTCTTTATCTCCCCAAGGGGAGAATTTCAAAATTGAATTAAAAATAAAAAAAACCATAATCTCAAAAACATGAATACTTTAAATCCTACCCGTTATGCTTCAGTTTTAGATACTGTAAAAGACCTAAAAGCCAAGTTTGGAAATACTTGGAGAGACATTAATCCTAGTCATGCTTCACAAATGTTTTATCAAAATCGCTTCAAAACTGGTTTAGACATCGCCAAATATACTGCTGCAATTATGAGAAGAGACATGGCAGCATACGATGCAGACCCTTCAGAATACACGCAATCTTTAGGATGCTGGCATGGATTTGTGGCACAGCAAAATATGATTGCTGTGAAAAAACACCACAACACCACAGAAAAACGTTACCTCTATCTTTCCGGCTGGATGGTTGCCGCCCTGCGTTCAGAATTTGGACCACTGCCCGACCAGTCTATGCACGAAAAAACTGCTGTTCCTGCTCTAATCGGAGAAATCTATGATTTCCTGAGACAAGCTGATGCGATCGAATTAAATGACCTCTTTAGAAGACAAGCTGAAGGTGAAAATGTACAAACAGAAATTGATAATTTTCAAACTCACGTCGTGCCAATCATCGCCGATATCGATGCCGGATTTGGAAACGAAGAAGCTACTTATTTATTAGCTAAAAAAATGATTTTAGCCGGAGCCTGTGCGATTCAGATTGAAAATCAGGTTTCTGATGCTAAACAGTGCGGACACCAGGATGGTAAAGTTACCGTACCGCATGAAGATTTTATTGCCAAATTAAATGCCGTAAGATATGCCTTTTTAGAATTGGGCGTTGAAGATGGTGTGATCGTGGCCAGAACAGATTCTGAAGGCGCCGGACTGACACAAAAACTTCCGGTGAGCCAAACTCCTGGCGATCTCGCTTCGCAATATCTGGCTTTTGTTGAGGTTGAAGATGTAAATCTCAACGAAGTTTCAAACGATGAAGTCTTATTAAAACGTGATGGCAAACTGGTAAGACCTGTGAGGTTACCAAATGGCTTATACAAATTTGCGGATGGCACTAATATAGACCGTGTGGTTTTAGACTGTATTACCAGTCTTCAAAATGGCGCAGATTTGTTATGGATAGAA